>Ga0307378_10006826_pt1 | contig 15493 bp, 19 predicted proteins | sample UN1MG_FD_202238 | JGI IMG/M metagenome (GOLD analysis project Ga0307378, IMG submission 202238) | Soil microbial communities from Risofladan, Vaasa, Finland - UN-1 | ecosystem: Environmental > Terrestrial > Soil > Coastal area > Acid sulfate soil | place: Finland: Risofladan, Vaasa | collected...
ACAAAAAATAGTAAAAGTAGAAAAATTAGAAGGAACACATCAAACATATTGTTTTTCAGAACCAGAAAATCATATGGGTGTGTTTGGAACAGTTTTAACTTACCAATGCAATTTGGTAGAAACGTTTCCATCAAATCATTCTTCTTATGAAGAATATCAAGAAACATTAAAGTATGCTTATTTGTATGGAAAAACAATAACTTTAATGTCTACACATTGGCCAGAAACGAATCAAGTAATAATGAAAAACAGAAGAATTGGCTTATCTCAAACAGGAATAATAGATGCTTTTGTAAAACATGGTCGCAGAGAAATGTTAAATTGGTGTGAAAAAGGCTATAAATATTTAAGAGAATTAGATGATATTTATTCTAATTGGCTATGTATTCCAAAATCAATAAAAATAACTACTACTAAACCATCTGGAAGTGTTTCATTGTTAACAGGAGTATCCCCAGGAATTCATTACCCACATTCAAAATACTACATACGAAGAGTTCGCATTGCAAGCGATTCTTCGCTTATAGACCCTATTCGTAAAGCTGGATATCATATAGAAAATGTAGAAAGTGGAAGTGAAGAAACAAGAAAAAGAACGTTAGTTATTTCTTTTCCAATAGAAGAAGGAAATTTTGTAAAAAATAAAAATGATGCAAGTATATGGGAACAAATAAAGAATGCAGTTGATTATCAACGATATTGGTCAGATAATAGTGTAAGTATAACCGTTACATTTAAAGAAAGTGAAGCAAGTGATATTCCAAGAGTACTCGAAGCCTATGAAGATCAACTTAAGGCGATTTCCTTCCTTCCTATATCTGAACACGGATACGTCCAAGCTCCTTACGAAGAAATTACAGAGGATGCTTATAAAGAGTTCATCAAGAAAATTAAGCCAGTCAACTTTTTTGGTATAACAACCAGGCCAGAAGGTGAAAAGTTTTGTACGAATGATGGAGTTTGTCAAATATAATTATTAATAGATTAGAAAACTTTTTCAAGTTTCTTTTTAAATTCTTTTTCTAATTGTTGTTTGGAACTGAATTTCTCTGCTTTATTAAGGATAAGATTTTTCAGTTCCATTTTTTTTCTTAAAGAGAAAATTATTCTTATTTCAAATCTACTTTCTATAACATAAACGTCTGTAACTACAGGATAATTATCTTGAATTTCTTTTGACCATTTTTTTAATATAGTTGCTTTCTCTTTATAATTAAATCCTTCAGTATTATTAAATTTAACTTCTTTTTCTTTTTTATCAAACCATTCTTTATATAATTTAACTATTTCTTTGTCTTTAACTTCTTTTGCATCTTTAAGATTATTTATAACTCTTATTTTTTTTTCATCGCCACCAGGAATATCAGTATGGAATTTTTTAGCAAGTTCTCTATACATCTTTTTAGCTTCTGGACTTTGTAACATTTCTTTAAGTGTCACTTCTAATCTCCTTTCTTAACATCAACTAAAGACCAAATAAATTCATCTAAAGCCATATCTTCTTTAAATATTTCTTCTTTTGCTTTAGAAAATTCTACTTGTGCATTTTTAAAAATATTTATTATAGTTCTTTTTTGTTCTTCTGAATGAGTTTGGATAAAATCACTAAATTCTGTCTCACTTATTTCATTAAATGGAGTTAAGTAATCATTTTGTGTATCTTTCATAGACTTTGCGATTACAGCAAATTTTCTATCAAGATAATCTTCAAAATCTCTGTCTGTCTTTTTTTCAAAACTATTTGTTTTAAAGGCTTCTTTAAGAATCTCTAAAATTTTATCATATGATATTCTTATTAATCCTGAAAAATTTTTAGTATCACTAACTATATTTTTAAAGTCTTTTTTACTTCTTAATAATTCTAAAAAATTTTTTTCAGTCTTAAGATTAAGGGATAAAATAGTTTCTTCGGCAAATTTCATTTGTTTTTCAAGTTTATCTATTTTTTCTATATTAGCGATTTTTTCCATTGATGATTTTATTCTATTTATTATTTGAATAAACTCTCTCTTTTCGAGAGTTATTATTTCTAACTTATTTAAAGATTTAAGTTCTTCAAGTTCTTCTTTATCATTTTTATCAGAATGATTTACTTCTCCGAATTTTGTTTTGATTGATATTTTAAATTTATGAACAAGGAATACAATAAAAAAAACGAGTCCAAAAATTGCTATAATTATTATAAGCAATAATATTATTATTTGCCAAAAAGCCAATCCCGTTAGAAAATTCATTTTTATCTCCCTATAATTTAACTTTACTTGTTATGGGGTAGTAGCTGTCGCAATATTACTATAAGGCGAATTTCCTCCGTCAACAGAATAAGATCTTATTCTGTACCAATATTGTGTTAACCCAATAACAGTTGTATCTAAATATTTAATTATTAAAGGTCTTTTTTGATACATTGTAGCTGATTGTCTTACAACTCCTATTTGTAAAAAACCTGAATTTGGTCCTATATTACTAACTTCAACTTTAAAATAATCTTCATTAAAATTATCACTATGAAGAGTTTCATCTTCAAATTGTAAGTTTATAGAGTTTGATGAAGTAGCTATAGCAGTTAAATTAACTGGTTTTAATGGAGGTGGAGTTATTGTTCTATTATTAACTAAAATTATATCAAATTCTACTATGTCTCCACTACTGTTAGAAATTAAAATATCTCTATAAACGATATGTTCAAATATAACTGGAGAGTCTCCAGGTTTTATTCTTATTTGATTATATTGTTCTCCATGAAATTTAACATAAATTGTTTTTGTTAATTGTTTTATTATACAGATATCCCAATAATCTCTTTCATTCCAGTTCTCATTCCAGTCTGGAAAATCAGCAGAATTGTTTTCACAAAGAGACCAGTCAATTGTTCCATCTGGTAAAGAGATTGTAAATGATTTATATCTGTTTCCTAATTGCCCTTGAGGAACTACTTGTTGTATCATATATTTTCTACCATTATTAACCTTATTATTCTAAAATAGATAATAAATCTGCTAAAACTTTAAACAATATTTCTACATAATTTACTTTTGGAGTATTTGCTCCGACTGAAGTCATAGTAACTCTCCATTGAATAATTTTACCACTTAATTCTATATCATCTATAGGAAAATTGTATTGTAAATATCCCTCTTCAAGAGTATTATTAATGCTACGTATTTCTAATATACAAGTTGTGTCAATAGGTACTTCTATATCTGAAACTACTTGTTTAAGATAATGACTAAATCCCGCATCAGGAATATAAGCAGTTGATTCATAAGAACCTGTATTTTCATATCCAGCCTCACTTGTTATATTAAGATTATCTATTTCTGGTGTTTTTTCATTATTAATTGTACTTAATTGAAACTTGATTCTTAATTTGTCTGGACTTCCTATACTTTGAATTTCTGTCTGTAATTCATTTGCAGTCAGCCAACTTTCATTGTAATTACTTCCGCTATCCACTGAATATTGGTAATAAATGTCTGTATTTGCAGGTTTTGTTACTGTCTCAGTAATAAGAAGCAAAGCACAGATGCAAATTGGATCTATATCCCAATTCATTGCAATTTCAAAATTACCAACTGGAAATGAAACTTCTTCACCAATATAAATATTATCAAGTTCTGGCGTAATATCACCAGCATCTGAATGTAACAACGCTCTAAATTTGAAAGTTCCTGAATTTATTAAATATTGTAAATATAAATTAACTATAATTGCAGTATTCGCTTGTGCATAAGTTCCATCTGTAATTTCCCATGTACATAGAAGTTCTGTTCCTACACCATCCTGCCACCTGAATAATATCTGTTGTAATGATAATACTTTCGTACAAATTACAATCTCGTCAATATAACCATTGAAAAATAAATTGGATCCTTCTCTTGCTGCAATATCCATAAATTTTGCATTTTGAATTGTTGCAGTTAAAGAATTTTGATTCACTATAAGAGTCTTATCATCTGAATCGATATAAATATGAATACCAGATGCCAAAGAAGAACCATTATATGTTACAGCAAGATAATGCCAAACATTATCAGCATAATTTAAATCTTCAACATGGACTCTAATAAAATTATTTGCTACAGTAGAATTAATAAGTTCAAAATAAACTTGACCATTATTTAATTTTATCTGCCATCCCTGATAAGGACTGGCTTTATCCATCCTACTTATTATTGCTTGTTCTTTTGTAGAATTAGTTTTAAACCATACTTCAATTGTAAAAGAATCTGTTCTTTCAAAACTTGCTATATCATTACAATTAACATGTTCATCTACACCATCAAATAATAAACAATTATTAAGCTTTCCTGCTACCCAATCTCCAGCCTCCATTTTATTTAATTCGCCATCCCTACCATTAGGTGAAGAATCATATGCTATAACCCCTGACACTTCATTTAATTTCCAATGAGCATATAATTCAGGAATAACAGAACCATAGTAGTACCATGTAACACCATCATCAACACTGACTTGATATTTAACTTCTGATCCTGCTGGTTTGGTTGCTGTCTCTGTAAATATGTGAAGAGCTGTTGTAAAAGCGTATCCTGTACTTGGATATATATTGGGATTATCTATTGGATAGGATTCTGACATTATTTCAGTTCCAGTTCCACTATTCCACCTATTAGATACATGTATATCACTGAGAACTGTGTCATATAAAACAACTTCATCTAAATTCCCTACCATATATGCACTATTAACTTGTCCAATAGATAATGGTTGATTTGAAATAATAGATTCTTCTGATAAAGAATCAGCTAAAATAGTCAATGATTTTATGACATTATCAACATAGCAAGTTACCCCAGAAGCTAATCCAGTTCCATTATAAGTTATAATCACATGATGCCATGCATCATTATTCATATTTGCTGCTGTTGTTACATGAACAGCTTTATTTGCAGCACCGCCTCTTAATTGGAAACCTAAAGTAACACCTGTTGTATATATTTGCCATCCTCTACCAGTACCAGCCAATAATAAATTACCAATAATTCCCTGAACAGCACCAGTCGTATATTTAATCCACAATTCTACTGAAAAAGCCTGAGTGTATTCCCACTGAGTAATAGCTCCACAATTAACATATTCGTCTATTCCACCAAATAAAAGACAATTATTAAGTTTCCCAGCAACCCAATCTCCATCTTCCATATTTTGTGTAGTCCCATCTCTACCATTTCCAGAACTATCAGGAACATTTGTCCCTGATACTTCGTTAAGATGCCACCAAGCATATGTATCCAAAGGAGTTCCTACTAATTTTGCAACTCCACCTACTACTTCAATCTTTAGAGGATCATAAGTATAATTTGCAGGTGTAGTAAAGGGCCAATCATTTTCTCCTATTACAGATGCTTTTAATTTTGCCACTCCTCCAGTTACTTCGATCTTTGTAGGATCATAAGTATAATTAGCAGGAGTTGTAAAAGGAATATCATCACTACTGTCTATTTTTTCTTTTAAAGCCAAATAAGCACTATCTCCAACTCCAATTACTTCTATATTAGTTTTAGTAGGAGAATCAAAATCAAATTGAACATCTGATGTCCAGATTGCTTTTCTAATATTTTCTAATTTTAAATTTAAGTTCGTAGTACTTAAATCTTTTCCAAAATTCATTTTTTTACCTTAAAATTTTATCTATTTACTTTACCCCAAATATCTGCCCATTTTTCAGTATAAAAAGAATAATAATCTACATTCTTTTCCTTTCTATATTTTCTAAAACAAACATTCCAAATAACGGAAGGAATACCAATAACTAATAGGTAAAATGGTCCAAGAAGAAGTGATTGCATACAATGACCATATTCATGATCAAGTGTTTGTTGTTCTTTATCTTCCCAAACATCTGTTAAAAAAATAAATCCACCAAGTGAAACTCCACCAAAACCAGATCCTTGCAAAACATCTTTTTTGAGTTTTACATAAAAAACTGTTTTATAATTAATAACAGAAATTATTTTGTCCATTCTTTTCATAATTAACAAAAAGATTGCACCAATTAAACTTTGAATAGCACCCCAAGTGAATTGTCCTATTAACATTATAAAATCTTTAACTTTTAATAAAACTTCTTTAATTTTATTTAGCATTTATTTTCTCCTGTATTTTTAAAAAATTTTATTTCTTTAATGTTATCTTTACATTTTACATTCTATTATAGTAAAGATATTTATATAATAAATACATGAGGAGAAATTATGAAACTTAAAGATTTTATTAAAATAAATGAACAACCTGTTCCTACTGCTAATAACGTTCCTACTCAAACTCAACAAACTCAACAAACTCAACAACCACAACAAACTCAACAAGTAGATGATAAAACTATTCTTGCTAAAATAAGTGCTGTATTAAAAACTGGAAAAGTTGTTGAAAACTTAAATAATGTATTAACACAATTAAAAGCTATGAATCCACAAACTCAAGCTCAATATCAGAAGATAAGTAATTCAATTTCTATGGCTCTTCAGTCACTTGGTGGATTAGCAAAATAAGGGATAAAAGATGGAAACTGCATTTGAAATTTTAGAAGAAGGTTGTATAGGAAATAAAGGATTTTCAAAAACTCTTTTTGAAAAATTAGTAAATGCTTCTACTAATGGAAGATATATTTTTGAAGCTGGATTTAGATGGCTTAATTTTCAATTTGAATATGGACAACCAGCTCTTGAAAAACTTGATAAATATGGTAATTTTATTCTTCTTTCTGGAATGCGTTGGAAAACATTTGATTATGATTCTGGTTTAGCTAAATTAGAAGAATTACAACCAAATGGTTATTGGCTTTATAAGGCAAAACATGTTTGGCCATTGAACAAAACTCAAATAAATAATATTTTATTTAAAGATACTGGGATATGGACATTTGAAGAGTATAAATTAAATTATATTACTAAAGAAGAAGCTATTATTAGAAAATCTAATATTAAGTGGCAAAGAAAAATAGAAAAACTTAGTGATGAGCGAAAAAATAATTGATATGTTTAAATTCACAGAAGTGAATTTAAAACATTTTGATGAATGCGAAAACATAACCGTTAATTTTTTCGGTGTTCATAGTTTATCTCCAGAAATAGTTTCGTTTTTAGAAAAAATATTAAATAAATTTTCTGAAGCAAAATTTATTTTTTTAAATACAAAGCTTTTAGTTAAAAATCAATTAACTATTTTTGAAAGAGACAATGTAAGGATTTTTGAATGAGATTAAATGAAATAGTAAGTACAGGCAGTTTATCAGGCGCAGAAATACCAAAAAGATATTTATCAGGAGTGATAAAAAGAAAAATATGTATTGAATGTGGTTTTGATTTAACTAATAAAAAAAAGAAAAATAAAAAATTAAAATTTTGCACGAATTGTGGAGAATTAATAAAGTTTAGAAAAATATGAAAAAGTGTAATAAATGTTGGAGTTTAAAAATAATTACAGCAGAAGAAAATTTATCAAAACATATTTTTTTAAATTTTATTAATTAAAAACAATAATTTAACAAATTTATTACACTTTAAAATTGGAGAATTAATAATATGGCAACCTTTAAACAAATAGTAATAGAAGATTTAAACGAAGGTTTAGTATTTTTTAAAAAAAGCAAAAAACTCAAAAAACTATTAGAAAGACTAGAAAAGAAAGTAGAAATGGCTGATATAAAATCTGAAGTTATGAATATAAAAATTCCAAAAAAAGATATCGATGAAGTTTTTGGAATGTTGAAGGATATTGCTGAAAGTTTTGAAGATGTTGAAAAAAGATTTAAAGAAGCTAAGAGTGATGGAGAAAAGAAGAAAGCAATTCGAGAAGAATATAAAAATATAAAAACAAAATATAAAAAAGTTTTAGATAGAATTAATAATGAAAAAACTTTAAGAATATTATCAACAATTGGAATTCTTGGCGGTATTCTTGCAGCTGCTTCTGCTGGATTAACTATCTTAATGACATTAGAAAATATAGTAGGAATAGGTGCAACTTTTTTATTACCAAGAGTTTTAACTATGGTAGGAATTCCTTATATTGCTGGAATGGGAATAGGATTAGGGCTTTCTTTCTTGGTTAGAAATATTAAAAATATAAAAGATAAAGCTCTTGTTCAAACAATTATGGAAATAAAACAAAAAGTTAAACAAATAAAGATGGGAAACATTGGCAACCGTTAATCAAATTTTAGAATCATATTTTTCAGGCTTATATCATTTAAGTCATTCTCCAAACTTAACTAAAGAAACTATTAGAATACCAGAAATAAGAACTGGTTTAATTGGAAAACCAATCGGAGGGTTTTGGTTAGCAAAAGGTTTATCTTGGCATAAGTGGTCGACAGAAAATTTTGGTGATTTTCCAGATGATCATTTATATAGAGTTAAATTAAACCCAAGAGCAAAAATATTTCAAGTAAATACAAAAAATTTTAATAAACTTTTTAATAAAAATGATGATTCAGAATGGAATAGATTAACTAAAAAATATGATGGAATTCAAGTTTATAATTTAAAAAATTTTGATATTTTTAAAGCTAAAGGCACAAAAAATTTTATTAAATTAGCTTCACTTGCTGCTTATGATGTTCCTACAGTATTAATATGGAATAGAAATATAATTCAATCAATGGAACATATGGGAACTGTTAGAGAAATAGCTGAAAAGAAACATAAAGAACGTATGGTTAAGAAAAGTAAAGATAAAATAAATGGCACAGAAAAGAATAACTGATGAAATTTTAAGAGAACTCGCTAAAAAATATCCCAATAAAACAAGAGAAGAACTTCTTATTTTAAGACGGAAAATTTTAAAAAAAGTTAAAGTAGCCGACATAATAAAAAAACAACAAGAGCAAATAAAGGATAAAAAAGAAGATCCTTTCAGTCCGGAAAATATTAAAAGAACAAAAGAAACAACCTCAAAAGTAATGAAGAGAATGGAAGAATCTACAGAACAAAAATTCCTTATTTTGATAAATCCAAAAAAAAAGGATGTTATAAAAAATTTTAGAAAAAATGGTATAAGATATGTTGCTGTTCAAGAAACTAAAGAAATTTTTGTAGCAAATGCAAAAGAACTTTATCATTTGGCAATGGCAAGGCGTTTTATTCCTATAATGAAAAAAATGAAAGCTCCAGAAGCAATTGATGAATTGAATAAATCAAAAAAATATAAAACAGGTATTCTTACTCTAATAAAAGATAAATATTGGCATCCATTTATTCCAAAAGAATGGGAGTGGATAAAAAAATATTTACCAATAGGAAAAGTTAATTTAAATGAATCTCTTCAATATGTAAAATTTGCTTATGATAATAATGATAATAATGATAAACATCCAAAAGTAAAAGTTCTCGATTTTAAATATAAAGGACAACAAGGACAAAAGACTTATGGAAAAAGACAAGATTTACTTGGTTGGAATTTACGATATTTTAGTAATAAAAGATACGCAGAAAAAGCTATTGATGATATAGATAGTTTTTCAAGAATGCTTGGAGCAAATAGTGGAGAAGAAAAATATAAAAGAATTAAATATTTCTTTCCACAACAAGCAAAACTAATCCGTAGATACATTCGAAAGCATATTAAGAATTTAAAACATAAACCTGGAGTATTTTTCTGGAAGGGAACTAATTTTGACGAATTAATTAAGTTTGACAAACAATCTTATTAGGTAACAAATCTTTTATACCATAACTTTCAACTAACTCTAAATCTATTTTATTAGATTTTTTGATATTTTTTAATTTTTCTAAAGGTCTTAAATTTCTTAAATTCCAACATTTTTCTAAATATTCTTCTTTATTCTTATATAAAGATTGCGGTATAATGTGGTCTATTACCCAATAATTTCCATAATTATCCCAATTAATATCTTTAATGAATTGTTCTTCAAGATGTTGTTTTATGACTTTAAATTTTTGATTTATAATGTGTTCTGACTTTTGATTATTTTTTTTCTTTTTTAGGTATTGAAGCAGAGATCTTGATATATTTTTTTTTAATTTAAAAAAAATATCATAATTATACCTATTCTTTTCATAAATTTTTCTGTAGCAATTAATTCTTTCTTTATTCTTTGAGCGATAATTTTTATGATATTTTTTTTCTCTTTTTATTACATTTTGTCTTTTTTTATATTCTTTTCTATATTCTGTTATTTTTTCTTTATGTTTTAAATAATATTTTTTTCTTTTAGCTTTTATCTTTTCTTTGTTATTTTTTCTATATTCTTTATCTTTTAATTTAAAACATTCAATACAATATCCTCTTAAATTATCCTTATTTTTATTGCTTTTAAAAAATTCTTTTTTGTTTTTCCATTTTTCACATCCAACACATTTTTTTTGTCCTACGTGTTTTTTCTTTTCTTTTGTTTTTTCTGTTTTTTCTTCTTCAAATTTTCCATTTATTTTTTCTTTATAATAATTATTTGCTCTTTTTCTTACACATTCTTTACAGTCATTTCTATAACCATCTAAATTATCTTTTCTTTTATAAAAATTTTTTAAAAATTTAACTTTATTACATTTATTACATTTTTTTTTTCCATAACTTATATACGATATAATTGTAAAGATAAAACTAAATTGTAATATGGAGAAATAATATGGCATTTAAAATTTGGGGTGTTGGTGATATAATTCGTGATATTGAGACCATCCCTTTTACACCTGCAAATTACGATCATGTAGAAGGTCTTGTAGGTGAAGATCCAAATAACCATATAAGTATAGGAAGAACCGAAAGAAATCTTTTCGAGAATCAATATGAACTTTTCAACTTTATGGAAAAGTTAGCGAGATCAACAAATAATTTTACAGGAATATTTAAAGGCTCTTTAGAACAAGCTTTTGCTTTTGATAATGCAGAAGATGTTGAAGTTGTTAATGTAGCAAATACTTATGAAATTCAAGACATAATAGCTATTATGCCTGGAGGTGGATTATATGATTTAGGTAGAACTTATCTTTTAATTAATACTCCAGCAGGTGCTGGTTTTTATGTTTGGTTTGATATAGATAATAAATTTGCAGATCCTGCTGTTGCACAAGCAGAAATAAGAACAGTTACTATAGAAGGAACTGCAACGCCAGCTCTTTTAGATGGCGATTATTTCGAAGTAGAGAATAATTCAAATGTTTATTGGTTCTGGTTCGATGTAGATAATCTTTCTACTCCTCCAGTTCCAGGTGGTAGTGAAATTTTAGTAGAAATTGATATTGCTACTGGTAATTCACCAACTGATATAGCAATGGCTGCACAAGTAATAGTTAATGGTCATGCAGATTTTGTTTCTACAAGAAATGGGACTGAACTTGAAGTAGTTAATGTAACTACAGGACCTGCAAATGATGCAAATAACGGAACTTGTGGAGTAGATGTAACAGTTGTTACAATAGTAGATGGTGATGCAATTGATGCAGGTGTTTCAGGAAAAACTGGTTTAGAAGCAAATCTTTTTACAGGAGATACAATAGCTGAAATTGCAGATGCAATTGAAACAACTGTTGATGCAAATGTTAATTTTGCTTGTACTTCTGATAATATTGATACAGCAACAATTGTTAATAAATCTCCTGGCCCAGTAACAAATGCTTCAGATGGCGCTGGTGCTTATGCAACTGGTTTTACAATTCCTGCACCAACAATAGATGGTGCAAATAACTATAAAACTTATACAAGATTAGCTCCAGGTATTGCTTTTTTAAATGGGTTAATGCTTGTTTCTACTCCACAGTTATATATAGCAGAAAGACAATTAATTAAAGCCTTTAATTTAAGAATAAGTGATACAAGTGGTGAGAATGTAGTTATAAACTACAATTTTGCAACAGATAAATATAGTGTAGTAATTTCTAAATTAGATTCAAATGACGCATTACAAGTTTATACATTTAATAATGGTGGGTCTGGATACGATACTGGTTTCGAAATGATAATAGATATTTATAATCATCCAGTTTTTAATGCTACAATGGTTGCTGCAATTGGAACAGATTTAACAAAAATTATTTTAGAACCTATTGTAGAAATAACAGCAAATAATACTTATTATTGGTCATTAATGAATACAGGAGATATTGAATTAAGAACATCTTCTGGTGATTATGATATTCATGATTTTATTGTATCAGATTATACTATTCCAACAATAGGAACAACAAATGATACAAGAACTTTCTTTCAAAACTTTAATGATTTTGATAAAAATATTTATCTTAATGTCCCTGATACTTGGGATGATCCAACAGATCCAACTAATACAACAAAAACATTAAGTGATGATTTAACAAAACAATTTAATCCAATTGATAATACTTCTGTTGATTATACCAAAGTAGTTGATAAAAGTTGTATGATTACAATTTTAAGACAACATGATGGAGCAAATTATAATAGCACTTCTGCTAACTTTGGTTGGGTAGAAGGTGATGTTGCAGATCTTGATCCACATGGAATTCCACCATCTAGTTCTGGTGGGCCAAAAGATATTTTCTTTGCAAATAAAGATTTAGTTATTCAATGGGGAATATTAAGTTCTGAATGGGCAAGATTTAGTGATTTAGCTCTTTCAATTGGTGGAACTGTTCCATCAGTTGCAACTTATACTAATTTACCTCCAAGTGGACCAGATGGTGAAATTTATTTAGTAAGAGATGTAAATCAATTATTTAGATATGCTTCAGCATTATCAACTTGGATTCCAATATCAGATCCTCATAAACAATTTTGGGCACAAACAGGTAGTATGCTTGGAAATTTAGCAGATGATTGGACTGGTTTAGTAGGAAGAAGATATATTTTTTCTGGTATTTGGTGGAAAACAGATGGATCTAATTTACAAGTATTTATGAATGGTATTTTTCAATTATTAGGGATTGATTATAATCTTGGTGGAACTGGAACAGCAGAACAAAATTCTTTAACTTTTACTTATGATCTTATTGCAACTGATAGAGCAATTGTAAGAGTAAGCGAAGGTGGAGATGAATTTTATCCAGAAAAAGTAAATTACACAGTTGGAATTGCTGGCGGTGCTTATATAGGAAGTTTAATAAATTTCCCAGTTTATTGGGAACCAGTAAGAGATAAAGTTGATGTATTTGTTAATGGTATTTTAAATAGAGATAGTCCTTTTGTTAAAGCATTAACAGAAACTACTGGTTCACTTACTGATAGAATAGTAGACACAGGTGTAATTTTTAGTGCTGCAAATATTGGTAATTGGATATTAGTTGTTTCAGCAACTAATGCAGATAATGTTTGGGAAATAAGAAGAGTAGTTTCTGTTCCTAATGCAACTACTTTAGTTCTTGATGCAGTATTACCACAGAATACAACAATTGGTGATGGATATCAATTATTTAAAGATTATGACTACTTTGTAGATGAATATACTAATACAATAATTTTTGCAAATGATCAAGTTGATAGTGACTTTGTAGAAATAAGAGATAGAGCAACTATAGTTGGAACTCTTAATTTAACTAATAAAGGAACAACTTTTCCAACAACTCCAATTTTTGGAATGGAATTTTTTAAGACAGACGAAGGAGTATCTGGAGAATGGTTTAAATATTCTGTAGAAGCTGGTTGGCAACAAATAACATAATTAATTTTATGTATTGTATAAATAATCAAGGCAAAATCCTTAAACATATTTCTTTAGATAATTATTGGTTAAAAATAAAAGATGTAGAAAAAGAACTTCTTAATTATAATATAGCAAAAGTTAAAAAAACTTTTAAATTAGAAAATTATTATAAAAAGATCTGGATTGGTGATGGAATTTCTAATGAGTTTAAAGAAATAAAAAAAAGTTTTCCAATTTATGATGGTCTTCCAACTGAAAAAATATCTGTATATGTTTATATAAATAATAAAGAAGTAGCCAAGTTTTATAAAGGAAAGAATATTTCATTTAGTAATACTAACTGTTTATTTAAAAATCTTAAAAATTACGATACCATTGCTGAAAAAATAGTATTTGCTAAACCACCAAAAAAGAATTCAAAAATAAAAATACTTTATTTTGAAGAAAATAATAAAGAAGATACAGGCATTTTTATTTTTGCTAATTTTAATGAAAATTCTGTAATAAAAATAGATAATATAATAGTAGATAATAAGTGTGAAAATATTGGTATTTCTTTAATAAGAGTTAATGATAAATATAAAATAGATTTAATAATTGATGGAGAAAAGAAAATAAGTAAAGAAGTAAATACGAATGGTAATATATTAAAAAAGATAATAACACAAAATGTTAAAAGTGCTATGTTCTCAAATATATTTAATATAAGTTTATATTACTTATTTAAAAACTAAATGGAAATAAACAATTTATATTTTATTGAAGATGAAATAGGAAATATAAAAATAGGAATTTCAAAAGATCCTAAAAAAAGAAAAGAGGAATTACAAGTTGGCAATTTCTCTCTTTTAAAGATAATTTATATTATAGAAAATGTTCCTTTTTCATTTGAAAAACATGTTCATACTATTTGTCAAAAATATAAAATTAATGGTGAATGGTTTGAATCAGGTATAATAAATCATTTATTTAAAACACATTGGTTTAAAGAACATATGATTAAAAAATAAAAATAATTCCACCACCGAAATAAATATCAATATTATTAAGTGCTGGTGTATTAAGTCCAAAATCAATAAAGAAACCAATTGGTAATCTTGGAATATCAAATTGAGCGAGTATCTGACCACCCAAAGGGTAAGTAACCGCAAGTCCAATTCCAAAATACTTATAGTCTTTAAGGCCTATTGCAAGTTCTTGTAAATGATTTCTTAGATTAGTTATTTCTAACTGATCTTTTTCAATTCTATCATTTTGTAATTCAATTATTTCTGTACTTTCTTTGAGAGTTATTGAAGTTTTTTCTAATGCTTCTGTTGTGTTCTCAAGAACCATAAGAACTCCACTTATACTTTTCTGAAAATCTATAATTATTTCTTTTTGTTCTACTATTTTTTCATTTGCTATTGCTAATTGAGAAATTAGACTGTTGATTATATTATCTTTTTCATCTGCAAAACTAACAAAAAAAATACTACTTATTAATATTAATATTATTAATAGTTTCTTTAGCACATTTAACCACCTTTTTGTTTTCTTCTAAAATTTTTTTATTCTTTTCAATTTGCTCTTTTGCCTTGTCAATAATACTTTGTCTATCTTTATCTGCTGCTTGTGATTCACCAACATTAATAAGAGCATCTGCTTGTTTACGGTTGTTAATATTTTTAAAAATAATTGCTACTATTGCACCTATTCCTGTTAATGCACCTATTCCTGCAATTATCCAAATTATGATATTCATTATTTAATTCTCCTTACTTTCCCACTGGTATTAAATCTTTTATTCCATATTCTTCAATTAATTCCATATCTAATTTATTATGTTTTAATAAATTTTCTTCTGCTTCTATTATTCTTAAATTTTTTTTATTCCAACATTTTTTAAACTCT
>Ga0307378_10006828_pt1 | contig 15492 bp, 15 predicted proteins | sample UN1MG_FD_202238 | JGI IMG/M metagenome (GOLD analysis project Ga0307378, IMG submission 202238) | Soil microbial communities from Risofladan, Vaasa, Finland - UN-1 | ecosystem: Environmental > Terrestrial > Soil > Coastal area > Acid sulfate soil | place: Finland: Risofladan, Vaasa | collected...
CGGAGCCGCTGCGCAAGGCGATCGCCCTTTCCGAGGAAAAATACTGCGGGGTCAGGGCCACACTTTCGCCCACGGTCACCATCAACCATGAGATTGTCCTCAACGGCGAAAATATCCCCAACTAAGCGCCGGGCCCTGGGTAACCTCGAAGCCATCCGCCGCTCAATCGCCCCCCTATCGCCCCCTGTCTATGCTTTCGAGGCCAGCATCCGCTCTACGCCGTTCCGAATACTCATCTCGGTGCTGCTGAGCGCGCGTACCCGGGATCCGGTAACCGAGAAGGCCGCGGCCAGGCTGTTTGAAGCAGCGGCCACCCCGGAAATGATGGCACGGCTGTCCCTCGCGCAGGTGAGCCGCCTGATCTACCCGGTCGGCTTTTTCCGCACCAAGGCCAGGAACATCCTGGCGATCTGCAGGACCCTGCAGCAGGACGCGAAATTCCCTTCCTCTCTAGAGGAACTGCTGGCGCTTCCGGGCATTGGCCGCAAGTCGGCCAACCTGGTCCTGGCCCTGGCTTTTGCTCGCCCGGCCGTCTCGGTCGACACCCACGTTTTCCGCATCTCCCGCCGCCTGGGCTGGGCCGCGGGCAGGACGCCTGCTGCCGTGGAAACGGAACTGGAGCGTCTTTTTCCCCGCCGCAGCTGGGCGCAGGTCAACCAGGTGCTGGTGGGATTCGGCCAGACCATATGCCGGCCGATCCACCCGAAATGCACGGAATGCATAGTGAAGAAGACATGCCCGTCGTCTACCGTAACACGTGACACGTAACGCGTGACGAGGAAGAGATAAGAAAGACGAAGGTCTGCGTAGGGGCGGTTCGCAAACCGCCCTTACAAAAAGACAAAGCGCCAAATTCCAAGTTCCAAATTCCAATAACCTAAACGAAAGCCATTTATAAATCTGCCATAATCCTGAACTCACCCCCTACCCCCCTCTCTTGCGAAAAGAGGGGGCGAAGCCCTACTCCCCTTCTCTTCGGGAAGAGAAGGGGCTGGGGGATGAGTTGTTTACTCAGGCGATCGTCATTTATTTTCGTCTGGGTCATTGGCATCTGGTACTTATTTGTGATTTGGTGCTTGGAATTTGAAATTTTCTTTCTCATCACGCATCATGCATGACGCATCACGAATAGATCGTACTTAGTTCTTGGCCTTGAGAAACGTATCCTTGATCATATTGACCATCTTGGCGTTGTCGGTATGCCCGGTTTTCTGGGCGGTGATCTTGCCGCGGATCGGCCGGCCCAGCAGGTAAAAATCACCGATGATGTCCAGGATCTTGTGGCGGGCCAATTCTTCAGGAAAACGCAGGGTGGTGTTGATGATCCTGTCCCTGTCGATCAGGATAAAATTGTTCATGCGGCCGCCTTCAGCCAGCCCCATGTCGCTGAGCTTGTTGAAATCGTCCACGAAACCGTAGGTGCGGGCCGGGGCGATCTCACGCTGGAAATCATCGCCCGAACGCATAACGAATTCATAACTCTGCCGGCCCAGGGGTTCGGAGTAAATGCAGGTGTAGCGGACTGAAAAAACGTCGGCCGGCTCGATCTTGATGAATTTCCCGTCGTGGGTCTCCTCGCCGATGAGCAGGGGCCGGGTAATGACGATCTCAGGAATGTCTTCGGCCTGGTCGACCACGCCGCACTCCTTGATGAAATCGCAGAAATTGATGGCCGAACCGTCATCAATGGGCACTTCCTTGTTGATCTTGACGGCCAGGTTGGTGATACCGAAAGCGTGCAGCACGGCCAGGAGATGTTCGATGGTCCGGGCTTCCAGGTCGTCTTTTTTGATCGAAGTGGCATAGCCGGTGGTATTGAGGTATTCGATGCGGGCGGGTATGTAGCTTTTCTTGGAAATGTTTTCAAAGCGGATACCCTTGTTCGGCGGCAGGGGCTTGATGACCATGCCGGTCTTCTCGCCCGAATGCAGGCCGATGCCGTAGATGATGTTGCTCAGGGCCACGGTGCGCTGCTTGCGCAGATACTGCGGATCGGCGGCTTCAAAATCAAGGGTGGCCGTGCTTTCGCGCAGCAGCCTCTTTTTTTCATCGTTGCCGGCCAATTCGTCTTCCTGGTCGAGTATGGTTCTCAACTTTATGTTCTCGTCACGGACCTGGCGGAACTCCAGGCCGCGCTTGAGCACGAAGATCACCTTGTCCAGGCTGAGCGGCTTTTCCAGAAAATCATAGGCACCAGCCTTCAGAGCCGAAACCGCGGCCGACACCGAACCGTGCCCGGAGATCATGATGATGATCTGTAGCGGATCGATGGCCAGGATGCGGTTGATGACCTCCAGGCCGTCCATGCCGGGCATCCATATATCCAGGAAGATCGCGTCGGGCTTGATGTTCTTGAATTTTTCGATCCCTTCCTTTCCGTCCTTGGCGAAATAGACCTGGTAGCCCTCATCTTCGAGCACCGTGGCCAATGATACCTGAATATTTTTTTCGTCGTCAACGATTAATATTTTCTTCATTTTCGTCCCTTATTATATCCTAAAAAGAGCTGGGAATAAAGGAGTAAAATGAAAACAAGCTCCAAGCACCAATGACCAAAACGAAGAGATGTGAAAGTGGCAGTGACAGAAAGAAAATAAAACGATCTGGTAATCCGGTTAGGGCTTTTCTGACACTGACACTTGCACTGACACTGGTCTTGTTTTGAACATTGGAATTTGGCGCTTTGTCTTTATGTAAGGGCGGTTCGCGAACCGCCCCTACACGGCCTTTTTACTTTGTCTTTCTCTTTTTCATCACGCATTACCCATCACGTATCACGTACTTGTTTTTCAGGGCAATTTGCGCTATACTTGGCATAATGAATCCATATTTAATTTTCTTCCTGTCCTGGCTGGTTCCCGGGCTCGGTCACCTGCTGCAGAAAAAAAAGCTGAAAGCCCTGGTCTTTTTTTGCGGCATCGTCTCCCTGCTGGTCATGGGCCTTTTAATGAAAGGACGTTTCTATGACACATCCGTCCTGCACCCCCTGCTGCTGCTGGGCTTTCTCGGCGATCTGGGCAATGGCCTGTTTTACATCATCATCCGCATGACCCACATGGCCGCCGGGGACATCAAAGCCGCAACGTATCATTACGGCACTGCCTACCTGGCATCGGCCGGATTGCTCAATTACCTGGTGGCCCTGAACGCTTTCGACATCGCCAAAGGGAGGAAAACGTGATCTTTAAAAGTCATGTCCTCTCCATGCTGATCTTCGCCCTGGTCGTTTCCACCCTGCTGGCTTTCATCAAATACAGCGATGGGCGCCACATTTTCCGCTATGCCCTGAAACTCTTCTTATACATGGCCGGCGGCGTCATTCTCTTCAGCTGGCTCATGTATTTCATTTAAAGCAAAAGTCCCATGAATTCCCGTGCCAGGTTCACTGCCGGGGGAATTTCACTATTGATCTACCTGGTCATTTTTCTGCTCTCATCCCTGCCGGCTAGTTCACTGCCGACGAATGTCCCTGATTTCATTCCCCACTTCCTGGAATATTTCGCCCTGGCTTTCTTTTTCATCCAGGTATTCCCAAGGCCCGGGCGCTGGTCTTGCCTGGCTGCCGCCTTTTTGGCACTGACCGTTCTGGGCATTCTCGACGAGTGGCACCAGTTGTCGGTTCCCGGACGTTTTTTTTCGCTGCTGGATTGGCTTTATGACATTGGCGGGGCGCTGGCCGGACTGGCGGCTTTTCGCATTCTGGGAAAAAGGCTGCTTAAAGACAACTGCACAGGGATGGAGCGCCGCTTTAAATTTTTATTGCTGCATCGATAAGAAAAACTTTAAACAAGACTCCCCTCCCGCCCCCGCTAAACCACCCGCCCAGCCGGGAGCGGTCAGGAACGGAACTTCAAATTGTATTTTTCGATCAGGTAGCGCAACGAACGGTAGGTTACCTTCAGCCGCTGCGCTGTTTTTTTTACATTGCCGTTGCTCATCTCCAAGGCCTTGATGATGATGCTCTTGCTCAAGTTGTCGATATACTGATTGAAATGAAAATCCCCGGCGTCGAGCAGGGTGGGCCAATCCGCTCCGCTGCTTTGGCTGGGGTCCATGTTGTAGATTACTTCCGCTGGCAGCGAACTGGCGCGGATCACTTCATCTTTCTCCAAGGCGACGCCCCTTTCGATGAAATTTTCCAGTTCACGAACGTTGCCCGGCCAGCGGTAGTTGGCAAAGCATTCAAATACATTTTTTTCGAAGCCTTGGATGTTCTTGGCGAATTTCTGATTGTAGCGCTGCAGGAAATACTGCATCAAAATGGGAATGTCTTCTTTGCGTTCGCGCAACGGCGGGACCTTGATGGAGATCACATTCAGCCGATAATAGAGGTCGGAACGGAATTCCCCTTTCTCGATGCTTTCCGCCAAGTCACGGTTGGTCGCCGTGATGATGCGCACGTCCACGGCAATTTCCTTGTTACCGCCAACGCGGCGGATTACCTTTTCCTGAATGCCCCGCAGGATCTTGACCTGCATTTTCTGCGACATTTCCGAAATTTCATCCAGGAACAGCGTCCCCTGACTGGCCGCCTCAAAAAGTCCCTCCTTGTCCTGGTAGGCATCGGTGAAAGCGCCTTTCTTGTGGCCGAACAATTCGCTTTCCAGCAAATTTTCTGGAAGAGCCCCGCAGTTGATGGAAACGAATTTTTTATCGGCGCGGCTGCTCTTGGCGTGAATGGCCCGGGCAATCAGTTCCTTGCCCGTGCCGCTTTCACCACTGATCAGCACGGTGGAGTCGGTCTGGGCCACAGTACTGATCAGCTCGAATATTTTGCCCATCTTGGGATCGCTGCCCACGATGTTTTCGAATTTTTCCTTGTCGGACAGTTTCTGCTTCAACTCGATGTTTTCTTTTTCGATTGATTTCTTGTGCAGCGATTTGTTGATGATGATCTTCAGCTCTTCAAGGTTGAAAGGCTTCATGATGTAATCTTCGGCGCCGAGCTTCATGGCTTCGATGGCATCATGGGTGGCGGCATATGCCGTGATCATGATCACGGGCAGTTCCTGCTCGTGGGTCTTGATCTTTTTGAGCAGTTCAATGCCGTTCAGATCGGGCATGCGGATGTCGGAAATGACCAGGTCGTATTTCCGGCCCTTCAGCTTCTTCAGCGCGTCCATACCGCTCACCGCTTCATCCACCTGGTACCCCTCCTTGCCCAGGACGAAAGACAGCATGTTGCGCAGGCTGTGATCATCATCCACCAGCAGTATGTTTACGGCCTGTTGAAGCATATTACTACCTCGGTGCCAAGATTTTTTTCGGACTTGATCTCCATTTTGAACCCATGTTCCTCGACGATCCTTTTAACAATATTCATGCCCAAGCCAATGCCGAAGGCGAATTTGGAATAGAAAGGCATGAAGATCTTCTCGACTTCATTGCGATCCATGCCCACGCCGAAATCATGGATGGACAAGTAAACGGCTTTGGCGTCCTGAAACAGATTGATCTCGATCTCGCCGCGTTCCTGCAGCGCTTTCACGGCATTGTTCAGCAGGTTCCAGAGCAGTTGTTTGATCTTCTTTAAATCAGCATGGACCATGCTCCCGGGGTTGTATTTTTTAATGAAGCGCACCGTGTCCAGGTTGTGCGCTATCATGGCCACCACGTCATCCACCATTCCAGCCAAGTCAAATTCCGAAATTTCCAGGGGCGACTGCCTGGAAAAATTCAGGAATTCTTCAATGAAAGCCGAAAGCCGGTCCGATTCCTTGACGATGATGTTCATCAGGTTCTTACATTCGGGCTCCAGGGTGAGTTCCTGGCGTAAAAACTGCACCGAGCCGGAGATCGAAGTAAGCGGGTTGCGTATTTCATGGGCGATACCGGCAGCCATTTCACCTATCAAGGCCAGGTGCTCTTTTTCCTTGAGCTTGTTTTCAATCTCCTTGATGGCGCTCAGGTCGGTGATCAGAAATACGAGCAGGCGCTCGAAAGACGACACTTTTTCAATGGAAGAAATGGATATCCCCAGCGAAAATCCGCGCAGTTTTTTTTCAAAGTAATAGGAGTTGTTGCTCAGCCATATCTTCCTTATTTGCGGCAGTTCATCCTTGGCCAGCAGCAGGTCAAAAATATTTCCTCCTTTTTTCAGGCGCAGCAAAGTGGCGGCCTTGGCGTTGAAGGAAACGATCCGCCCCTGGGCGTCGGATGTGATGAAGCCGTTCTCCATCTTTTCCATAACCGAATTGTTCAGCAGGATCATGTCCTGCAGGTTTTCCTGGATGTTTTTCAGCTGCTGGCCGGTCTTTTTTATCCTTTCAAAATAATAGGAAGAAATGAAACTGACGCTGGAAAAGGCGATGAAGCTCATAAGCAGGTTGTAAATGAATGTTCCCAAAGAGACATTGCCCACGGCGAAGTTCGGATAAAATGAGATGATTTCCAAGTAGAGCAAGTCGGAGAGCGTCCCGAAGGAAATGAACGAAACTGTGGCGATGATGAGCGTATCGCGCCGGGAAAGGAAAATGGAAGCGACGATGATAGGCAGGATATAAAGGAAGTAAAATGGACTGACGATGCCCCCGGAAAGATACACCAGCAGGGTGATCATCAGGATATCGAACGTCAGCTGGACATAAAGCAGCTTCCGGGTTGCAAGCAATTTCCCCAAAGGGAAAAACAGGATACTGATCGCCACGGCCGCGCTTAAGGAGATGATGATGCTCAGCAGCGAAAAAGGGGCGTTGAAAAAAAGCAGAATGATGACCGAAACCAGTGCCAGGGCAGACAAAATCGCAATGCGGATCGAATTAAGAAAGATTAATTTCTTATGCAGATTCTGATCTTCGACGGCAATCAAGTTTCGCTTGTTAACCCACTTTGCCGATAATATCGAACAGGGGGAGATACATGGCCACGATAACGCCTCCGACTATGCCGCCCAGAAACAGGATCATGATCGGTTCCATCAGCGACACGAGAGCCGACACGGCCTGGTCGACCTCTTCATCGTAAAAATCGGCCACTTTGCCGAGCATGGTGGCCAAGGAACCGGTCTGCTCGCCGACAGCGACCATCTGGGTCACCATATAGGGGAAGCGCTTTGTCTCTTCCCAGGACTCCCATAACGATTTTCCTTCCTGGACCAGGGAGCGGCTTTTCAGCACAGCATCTTCGATGATCGAGTTGCCCGACGTCTTGGCGGTGATGGTCATACTTTCGATGATCTCGACTCCCGAAGTCAACAGAGTGGCCAGGGTGCGGGTCACGCGAGCCACGGCCACCTTGGTCAAAAGTTCGCCAAAAATCCAGATCCTCAACTTGAGTTTGTCGATCACACGTCTCCCCTTGAAGGTGGAGTAATAAGAGCGGAATGCGAAGATCAGCACAACGATGACAATGACTACAAAAAAGAAATTGCCTACAAGGAAATTGCTGGCACTGACCACGATCTGGGTGGCCAAGGGAAGTTCGGCTCCCAATTGCCCGAACATGTCGGTGAAAACCGGAACGACCTTCCATAAAATGACACCGGTCAGCAGGAAGGCGATTAGCAGGACAGCGATCGGGTAAGCCAGGGCCGATTTCACTTTGCCGATCAGTTTGTTCATATTCTCAACATATTGCGAAAGGCGCAACAGGATGGTGTCCAAATTACCTGAGGCTTCACCGGCCTGTATCATGCTGGTGTACAGTTCATTGAAGACCTTGGGATGCTTTTTCATGGCGTTGGACAGGTTGGACCCGCCTTCGACATCCTTGCGGACCTCGTGCAGTACACTTTGGAAATACTTATCTTTTTGCTGGTTGCCCAGGATGCCAATGGCCTGGGTGATGGGCAGGCCGGCGTTGAACATGACCGAAAGCTGGCGGTTGAAAACGGCGATGGTCTTTAGCGAAACGCTTTTGCGTCCACCGATCAGAGGCAGATTGAACTTAGGTTTCTTGCGCTCGATGCTTAACACCTGGATCATTTCTTTTTCCAGGGCAGTGATGATTTCATTGGAATTCCGGCCGCGGCGTTCGCCTTCCACGATGCTTCCGATCTTATTTTTGCCTCTGTATTTAAAAACTGGCATATTTTTTCCTCCTAAAATGAAGGCCCTTTACTTGCGCCAGAAGTGCTGGTCGCGGCGGCATGGCTTGTCTTGAACTGGCTGGACAAGGACGTGGGACCGCGGTTGATCAATTCCTGCAGTTCCTCTGGATTGTGGGAAACGCTCAAGGCCAGTTCAAGCGAAATATCACGCTTGAAATACAGGTTGGCCAGTGATTGATTGAAAGTGATCATGCCGTATTTTTCCTGCCCCATCTGCATGGAGGCGTATATCTGATGGATCTTGTTGTCGCGGATCAGGTGGCGGATGGCCGGCGTCGGGATGAGGACTTCAATGGCCAGCACCCGGCCCCGGCCGTCGGCTTTGGGCAGCAGGGCCTGGGTGACGATGCCTTCCAGGTTCATCGACAACTGGGTGCGAACCTGGTCCTGCTGATGAGGCGGAAAGACGTCGATAATGCGGTTGATGGTCTGGGCGGCAGAGTTGGTGTGGAGAGTGGCGAAGGTCAAGTGACCGGTCTCGGCGATGGTGATGGCGGCCTGAATGGTCTCCAGGTCGCGCATTTCACCGATAAGCACCACATCGGGGTCCTCGCGCAGAACCGAACGCAGCGCCAGGGGAAAGCTTTTGGTATCGGCGTGCAATTCGCGCTGGTTGACCATGGCCTTGCGGTGGGAATGCAGGTACTCGATAGGGTCCTCGATGGTGATGATATGAACTGGGTTCTCCTTGTTGATCTTGTCGATCATGGAGGCCAGTGTCGTGGTTTTTCCCGAACCGGTCGGACCGGTGACCAGGATCAACCCGCGGGCCTTGTTGGTCATGGTCGGGACAATAGACGGCAGGCCCAGTTTTTCAAATGACCAGATCTCATAGGGAATGCGGCGGAAAGCTCCGGCCACGGCGCCGCGCTGCATAAAGACATTGGCTCGGAAACGTGCCAGCCCCTTGATGCCGAAGGAAAAATCGAGCTCCCAGTTCTCCTCGAATTTGTATTTCTGGTTGTCATTAAGAATGCTGTATATCATTTGCTTGGTTTCGGCCGGAGAAAGCACCGGATGCTCAATCCTCTTCAAGAGGCCATGGAGACGGATCAGCGGTTGGGAATTGGTTGTGATGTGCAGGTCGGTACCGCCTTCGTCCACCATGATCTTCAACAATTGCGGAAGTGGCAATGCCATGCTTCTCTCCTTACAATCTCGTCGTTTCCCTTAACACTTCTTCGATGGAGGTGATCCCCTGCTTGATCTTTTCCAGCCCGCTCTGGCGCAGGGTTAGCATCCCTTTTTCCTTGGCTTTTTGCCGCAACTCCGAAGTCGAAGCCCCGATCATGATCATCTCCCGTATCTCATCATCGAGTTCCATGACTTCAAACAAGCCGACCCGGCCTTTGTAACCGGTGTTGCTGCATTTGTCACAGCCCTTGGGCTCGAATATCTGGACGGCTTTGGCTTCTTCCGGGGTGAAGCCGATCTCGATCAGGGTCTGGGCCGGGATCTTGCCGACGGATTTGCAGCTGCTGCAGAGCCGGCGAATCAATCTCTGGGCCTGGACCAGGCGCAGGGCGCTGGCCACCAGGAAAGGTTCAATGCCCATATTGATCAGGCGGGCCAAGGTGGACGGCGCATCGTTGGTATGCAGGGTGGATAGGACAAGGTGGCCGGTCAGGGCGGCTTTGATGGCGATGTCGGCGGTTTCAAAATCACGAATCTCGCCAACCAGGATGATGTTGGGATCCTGGCGCAGGAAGGTGCGCAAGGCGGCCGGGAAGGTCAGGCCGATCTGCTCCTTGATGTTGACCTGGTTGATGCCGAAAATATTGAATTCCACCGGGTTTTCCGCGGTCAGGATGTTGACCTCCTCGTCGTTCAGCTTGGCCACGGCCGAATAAAGGGTGTTGGTCTTGCCCGAACCGGTGGGACCGGTGACCAGGATGATGCCCCAGGGCTCCTTGATGTTTTTTTCAAATTTCTGCAGGGACAGGGGTTCGAAACCGAGCTGGGTCAGATCCAGCTTCAGCTGGTCCTTGTCCAGGATACGAATGACGATCTTTTCGCCGTGGATGGTGGGCAGCGAGGAAACGCGCATATCCACCACTTTTTTGACCATATTGGTGTCTATCTTGGTTTTGATGCGGCCATCCTGGGGCAGGCGCCGTTCGGCGATGTCCATTCCTGAAATGATCTTCAGCCTCGAGGAAACCTTGTTTTTCAGGTTCATGGGCGGCTTCATGTACTCGTGCAATATCCCGTCGATGCGCAGGCGGACGCGGAACTCTTTCTCGTAGGGCTCGAAATGGATATCCGAAGCGCCCTTGATGATGGCATCGTTGAAGATCAGGTTGACCAGCTTGATGGCCGGGGCATCCTCATCGATGTCCCCATCCATGTAGCCGTCATCTTCTTTGGTCTCCAGGACCTCCACGGTGGAGTCCTCGCTCAATTCGATCTCGTCAAGGAACTTCTGGGCTTCGATGCCGGTGGAAGAACCGTAATATTTGTCGATGGCCTCCAGGATCGATGATTCGGGGGCGATGACCGCCTGGATGCGCAGGTTGGTGGTAAAGCGGATCTCCTCCTGAACGAACAGATTGGAGGGATCGGCCATGGCCAGGGTCAGGTTGGAACCGATGCGGTGAATGGGGATGACCACGTGCTTGCGGGCGATATCGGGCTTGATCAGTTCGATCACTTTTTCGTCAATCTCGAACTTGGTGAGGTTGATCGACGGGTAGCCGAATTGCTTGCTTAGGACCTGGGCGATGTCCTCTTCGGTCACATGCCCGAGGCGGATCAAAACACTGCCGAGCTTTCCCGGTTCCTTTTTTTGGACTTCCAGCGCGTGCTGAAGCTTCTCTTCCGTTAACTTTTTTTCCTTAAGTAAAAAATCTCCTAAACGCATTGCCATTGGCTATATTGTAGTGAAAGAAAAATCAATTGTCAATTTTTTCATTTGATCAAATAAAAACCGGAAATCGCCAGGTTTTTCATATAACCCATATGGTCAAGGCCCAGGGCGACATCGACCAGGAAATTTCCCAAATTGAAACCAAATCCCAAACCGTAGAGGACATTGGCCTTGCGACCCAAAATATACTTGTCGCACAGATCGCTCAGGAAACCGGCGCGCAAAAACAGCTTGTTTTGAAAAAGGCCTTTTTCAACACCCAGGGATACCGGCTGCGCATCCTGGCCGTTGTGATAAAGGTCGCCTTTGGCCACGTCGATATCCAGGAAAATCCCCAGCTGGCTGTCCGGCCGCAAGGCCAGGCCGCCGACCAGGCGCCGGGCCAGGCGCAGTTCGCGGTAAAACGTGGAGATGACCGGGTTGCCGACATTTCTGACCATGAGCCCGGCTTTGAAATACTGACCCAGGTCGGCGCTGATCCCCACATCGAAGTTCAGCTTGGAAAAATTTTTTTCGGCTCCCGACCAGGCGAATTGCAGGAAATCTTTGGTATTGGCGCCTGGCAGGAACGGAGTCTCCGTGATCGAGGCGTTGAATTCGGCGTTGCGCCCTTTCAGGTAGTGGGCCGTTGCTCCCAGTGACAGGCCTTGCCCAAGGGGAAAGGCGAAGGCCAGCGAGTAATCGCTATATTGAAAGCCTATGAAGCGCATTTGCAGGGAAGCGATATCGGCATTGGTTATGTCGCCAGGCGGCTTGGCCAAAACGGTATTGGCCTGGGGGAAAATCACGGCCGCATCGACTTTTGCCATGGCCAGAGCATAGCCCTTGCCGGCAAAACCGGGATTACGGAATTGAAAACCGCTGATACCGGTCTCGGCCGCGAAGATCGTGTCAAGCTTGCCTAACAGAAGCGACTTGGTTTCCACATCCAGGTCCTGGAAATTTTTAAGATCGTAAGCACTGATCCCGGCCCAATTGCCTGCCGTATCCTGGTAATCCAGGAAACTGCTTTGATATTGGAATCCACCCAGGGATGCCAGCAAGGAATTCAACAGGGCCGGGTTGATGTATATGGCATTGTAATCGTAGTTGAAAGCCAGGGACGAATAACCGAGCGCGAGAGAACGCGCGCCGTAAAAAAAAGGAAAAAAGGAATGGACGGGGATAAATAGGCCGAAAATCATGAGCAGAAAGAATATTTTTTTCATTTTTCCTTTACTATAACGAAATAACAAAAATTGTCAACTGCCAAGCGCTCCAAAACGCAAATCAGCAGGCAAAAGCCGTAAATTAGGCTTGACATGCGGGCGCATTTTTGCTACTCTTGAACTTGTCTGGGGTCTATAGCTCAACGGCTAGAGCTACCGGCTCATAACCGGTTGGTTCCAGGTTCGAATCCTGGTAGGCCCAGTAAATGCGTTCAATTAAGGAGTTTACTTGAAAGAAGGACTCGATATTTTATACGCGTTGCAGCAAAAAGATGACCAACTGAAAGAAATCGAAAATACAATCAAGGAAATCCCCCTCAGGATCAAGGAACTGGAAGAGGAGCGCGACTCCCGCTCCGACATGATCGAAAAAACCAAGAAAAAACTCAATCATAACAGCGAAGAGAGAAAAAAACTCGAACGGGATATCGCCGCCATCAAGGACAAGATCGCCAAATACAAAGAACAGATGAAGAAAGTGACCACCAACAAGGAATACCAGGGTTTCAGCAATGAGATCAAATTCGAAGAAAACATTATTACTACCGTGGAAGAAAAAATAATCGAAAAAATGGTCGAATCGGACGAGATCATGGGCATGATCCGCGAGGCGGAAAGCGAATTCAAAAAAATAGCCGAAACATACAACCAGCAGATCAAGGATATGCACAGCAACCTGGATTACCACAAAAACAAATTGGCCGAGGAAACCAAAAACAAAATGGAGTTGCGCACCCGGGTGGATGCCAAACTTCTAAAAGCCTATGACAACCTTTATGTCAAAAAAGCCGGGAAAGTCGTTTCCTATGTGCAGACCGATTTCTGCGGCGTTTGCAATATCAAGATCCGTCCCCAGGTCCTGAGTGAAATGATCATTTCCAACGATGTGCTGATCTGCGAAAGCTGCGGCCGGATTTTGTTCAAAAAAATTGTCGGTGCGGGTGAAGAATAATTCTATTTCACTCGCTGGAGTCCCAGGATGAATGAGCAGGAATTGGCGGACTTAAGCGAAATCGCGCGCCAGATCAGGATCATGATCATCCAGATGATCGGCCGTTCCGCTAAGCCGGAAGACCTGTATGTACATTTCAAGCTGACAGCCGCTGAAATCGCCGGCGCCGGCAAAGAAATTCTATCCCGGCCATGATCCAGTTTTTCCATGTCTACAAACAGTATTTCCGCAGCAATGAAGCCCTGAGCGACATCAACCTTTCCGTTGAACGGGGGGAATTCATTTTCCTCACCGGTGCATCGGGGGCCGGAAAATCTACCCTGCTCAAACTGATATACAAGGAAGAGGAACCCAGCAAAGGACAGATCCTGATTGATTCGATCAACAGCACCCTGATCCCGCCCGGAAAACTCTACAAGCTGCGCAGGCAGATCGGAATTGTGTTCCAGGATTTCAAGCTGATGATGAACCGGACCGTGCATGAGAACGTGGCCATCCCCCTGCTGGTCAGGGGAGAAAAAAAGGCGGCGGTGGAAAAGAAAGTGAACAGCACCCTGGCCCTGGTCGGCCTTAGTCACCGCAAGCGCTACCTGACCTCCCACATTTCGGGCGGCGAACAGCAGCGGGTGGCCATCGCCCGGGCCGTAATCGGCAACCCCAAGATCCTGATCGCCGACGAACCAACAGGCAACCTGGACACCGAATTGTCCATCGAGATCATCCGTATATTGGAAAAGATCAATGCCAGCGGCATCACCACGATCATAGCCACCCACGATATGAACCTGATCAACCTCTTTCCCAAACGCATCATCAAATTGGACAAGGGACAATTGGTTTTGGACAAAGCCAGCGAGGCTGTGTAATGAAATTCATGGCGCGTGCGGTCCAGCAAGCCCTGAACAATATCTTGCGGAACAAAACGGTCAATTTCCTGTGCCTGGGCATCATCGCCTTTACCTTGCTGGTGCCGGGGATCTTCAATTACATTTCCTTCAATCTGGATCGTTACATCAGCAAACTGAGCGAAAACATCGAAGCGATTTTTTACCTCAGGGACAGCGGCAATAGTGCGGAGATCGAAAAGATGCTGCAAAGGATCCAGGGTAACCTGCTGGTTAAAGAGGTGGGGTTTACTTCCAAGGATAGGGCCCAGATGAAATTCACCCGGGAATTTCCCGAATTGCAGTACATTCTGTCCGAATTCAGTAATTCTCCCTTCCCGGCATCCATCGATGTCAAGTTCCGCAGCGATGCCCGCAACGTGGTGCAGATCGAATCATTCATCCGTGATATCGAAAAAGACAGCCTCATCGAAAGCGTCCAGCTTAACCTGGACTGGGCCAGAAAGATCGCCTTAATCAAGAAATTTGCCTCTTTCGCCGGGCTTTTCCTGAGCGCCATCCTGCTCATCGTATCCATTTTCATCATCTTCAATGTGGTGAAGATCAATATTTTTTACCGCCGGGACGAGATCAATATCCTGCGGATGGTCGGCGCCACCGACTGGTATATCAAAACCCCCTTCCTGCTCGAAGGCCTGATCCTGGGATTTCTGGGCGGGCTTCTGGCCGGCGGCCTGCTGTTGGTCATCATCAAGGTTTTCCCGGTCTACGCCGAATTCATCTTCAATATCGTCAAGCAGCTGATCGATTTCAAACAGCTGCCGCTGAGGATCTTCTGGGAACTGGTCATTACCGGCTCGGCCATCGGCTTGGTCTCATCTTTCTTTTCCCTGCGCCGCTTCATCAAAACCGCACCCGGATAGCTTCCCGGCAACTTGCTTTTTAGATTACTGACTTTATTTCAGATTTGCGTTACACTTGATCCCAGGAAATTCATTGAAAACAAAAGCCCTGCTTTTTCGTATGATCTATTTGTCGCCCTGCGACTCACTCGTATTCCCGGCGCAATTCCGTCCGGCAAAATGAGGAACCGACCATGATCATACCGCTGTTGCGCATCGCCCTGATTTCAAAGCATGAGAACACCTGTGGTTTTTACAAGGATATGCTTTCCAGACGCGAAAATATCATATTGGAAACCTATGCCGGAACCGATGAACTGAAGAGAGGCTGCCGGGAAAAGCTGTACGCGGGATTAATCGTGGATATGTGGACACACATCGCTTCTGCCAATGCCGACAAAGAGTTCGTCTACACCCTTGATAAAATATTCCCCATTCTTTACATCGGCGACAATGACCAGAAGTCGTCCCAGGTGGACCCTGCCGGGGGCTGGCTGATGGCGCGCCAGCATGAAGTAAAGATCCTGGAGGATTTCATCCAGAATCAATGCCGGGACATGAAGCCGCGCGGCATCCGCGCCGCGATGCGCAAGAATCTTTTTTTCAACACCCACGCCCAATTCAGCGGCCAGGAAAAATCATTCAAGACCAACACCAAGAACATTTCCCAGC
>Ga0307378_10006829_pt1 | contig 15492 bp, 10 predicted proteins | sample UN1MG_FD_202238 | JGI IMG/M metagenome (GOLD analysis project Ga0307378, IMG submission 202238) | Soil microbial communities from Risofladan, Vaasa, Finland - UN-1 | ecosystem: Environmental > Terrestrial > Soil > Coastal area > Acid sulfate soil | place: Finland: Risofladan, Vaasa | collected...
ATCGCCGCATTGACCGTGGGCTACCAGGCTATTAAAGCCGCCACAGCCAATCCGGTGGAGTCTTTACGGTACGAATGACAAACCATGGCCGGGTGTTCCGGCGGATCAATAGTCTTTTGAATAAGGTGTAGCTGAATGTCAATGCTCGGTAACTATTTCAAGGTCGCCATGCGCAACTTGCTGCGGCACAAGGTCTATTCGTTCATCAATATCATGAGCCTAGCTCTGGGCATGGCCGGCTGCATGGTCATTTCGCCGCAGATTTTCTACCACCTCTCTTTCGACCGGTTCAACCGCAACTACGACCGGATCTGCCGGGCTTACCTGCACCTAGAGTTCCCGGGCCAGAACCCGAGTGATCAGTGCGGCTCGGTTGGCTGGCTGGGCCGGGACCTGAAAATGGAATTCCCGGAGGTGGAGGGCTACGCCCGGATTTACAAATCCCAGGATGAGGTAATGGCCCGTGTCGGAGAGAAGGAAATCGGGATTCCGACCCTTTGCTACAGTGAAAACTCTCTGTTCGAGCTATTCAGCTTCGAGTTTATTGCCGGAAACCCCGCCACCGCCCTGTCCGAGCCCACCGGCATGGTGCTCACCCGTGAGATCGCGCGGAGCCTGTTCGGAGATGAGGAGGCCCTGGGCCGCACTGTAACTTTAAACGGAACCGAGGAATACAAGGTGACCGCGGTGCTTAATTCCATTCCCCGTAACTCCCACTTGCGCTTCGACATGCTTGTACCGCTCACCCGTCGCTGGCCGCTCGAGACCCTGGAAAGCTACCAGGGCATGCCGGATCACTACACCTATTTGCTTCTCGCTCCGGGGGCGGATTACCGCGAGCTGGAGAGAAAAGCCGCTCACCTGATAAAGCGAGTCCAGCTGCCTGGGATCGATATTTCAAAGGGCGCCAGGATAGGCATGCAGCCTCTGAGCAAGGTCCATCTTTATTCCGGTCATCTGGAGTACGACAACCTGAACTGGCGCAAGGCCGACATCGCGTACATCCTCATTTTCTCCGCCGTGGCCCTGCTGATGCTTGTAGTGGCCTGCATCAATTTCATCAACCTGGCCACGGCGCGCTCCACGCACCGGGCGCGGGAGGTGGGGGTCCGAAAAGTAGTGGGAGCGAGCCGGGCCCAGCTCATCCGCCAGTTCCTCTGCGAGTCCGTGCTGGTCAGCCTGTGCGCCGTGGTGATGGCGCAGGCCCTGATCGAAATCAGCCGTCCGGGGCTGGATCAGTTCCTGGTCAGCAGCCAGGATATCAGTTTTGCGGGGGGCTGGCGATTCTTCCTGCTGATGACCGCGGTGACCATCCTGGTGGGAGTGCTGTCCGGCTGGTACCCAGCCCTGTTCCTGTCGCTGCCGCGCCCGCAGGATGTACTGAAAGGGTCAGGCCGGGGGATAGTGAAAGGCCTGGGCCTGCGCCGGGCGCTGGTTGTGGTGCAGTTCGGGGCCTCGATTTTCCTGATTGTGTGCAGCCTGTTCATCAGCAAGCAGCTCCGCTGGATCAGGCAGCGGGACCTGGGGTTCAACCGGGAACGGGTGCTGACCATCCGGATGAGCCCTGAGGTTCAGTCCCGGTACGAGACTGTCCGCCGTGAGCTGCTGGCCGACGGTTCGGTCACCGGTGCGTGCGCCTCGGGAATCTCGCCACTGGGCAAGGGCATCGCCGGTTCGATCATGCACTTCGAAGGCCAGACTCCGGGGCAGCTCTGGCTTGTCCGCTACATGTCGGTGGATCAGGAGTTCATCCCCTTCTTCGGGCTGGAGCTGTCCGAGGGCCGCGCTTTTTCCTCGGAGATGGGCGCGGCGGATACGAGCGGAGCCTACATCATAAACGAGACGCTCAAGCGGAAACTGGGCTGGGACAAGGCGGTGGGGAAAAAGTTCTGGCTGGATACAAAAGCCGGAGCGGGGCTGGGGTTTGAAAATTACGAGCCGGGCCGGGTGATCGGTGTAGTCAGGGATTTCAATTTCAGCTCCCTGCACAACCCAATCGAGCCGCTGGCCCTGGTGGTGAGGCCCTCGGACTTCTATTACCTCTCAGTCAGGCTCAGGCCGGAAAACATGACGAAAACGCTGGAGTTTCTGGAGGGTACCTGGAAGCGGCTGGATCCCTCGGGAGCTTTCGAATCCTGGTTCCTGGACGGGGACATCGAGTGGCAATACAAGGACGACAAAAATGCCGGACTACTGGTGACTGGTTTTACAGCCCTATGCGTGCTGATAGCTTGCCTGGGGCTGCTGGGACTGGTTTCCCTGGCGGCGGAGCGGCGCACAAAGGAGATCGGCATCCGGAAAGTTCTGGGGGCCTCGATAGTAGATGTTTTTTTTCTGCTTTCAAGGGAATTCGTCGTCCTTCTGAGCATTTCGACTCTGATCGCCTGGCCCGTGGCCTGGTACGTGATGAACAGATGGCTGCAAAACTTCGCTTACCGGATCGACTTAGACTGGTACACGTTTGTCCTGGCCGGAGTAATAGCCCTGGCAGTCGCGGCGGCCACCGTAAGTTTCCAGGCCTTGAAAGCAGCCACTGCCAACCCGGTGGAGTCGCTGCGGTACGAGTGACAGCCTGAGCGTTCAGGAGAATAGACATGTTCAGTAACTATTTAAAAATCGCCTTTAGAAACCTTCTGCGGCACAAAGAATATTCGATAATAAATATCGCCGGGCTTGCCTTAGGCATTGCCTGTTGCATCGTTATCCTGCTGCTGGCGCGCCACGAGCTGACTTTCGACCGCTTCCACGCCAATGCGGACCGGATTTGCCGGGTGTATACGAAATTGTCGTCCGTTGGATGGACGAACATCATGGGAAATATCCAAGGCCCACTGGGCCCGGCGCTGGAGGCGGATTTTCCCGAAGTCAGCGGTTATACCAGGTTCCTGAATTCGGACTGGCCTCCCAGAATCCGGGTATTGTACAAAGACAAAGTCGTGTACATCGATAATACCTACTATACGGACCCCTCCATCTTCCAGGTGTTCAGCTTCGAACTCATCGAGGGTGACGCTGCCACCGCGCTGGTCGAGCCGTATACCGCAGTGCTGACCGAGGAGGCGGCGCGAAAAATCTTCGGGGACGAGGAACCGCTCGGTAAAATATTTCAACGGGATGGCAAAAATGATTACAAGGTGACCGGGGTTCTGAAAAAAATCCCCAGGAACTCGCATCTCCAGTTCGACATGCTCCTGTCGATGACCGAGCTGGTCAACCAGCCCCAAAGCCAGATCCACAAATGGGGAATTTTTAATCCCTATTGTTACATTTTACTTGAACCGGGGACCGACATCAAAAGGCTCGAAGCGGGTATCCGCGCCTACCTTAAGAAATATCCAGAAACTAACAACTTCGAATTTTATCTTCAGCCTCTGCTGGATGTACACCTGCGTTCCACCCAGGTCCAGAGCGAATTGAACTGGGCTGAAAGCGACACGGCTTATGTCTACGGCATTTCCCTGCTGGCTCTGATCGTGCTTCTGATCGCCTGCTTCAATTTCATGAACCTGTCCACCGCCCGGTTCGCCGGCCGGGCCAGGGAGGTGGGCATCCGCAAGGTGGTGGGCGCCCAGCGCGGACAATTGATCGGGCAGTTCCTCGGAGAGTCGGTTCTGCTGTCTTTTTTCGCTCTGCTGGTGGCAGTGGCCCTGATCGAGCTTGCGCTGCCCGCGCTCAACGCCTTTTTCGACGGCGTGCTGGTGTTCAATTATCTGCATGACTGGCACCTCGTGGCGGGATTTGTCGCGTTGGTTATTTGTGTCGGGTTCATCGCGGGCAGTTACCCGGCCTTTTTCCTTTCCGCTTTCCGGCCGGTGAATGTCTTGAAAAGTACTCCGAGCTACGGGGGAACCAGGGGCGCGGCGCTCAGGAAAACGCTGGTGACAATTCAGTTTGCGGCCTCCATTATTCTGCTTGTCTCGACCTGTGTCGTAGTAAGGCAGATTCAGTACATCCGCCACAAAAACCTGGGGTACAATGGTAACTATGTAATCACGGTGCCGATGGACAATGAAATTATCCGCCGGTCGTTCAACACTATACGTCAGGAACTGCTGCAAAACCCGGCAATTACAGGAGTAACGGCTTCCCTGGTGGAAATCGGACGGAGAGAAGGTTTTCCTTTTTCGACCTGCAGGTTTGAAGGGGACGGGAAAAGTGATAAAGTTAAGATTAATTACCTGCCGGTCGATCCTGAATTTTTCTCTTTCTACAGCTTGCACATCGTGGATGGACGGGCTTATTCGCCTGCAATGACCACGGATCTCGAGGGCACGAGTGGATCGATCATCAACGAGACCCTGGCCAGGAAACTGGGCTGGAATTCAGTAGCGGGTAAAAGATGCAGCATGGGCAGAGGTTCTGGGGATATGTTTCCGGTTATCGGCATAGTGAAAGATTTCAATTTCAGGTCGCTCCACTATGAGATCGAGCCTCTGGTAATATATATCGGCCAGGGTGAGGAGATGAGAAAGATGTCAATCCGAATCAGGCCGGAAAATATAAGCCAAACCCTGGTTTTTATAAAAAACAAGTTGTCGCCCTATACTCCGGACCGGCCTTTTGAATATTCCTTTCTAAACGATAGCATCGCCGCCTCGTACCGTACCGAGCAGAGAGTGGCTAAAGTTATCGGGGCCTTTGCACTGCTGGCTGTTTTCGTCGCCTGCCTGGGCCTGCTGGGCCTCATTTCCTATGCGGCCGAAAAGCGCACCAAGGAGATCGGCATCCGCAAAATTCTGGGGGCCTCGGTGTCCGATATCATCCTTCTGTTGTCCAGGGAGTACCTCCTGCTCCTTGGTTTTTCCGTTCTCATCGCCTGGCCGGTGGCCTGGTATCTGATGAACAAATGGCTGCAGAATTTCGCCTATCGCATCGATTTGGATTGGATGACATTCCTGCTCGGAGGAGTGATCGCCCTGGCCATCGCCGCCCTGACTGTAGGCTATCAGGCTGTGAAAGCAGCTACTGCCAACCCGATAGATGCATTGAGGTACGAGTAAAAATATTTATGTCAGGAGGATAGACCAATGTTTAAAAACTATCTTAAAGTTGCCCTGCGGAACCTCATGCGGCACAAGGGATATTCGGCGATCAACATCGCAGGGCTGGCCATAGGTATGGCCTGTTGCATAGCTATCTCGCTGCTGGTATACCGCGATCTCAGTTTCGACTCCTTTCACCAAAAAGGAGACCGGATTTACAGGCTCAATACGGAAATGAGCTTACCAGGCAAGGCCCCCCAGGACATAGCATTATGTATGAGCCCCTGCGGGCCTGCCATGATGGATGAATTTCCTGAGGTCATCGGCTACACCAGGTTCTGGAAAAGCGGTCCTGAAGAAGAAAAATTCCATGCCCGGTATAAAGATCGAAAGATAACCATAGCTCAGAGCATTTATACTGATCCTTCGATTTTCGATGTGTTTTCTTTTCAGTTGAGTGCGGGGGATGCCGCAGCAGCCCTGGAGGAGCCATACAGTGTCGTGCTCACACAGGAGAGTGCGCAGAGAATTTTCGGCGATGAGGATCCCCTGGGCAAGGTTATTCAGCGCAATGGAGAAGTTGATTTTAAAGTAACGGGAGTGCTGAAAAAAATCCCTACTACCTCGCATATCCAATTCGATATGCTGATATCTATCAGTACATCGGAAGAAGCGACTAGAATTGCCTGGGGAAATATTTATTCGTATACCTACCTGTTGCTGGAAAAGGGCGCGGATGTCAAAGCCCTGGAAGGCAAATTCGGTGAATTTCTGCAAAAGTATATGGCAAAATTCTCTGAATATTTTGTCATGTACCTGCAGCCTTTGAAGGAAATCCACCTGCACTCCTCGAATATAGAATACGATTTGAACTGGAAAAAGACCGATGTTACCTATGTCTATATATTTTCCTCCATCGCTGTTTTGATCCTGCTGATTGCCTGTATCAATTTCATGAACCTTTCAACCGCCCGCTCTGCGAACCGCGCGAAAGAAGTGGGCATGCGCAAGGTTGTGGGAGCCGGGCGCTCGCAATTAATCGGACAGTTTCTGTGTGAGTCGGTATTTCTGGCATTCTGCTCGGTGGTGCTGGCCGTTGCCCTGCTTGAGCTTTCCCTGCCGTCTCTCAATGATCTTTTCGAGAACGCATTCGATTTCAACGATTTCAACAGCTGGCTGCTACCGCTGGCCCTGGTAGGAGTCGCCTTGTTAACAGGTGTTCTGGCAGGCAGTTACCCGGCCTTTTTCCTTTCCGCGTTTAAGCCCGTAGTTGTCTTGAAAGGAACCGTAAGCTCAGGCGGCAGAGGTTCAGCCCTGAGGAGGGTGCTTGTAGTGGGGCAGTTTGCAGTATCGATTATCCTGATTATCTGTACCATATTTGTCGGCAGGCAACTGAGTTATATGCAGAATAAAAACCTGGGCTTTAATAAGGACCAGGTTATTTCCGTTTCTTTGATTAATGCGTCCGGGCGCAAGTTTATCGAGCCGCTGAAAAACGAATGGCTGCAAAATCCGTCGGTTACGGGTGGGACAGCCTCCAGATTCAGGCTGGGAAATGCGCTGGGTCTTGAGGCAGTATTTTTCGAGGGCCACAATCCTGATGAACTCGCTACCGCGGCAATGATGGCTGTGGATTATGATTATATCTCCTTTTATGGGCTGGAACTTGTCGCGGGCCGGGACTTTTCACAAGAATTTGTCACAGATTACAACCCGGACAATTCAGGAGCATATATCATCAATGAAGCCCTGCAGGAAAAACTCGGATGGGACTCTGCTCTCGGGAAAAAATTCGGTACCAATCCGGACAACCTGGGAACGGTTATCGGTGTAATGAAGGATTTTCATTTTAACTCTCTTCACCATAAGATCGAGCCGCTGTTTTTCTGCATTCGCCCTGATCGGCTAAGCACCCTGTCCGTAAAGATCAAACCTGAAAACATGGACGCAACTCTCGGAAGTTTGAGAAAAACCTGGGCTGCACATGTTCCGAACCAACTTTTTGAATATTCATTTCTGGATGAGGATTTCGCCAGGCTCTACAAAAACGAAAAGCTGGTGGCAAGAATTATAGCAGCTTTTTCCCTGCTGGCTGTTTTTGTCTCCTGCCTGGGTCTGTTCGGGCTCATTTCTTTTAGCGCCGAGCAGCGTACCAAGGAGATCGGGATCAGAAAAGTGTTGGGAGCATCAGTCTCGAACATAGTCCTGCTGCTCTCCAGGGAATTTCTGATACTTCTGGGAATTGCAATAGTTATAGCCTGTCCAGTTGCCTGGTACTTCATGGACCGCTGGCTGCAGAATTTCGCCTACCGGATAGAGCTGGGGCCGGAAACGTTCATTCTGGGAGGCATAATAGCGCTGGCGATCACTGTGCTTACAGTCAGTTTCCAGGCAGTGAAAGCAGCCACGGCCAACCCGGTGGAAGCACTGCGATATGAATAATAACATCAAGGTTATCTAAGATGAAAAACCTCATATTGACACTTCTTGTTCTGACATTCAGTTGTTCTCCCGGGGAAAATCCCGGCTCCGCAGGAGAGAGCCAACCGACTGCGGGCAAACAGGAAGCACTGGTCGTGTGGGAACATCCCTACATGTTAAGGATGCACCAGGGCGCCACAGCGCCTAAAAATGTGAGCAAAATCCTGGGCTTGAGCACTACTCCCGGCGAATACGAACCAGCCGCTTTCGCCATGCGCTCAGATTCAAGCGCATGGGCCACGGTAAACTTCGTGCCTGATACCACAGCTACAGCATTGCCAGAAGAGTGGTATCAGCTGCATGAGGTCAGGAGCAGATTTTCGTTTAAAAAGCCAAATCGCCTGTTCGAGTTCTCGAATCCCGTGCAGCTTGAAGCCGACCAGACCCGTTTTTTCTGGCTCACGATACACCCGCCCGATGATGCTCCCGCCGGTGTCTACAAGTCCCGGCTGTTAGTCGAAACCGCAAGAGACACGCAAAGCCTCGAGGTGATCTGCCGCGTTCTCCCCTTCCGTCTCGATCCATGCCCCATAACCGGAGGGGTATTTATGAGCTCGACAGATTTGCCCGCTAAATGGTACAGAGACATGAAAGAACACGGCCTTGATGCCATCCAGTTTTTCTGGAATGGGGCAGGCATCCGGGTAGAACGTCGGCGAAAGAGTGGCGGAAAGGATGCGTTGGCGCTCGATTTCAGCGGCCTGGACAAACTCATGAACAAGGTATGTGCCGCCGGACTTAAAGGGCCGGTAGTCCTCACCCTGGGCAACGAGTTCCACCTGCATTTTGAGCGCCGGATAGCTGAAAAGTTCGGCATCCCTGTTGAAACCAAACAGGTCAGCGGTTGGAAACTCACCGCGCCTGAGGTGAGTCCCGCTCTCGACAGCCTGTTCGTAGAGGGCTTGAGGCAGATTCGCCACTACTGGGAATCCAAGGCCTGGCCCCAGGAACTGGTGATGTTCATTTACGATGAGCCCACAAAGCGGCTGCTCAAGCGCCATAAACACCGCTACGACCTGCTGAAAACCGTGATGCCAGACTACAGGGTATATGGAGTAGTAATGAACAGGCGGGACTGGGCTGAGAGTATGGCGGACCAATGCGATATTATTGTTTCGGATGGAGATTTCCCCGGTTGCCGGGATGTAGCGAAAAAATTTGGAAAGGATTTCTGGGTCTACACCTTCCCGCTGGATGGACTGATGACATCACGCTATAACATGGGCTGCCTGCCTTGGAAGCACCAGGCCCAGACAGCTTTTTTCTGGATGTATAACTATTGGAACTATGCTCCTGATGGCTGTGCTGTGTACCGCCACCCAGATGATCCAGAAAAGCTTGTACGCTCTACGGCCTGGGAAGTCATTCGCGAGGGAAGGGACGATCTGCGATACATCGCCACTGCCGAACGGATAATCGCCCAGGCTCCGGAGGAAGTCCAGTTAAAAGCCGCAAAAAGGCTTACCAAGGCACAGAAATCCCCTGACCAGCAGCGCGTGCGCGAGGCGGCAATAGAGATTATTCTGAGCCTTCAGCAGTCAGGCGCCGAATTAGTCGTCGCAGAAATAACAACACAGGAAAAATTGTAAGATGATAACCTATAAAACTTTACAAAAGATACACCGGGGATTACTGCTATGAAAGGGATTGATAGCACTGGAGTACATACATGGAAAACGTAATAATTAATAGTAATAGAGCAGGTTTTTGGATACGTTTGGCCGCACTGTGGATCGATGCTTTTATTATTTACAGCATTACCCACATCCTTGTGTTCTGCGGGGCATTGATTCCGATGTATATTTCATTCTGGCAAGCTGTCCTGGCTCTGTCGATAATATATTTCGTAATTCTACACGGATGGCGGGCTCAGACAGTCGGCAAGATGATCTGCGGGCTGAGGCTTATGACAAAGGGCAAAACCCACGCCGTGGGTTATCTCCGCTCATTTCTGCGGGAGGTTATTGGCAAACTGACCATTGGCATTGTAGTTCCCATAACCGCAGGGAGAATTTTCTTTCCGGATGTAAAGTGGCCCATAGCTCTTGATTGCCTGGCCGTCTTTCTTGTTCTATTTGTCTTGCTCATCCACTACCTGATAACGAAACGGGCATGGTATGATGTAATAGCCCGCACGGCGGTACTCAGGGAGAGCCAATATCAGGCAAACCGGGCGCGGGCTGCGTTTTCTATTGCCCTTGCTGTCAGTGTGGTTTTTATCGGTATCAAGGTTGGTCGATACGCAAGTACAGGCAATATATCCACCATCGACTTTGTCCCCCCCCCACAGTGTCAGAACTACTAAACCATATGTCTCATTTTTAAAAGACGACCACCCCAGCGCCAAGGATTATATTTTTCAGCTTTTTGATAAATACGATATTGTCGTTTTATGCGAAAGAGACCACGTAGAGACAACCCAATATGATTTAATCTATGATGTAATCAGTGATCAGCGGTTTGTAGACAATGTTGGCAATATTTTTAGCGAGGCTGGTGTTGTGACCATGCAGCCTTACCTGGACGAATTTTTGAGTTCGGACAATCTGACTGAGAGAGAAGTCCGGGAGAAACTGGTCCATATTATGACAAACCTGACTTTCTTGCCGTGGTGGAACAAGACCAATTTTTATAATTACCTTAAAAAGTTGTATGCCCTGAATCAATCCCTGTCGGACTCCTGCAGGATTCATCATTATCTGTCTGATGTCCCATTCAGCTGGGAAGGCATGACGAGAGCTAAATACAGGTCTTTCCGGAAAGAATTTCTCTCGGAGCGCGATAAAAGAATGGCTGATCGCATCGAGACCAAGTTCAAAGAGATATTGGATTCAGACTCAAGGAGAAAAAAATGTCTTGTTATTATGAACTACCGTCACGGTTTCGGGCCTGGAAAAGACCCAGCAGGGAAAATTCTCGGAGACAACACATGCGCATATCTTTATGAGGCGTTTTCGGAACGGACGGCGAATGTACTGATAAATACAGTGGCCTTTGGGAAGATATTAAATCCATATCCAATTCAAAGAGGCAAATGGGATGCCGCTTTCAAAGCCATGGGTAACCCATCATTGGGATTTGACTTTGCAGGTTCTCCATTTGGAAAAGACCAATTTGATATGTCCCCTGAAAAAGCGTGGTTTAATTGCAGTTATCAGGATGTTTTTACCGGCTTTGTTTTTTTTCTACCGCTGGAAAAACATATCTCTGAGCTTGGTATTCCAGGATTGGATGATGATTTCAAAGATGTTTATTTGTCGAGAGCAAAGTGCATAAGTGATAATTACCCTTCCAAAGAGAAGTGGGAAACGAAATTTTTTGGAGCATCCGCGAACGGGAGAAAACCCCTGGACTATGGATTTATTGGAAATTTGCTTGAAATTGTGTCAATGCTCATCTTCTTTCCAACCGGCTTACTGGTTGGCATTATCGTCTTTGCTGTAAGAAATCACCGGAGCAAGTCTTGAAGTAAGCTACAGGCATTGACCTGCCCTGTAAGCTTTGAAACTGTGACTCTGTACGAGGAGAAAATAGCCACGCGTTTGCAGAGCGGTTTTCCGTTGCGAGCCTCAATTTGCTTCTCATGGTCATCTGCATGGCCGCTACCTCAGGACAGGCTTTCATATTAATTATCAGGTATGACGTGAAGTGAGTCGGCGACATTATTTATTATGCTGTTTATCGATACATATATCTTGGAGGAAAAATGAATGGGCAAGCGTTGAAGTCAAAAATCAATTTTTTGTTCTTGGTACTCATCGCCGGTATATTGTCCACGCTGCTGCATGAATTGGGACACTGTATTTTCTATTGGATACAGGGAATCCCGGCGGCAATGTCTCTTGTCAAAGAATATCCTCTAGTCGATATCATTCCTGCAAACCAGTATGCAATCGGCTCCGCCGGCGGTCCTCTGGTGAACATCGTCTTGATTATAGTCTCATACATTATGATCAGAAAATACGAAAAACACTCCCGTGCGTGGAATTATCTCTCGGCGCTAATTCTCGCCAATTCTTTCTATGTTATCGTAAGAAGCCTTATCGCTCTGCAACACGGAGAAGGAGAAGAACTTGAGTATGCAGCAAATTTAATCGGCCTGAATTATCTCCATGTTATCGGATTATTTTTCCTAATAACTATCGTTATCCTGGCCCTGTGGACGAACAGATTCAGGATAAAAGCCTCTGTCAAGAACGGCTTGTCTTTCGTTGTTTTTTTGATTGCATATTTTTTGGTGCTTGGTTTGATGCAAGTAGTTGACCAATCATTGTTCTGGAACAAATTCTCTACGATTCAGATCGATGACGGAAGGGTATATCATCAGAAGCGATGATGTTAATTTATATCCCTTCAGAACAAATTGGACAATTTTAGCCCATTTGCTAAGAAAGGAGTTCTGACATCATGAAGCAGAGATTTCTCAAGGTTATACTTCCCTTGATGGTCGTTGTTCTGATTGTGCTGGGCTATTTTCTCTACAATCCAGTTCGCACGATTCTAAGTCTGGAAAAACTGGACGCCTATCCTCTCTACTCGGTAACCTATCACGGCGGCTACGGGTTTGACCGTCTGCTGGAAAGGGGGCACGAGGAGAGCCCCTCCTGGTTGCATCCCTGCTACTGGTCGGATATAGGATGCTCGGTGTTTGCAAGCCTTGCCGATGATAGTAACCCTATCCTGGGCCGCAACTTAGACATGACAAAAGATGACCCGACCCTTCTGTTATTCACGGATCCTCCTGATGGTTATGCCTCTGTGTCCTTAATTGATATATTCTACTTTGGATTTTCTAAAGAAAAACCCAGCATACTGAACCGCCTGGCACTGCTTGCCGCTCCCCATTTTCCTTTTGATGGAATGAACGAAGCGGGAGTGGCAATCGGGGTAATGGCCGTCCCACACGCCTCATACGAGGGAAACCCGGATAAGACAAACATCAGCAACCATTCGGTGATCCGCAAAGTGCTCGATTATGCCGGCAGCGTAGAAGAGGCTCTGGAGTTGATGGATGACCACAACATAGATTTCTCATGCAGCCTGCCTCTTCATTACCTGCTGGCCGACAGGTCGGGAAACTCCGCTGTGGTGGAGTATGTGGATAGTGAGATGAGGGTACTGCGAAGTGAGCAGCCGTGGCAAGCCGCCACCAATTTCATCATCTCTGAAACATCGGCGGAAGATATATCAGGAAATTGCGAACGCTACAACCTCCTTTCCAAGATCCTGAAAGGCTCCGGCGGTGTGCTGAATATGGGCGAGGCGATGTCTCTGCTGAAAGATGTATCCAAAAATAAAGAAACCGTGAAAACTACGTGGTCTGTTGCCTACGGAATGAGCACCGGCGAGATTCAGTTGGCTGTGGGTAGGCAATATGACAAAATCCATACTTTTCAGCTGGACATGCTGGAATAATGCTTGGTTTATTTATCGCAACATCAAATATGGCTCAAGTCCCATAGCCGTGATGAATACAGTACTTGCGACTGGATTCTCGAAGGGATACTTGAGCGATCCGGCTTCTCTATTGATGAACAGAGAACCCTCGAAACAGGTCTCGGAACCACATACATATGTACAAGGAACAAGTGCTAACAAAGTCTTGGAGGCGACGTCCTAAAGGCCGCGCCTAAAGGCGATCGTTATATGAATTAACAGAAAGGTTCGAGTTGAGGAAAACAGACATGTCGCATGTCAATTTTTAAAATATTGCATAATCTCTATTGAGGGAAGAATGACGCGAGAATATCATCATTTAGGAATACCAACAACTGTAAAACGAGAAAACGAGACCTATCTCGAGAAGTTCAGAATTTATGTTTCCGGCTACGATACCAGCCCTTATGGTATTGAATGGATGAGATTTGAGCCTAATAGCCCTCTACCGGAATTGGTTAAGACTGTTCCTCATGTTGCATTCAAAGTCGATGACCTCGCTGCCGAACTTATCGGGAAGGAAATCTTGATTGAGCCAAACAGTCCTTCGGAGGGAATCATGGTAGCCTTTATTGTAGATAACGGTGCTCCTATTGAATTCTTAGAATATAGTGACCTGCCCTCCTGAAACGAGTCTAGGTATTATAAGAAGATTCTAAGGGAGTCTCTCAGGATTTTTGTCACGAATTGACACAGATGACATATTTGAAGGATGTGATGTGCCAGTTTGTGCCAGCAATAGTGTTAAATGATGTCATTGTTGTTAATCTGTGACAATTTGCCCAAAAGGTTCAGATGCAGCATCCATGCGCTTTTGCGTTGATTTATAAGAAGTTACAAGAATTCATATAAGCGGCCTGTCAAGCCGGAGGTCACCGTTTTTTATCTGTTGAATTTGTTTACCATCGAGATAGGTGCGCGTGAGAAAAAAAGATATCTTTGGATTCAAATTTGGATTAAGAGATGAGTCTGGCACCTTGCCAATTCTTGCCAGTTTTGATCTGAACTTATGGCTTTCATGGCATTCAGGGCTTTGAGTAGTGATTTGCGTAAAAGCGTCAGCCATAAGCATTTGGATTGTTTTCAATGAGTTGCGGAATCGCAAAAAATGTGGCAGCGCACGTTTGACATGCAAGCGGTCATTGGTTCGATTCCAGTAGCGCCTGCCATTGATATCAAAGGGTTCGGAGAGATATTCCAAGCCGACTGTCTGTGGAAAGAATGAAATGAAACAGCCCGGGAGGCACAGTATTAGCATCGTTATCAGAATCTTTCGAGGTTGTGAACATACCAGTGTTTAACGTGGATATCTCTAACCGGAGAATGTTTCATAGGCCGGATTATCGGATTTTCAAGGGGGGCTAAGAATATTTTTTTCAGAGAGTTTCGTTGGGATGTTTAATATTGGTCAGTTTGCTGATTTCACTATAGGCAATGAACAAGTTTTTTTTATCCAGCAGCCATTGTTGATAAGCTTGTTGCTCTTTTTTGTTCAATTCATCGTATTCTTGCTGCAACTGAGGATACAGGCTCCGGTTTTCGCAAAATGTCCGTTTTTGCGAATCAATAACCTGCCAAAATTGCCTAAACTTTATCTTTAACTGCTGGAGATGGCGGGTGTCTACCTCTGTCTTGCCTTCCTTTTTGGCTTACAGGCGTATTTCTAGTAATTTTTCTCTGAGTTCGGTACGATATTGATTCAGCCTTTCTTTCATATCAGACAATTCGTTTTTCGTGGCCTCGAGTTTGACAAGAGCGAGCTTCGTATGCTCCATGATGTTATAGAAATTGCGTCTGCTTTCACAGGCCTGTCCGAGAATAACACCGTACTCACCGAGTTTCCGCTTGATTATCAAACTTTTTTTAGCTTTGAGGAAAAGCAGCAGAATGGCAAAAGAAAAAAGGATTAACAAAAAAAGTTGATTATTTTGAAAGTTGTTCTGTAAAGTAAGCCGCCGGCGCTTTAAATGTAAAAATTAATGCCTAATAAATATTTTATTCTTATTCGGCTTTTATGAATAATTCTGGCAAAGGCTATGGAGTTAATAGGTTTATGAGCAAAAAATACCGCCTGAGACTGTTATTTATCGGTGTCCTGAGCTTTGCTGTTGCCCTGAGCGCTTTCTTTCTTCCAAGGATCCCCCAAGATACCAGCTACCACCACTTTGCAGATCAGCGTACATTTTTTGGAATTACCAATTTCCTTGATGTCTTTTCCAATGTCCTGTTCGTTCTGGCTGGCGGGCTTGGTTGCCGGTATCTGATACAGCGGATTTTTTCAAATAGCGGTAACTCCCCTGAGAGCAGATTGATATATTTGTTTTATCTGGTGTTTTTTACAGGAGCCTTTCTTACCGGATTCGGATCGATTTACTATCACCTTGCGCCTGATACCAGCAGGTTGTTCTGGGATCGCCTCCCGATGACTATTGTCTTTATGTCTTTCCTGTCAGCAATCATTGCTGAACGTATCGGTTTGAGAATCGGCCTGGCCCTTTTCCTGCCGCTTTTGGGACTGGGAATGGGCAGCATAATCTACTGGGATTTGGGTGAGCAGGTTGGTCGGGGTGACTTGAGTTTTTATATTCTCGTA
>Ga0307378_10006830_pt1 | contig 15488 bp, 15 predicted proteins | sample UN1MG_FD_202238 | JGI IMG/M metagenome (GOLD analysis project Ga0307378, IMG submission 202238) | Soil microbial communities from Risofladan, Vaasa, Finland - UN-1 | ecosystem: Environmental > Terrestrial > Soil > Coastal area > Acid sulfate soil | place: Finland: Risofladan, Vaasa | collected...
TGCGGACCTGGTCGCCGCCACCGACTATGGCGGGCCGGTGACGGCGTTCGTGGCGCGCGACAACATGGCCGGCAGCCAGTTCCACCCGGAGAAGAGCCAAAAGTTAGGGTTGGCGCTGATCGCCAATTTCCTCAAGTGGACGCCGTGATAGAGATCGTCTCGACATGATCCTATTTCCCGCCATCGACTTGAAAGACGGCCAGTGCGTGCGCTTGCGTCAGGGCGAGATGGACCAGGCGACGGTGTTCAATACCGACCCGGCCGCCCAGGCGCGCGACTTCGAGGCGCAAGGCTTCGAATGGCTGCATGTGGTCGACCTCAACGGCGCGTTCCAGGGCAAGCCGGTGAATGGGGCTGCGGTCGAGGCGATCTTCGATGCGGTGCATGTTCCCATCCAGCTCGGCGGCGGCATTCGCGACATCGACACTATCGCCAACTGGCTGGAGAAGGGCATTGACCGGGTGATTCTCGGCACGGCGGCGGTGCGCGATCCGGATCTCGTCCGCGAGGCGGCGCGTGACTTTCCAGGATGCATCGCCGTGGGCATCGACGCGCGCGACGGCAAGGTGGCGATCGAAGGCTGGGCGGAGACGAGCGAGATGGCGGCGCTCGATCTTGCCCGAAGATTCGAGGACGCTGGCGTCGCGGCGATCATCTACACCGACATCTCCCGCGACGGCGTGCTTGAGGGGCTCAATCTCGATGCGACGGCGGCGCTTGCCGAGGCGGTCACGATTCCGGTGATTGCATCCGGCGGGCTCGCCTCGATCGACGACATTCGCAAGCTGCTCGAGCCGCGCTACGCCAAGCTCGAAGGGGCCATCACCGGCCGCGCGCTGTATGACGGGCGGCTCGATCCGAAAGAAGCGCTGGCGCTTATCCTCGCGCGTTACGGCCGGCACGGCCACACAGGCCAGTACTGAGTATGCTGAAAGTCCGCGTCATCCCGTGCCTCGATGTGAAAGAAGGGCGCGTCGTCAAAGGCGTCAACTTCGTCGATTTGCGCGACGCCGGCGATCCGGTGGAAGCCGCCACGGCGTACGACGAGGCGGGCGCCGACGAGCTCTGCTTTCTCGACATCACCGCGAGCCACGAGAAGCGCGGCACCATTCTCGACATCGTGTGCCGCACGGCCGAGCGCTGCTTCATGCCGCTCACGGTCGGCGGCGGCGTGCGCAGCACGGACGATGTGCGGGCGCTGCTGGAAGCGGGCGCCGACAAAGTGTCGATCAACACGGCGGCGGTGACGGACCGTGACCTGGTGCGCCGGGCGGCCGAGAAATTCGGCGCGCAATGCATTGTCGTGGCCGTCGACGCCAAGCGCGCCGGCGCCAATGGTGCGGCGCCCCGCTTCGAGATCTTCACCCATGGCGGGCGCGAGCCCACGGGCATCGAGGCGATCTCTTACGCGCAAGAGGTCGTGTCGCTTGGCGCCGGCGAGATCCTGCTCACCTCCATGGACCGCGACGGGACGCGGGCGGGCTTCGACCTGGAGCTGACCCGGGCCATTGCCGACGCGGTAACGGTGCCGGTAATCGCGAGTGGCGGGGTGGGCACGCTCGACCATCTCGTCGAAGGGGTGCGGCAGGGGCATGCGTCGGCCGTGCTCGCGGCCTCGATCTTCCATTACGGGGAACACTCGATCGGCGAGGCCAAGCGGTTCATGGCGGCGGCCGGCCTGCCCATGCGGCTCGACCCTTGAGGCCGTTTCCGCGCCTTATTTGCCCAGGATTCCGACGCAGTGACTTCCCACCTTCGCCGTCACGGTGTATGAGCCAGACCATGAGCAACCCTGTATTGGATACACTGGCCGCCACGATCAAGGCGCGGCGCACCGCGGACCCTGCGGATTCGCACACACGCCGCCTGCTCGACGAGGCGCCACTCAAGCCGGCGAAGAAGCTCGGTGAGGAGGCGGTCGAGGTGGCTCTGGCCGCCATGGGCCAGGACAAGCCCGAGCTGATCGCCGAAACGGCGGACCTGCTCTATCATTTGTTGGTGGTGCTCGAGTCCCGCGACGTGACCCTCGACGAGGTGTATGGCGAGCTGGAGCGCCGCATGGCGGCGACAGAGCTGAAACAGCGAAAGGCCGCTTCGGCCTAACCGAGGCCGGCGCCGGGCCCAGACGATGAACCCGCGACCCACCGTTGCGTTCTCGCCCTACGCGGCCTACTCGCGCGAGGAATGGGCGCGGCTGCGTGCCGACACGCCCATGACGCTCAGCGAGGCCGACCTCGTGAATCTCAGCGGCCTGACCGAGCGGGTGTCGACGGAAGAAGTGGTCGACATCTATCTCCCCTTGAGCCGCCTGCTCAACTTCTATGTGGAAGCGGCACAGGGGCTACACGGCGAGACCGAGAACTTCCTGCGCAAGGGCAACAGCAAGATGCCGTTCATCGTCGGTCTCGCTGGCAGCGTCGCTGCGGGAAAGAGCACGACAGCGCGCGTGCTCCAGGCGCTGCTCGCGCGCTGGCCGAGCCATCCCCATGTGGAGCTCGTGCCGACGGACGGCTTTCTGTTTCCCAACGCCGTGCTGGAAGCGCGCGGGTTGATGACCCGCAAGGGATTTCCCGAGAGCTACGACCTGACGCGGATGCTCAATTTTCTGGCCGACGTGAAGTCGGGCAAAGCGCGCGTCGAAGCGCCGGTCTACTCGCATCTCGTCTACGACGTGCTGTCCGACCAGACGCTCATGGTCGATCAGCCGGACATCGTCATTGTCGAGGGCTTGAACGTGCTGCAGCCGGCAAAGCTGCCGAAGGACGGGGAGGCGATCCCGTTCGTCTCGGACTTCTTCGACTTCTCGATCTATATCGACGCGGGCGAGGATCTGGTGGAGGGCTGGTATGTCGAGCGTTTCCTGCGCCTGCGGCAGACCGCATTCCGCGATCCGGCCTCATATTTCCACCGCTACGCCACCCTCTCCGAGGACGAGGCGCGCGAGACGGGTCTTTCGATCTGGCGGTCGATCAACCTGGTCAATCTGAAGGAAAATATCCTGCCCACGCGCCAGCGCGCGGATCTCATCCTGCGCAAAGGCGCCGACCACGCGGTGGAAAGCGTGGCTCTGAGGAAGCTCTAGTAACCCTTCCTGTGAGAAATCTAGCGTTCCTCATAGAGCCGCGCTGGCCCAAGCCCGACATTGAACCTCAGCGTGGTGCGGCTGGCGAAGAGGCCTTCATTGTCGATCTGCGTCTCGTGGTTCCAAGTGGCATAGTCCATCTTGGCCACCGAGGAGATATACTCGTAATCGGTAAACAGAGACAGACTGGTGCGCGGACCGAACTGCTTGCGCGTCTCCAGCGACAGCGTGCCGATAAAGGCGACCTCGTCATTCGATCTATTAAGCCTGGAGTTAAACGCACCCGACTCGAACTCGCCAGTGTAACTTGTGTCGGCGTTGTAGAGACCGGCTGTGGCATCTAGGTAAGTGCGAAGCCCCCATCGGTCTAAGAGACCGCCTTGTCCTTTGAGCCATTTGCCGATGACCGGAACGAAGCCGAAGCTGTATTCGCCGCCGATCCCGACATAGCCGCCGACATAGGTGGTATCGAGGGTCTCTTTGTAAGTGAAGTCGATACCGGTGTTACTGTGCAGCTTGTTTTCCTGGTCAATGCCGCGGACGCCAAAGCCGGCAATGAAATAGTCGCTACGGAACATATCCGGCTTTACCTCGGCGGGCGCGCCGGTGCGGAATTTCAGTTCCGTCTGGGCACCCCAATAGTCAGTGTCGCGATCCGTTTTGGTAACGAGCGAGTTGCTCGTCGCGACGAAACTGTCGGTGGGATCGAGGACCACACAATACGCCGCGCCGCCGCTACAACTGGTTCGTTTGTCGGTCTCGACGTTGGCATAAAAGCCGTCAGCCGAGAAGCTGATCCGACCGCCGAGCGGCACGTCGAAACCGCCGCTGATCGCGCCGCCGGCGTCAAGCCAACTGCTCGACGTGTTCGTCTGGTGGCGGAAATTGCTCACACCGCCCTTGCCGGTGAACTTGATATCGGGAAGTGACAAGAACTGCACGCCGCCGCCAACCCAGATGCGCGGCGTGGGCGTGAGGGCCGCGTAGTCGGCCAACGATCTACCTGACGTTGGTAGGGAGTCGATGTCATCATCTCGCGCCGCCGCAGGCTGCGCAAGAACTGCAACCCCAAGCAGAGCGGCTAAAAATGCGTGCAAAGATTTCGACATGAGAGAACCCCCAAAAGCGCAGCGCGGCTTTGGCAAGGTTAGCAGTTGGGCGCTCTACAAAGGGCCTGTTTCTAGCCGCAGCAAGACGATTTCCGCCTTGCGTGGCAGAAAGGACACAAGGCGAATCAGCCCCTTACGCGCGCTAGCCCAAGAGATTTTGGGCGTCGGCGAGGGTGCGCAAGGAGGTCTCGGGCCGGGCGCCGATATGGGAGATGACCTCCGCGGCGGCCAGGCTGCCGAGCCGGCCGCAGGCCGCGACGGGGAGTCCCAAGGTCAATCCATAGAGGAATCCGGCGGCATAGAGGTCGCCCGCCCCGGTTGCGTCCACCACCTTGGCCACCGGATCGGCCGGGACCTCGACAGTCTCGCCGTGGCCCACGATCACCGAACCGGCCTCGGAGCGGGTCAGCACTGCCAATTCGCAGTCCTGAAGCGCCGCGTCGGCCGCCTCGTCGAAGGAATTCACCTCGTAAAGCGTGGTGATCTCCTTCTCGTTGGCGAACACGATATCGGCGTCCTCCGCGACCAATTTCCGGAAATCGGCCCGGTGGCGATCGACGCAAAACGGGTCCGACAGGGTGAGCGCCACCTTGGCGCCGGCAGCCTTGGCGAGCCGCGCCGCCTCACGAAAGGCGGCCTTGGCCGCGTCCTTGTCGAACAGATAGCCTTCGAGGTAGACGATTTTCGCAACGCCGATCATGTCGGCATCCATGTCTGCCGGGGTGAAGTCGACGCTGGCGCCGAGAAACGTGTTCATGGTGCGCTCGCCGTCCGGCGTCACGAGGACCAGACAGCGCGCGGTCGGCGCGCCGTCGTCGGCGGGCTCCGTGGTATAGTCGATGCCGAGCGAGCGGATGTCGTGGCGGAAAATGCCGCCGAACTGGTCGGCGGCGACGCGGCCGATGAAGCCGCATGTTGCGCCGAACGAGGCGAGGCCGGCGATGGAATTGGCCACCGACCCGCCCGAGCGCTCAATGGCGGGTCCCATGGCCTCGTAGAGCGACGCTGCCTCGTCGGCGTCGATCAGGCGCATGAAGCTCTTGTCGAGATCGTGCTTGGTGAGAAAGCTCTCGTCGCAGCGGGCAATGATGTCGACGATGGCGTTGCCGATGCCGACCACGTCGTAGGTTTTTTCAGCCATTCGGTCGCGGGTCCCCTGATCTTCGGTGGTTTGCAGGTGGCGCGGGCGGTAGAGCGGCGCTGGCGTCGCGCGCCGGCGTCCCTATATTCGCCCTGCCGGAAGTCCAGGGGACAAATTCATGCTCGCCGCCGCAGGTCAAGCCTTTGAGGAGCTGTTCACGCCGCCGTTCCGCGCGGTGATGGTGAAATGCGTCGGCTTGACGCTGGCGCTGCTCGCGGGGCTGATCATCGCGGTGGAGTGGGGGTTCACCTATTTCGTCGCCTGGCCCGGTTGGATCGAGACCGCTATCCAATGGCTCGGCGGGCTGGCGCTGCTCGCCGCCTCGATCTTCCTCATTCCACCGGTGACCTCGCTGATCGCCGGACTCTATCTCGACGACATCGCCGGACAGGTCGAGCGCAGCGCTTTCCCCTCCGATCCGCCGGGCCGGGAGCTGCCCACGGCGAAGTCGGTCTGGCTCGCGGTCAAATTTTTCGTCGTCGTGCTGATTGTGAACCTTGTCGCACTGTTCCTGCTGCTCATTCCCGGCGTGAATCTGATCGCGTTCTATGTGGGCAACGGCTACCTGCTGGGACGAGAGTATTTCGAGCTCGCCGCCATGCGCCACATGTCCGCAGCGGAGGCCAAGCGGTTGCGCAAAGCCAACCGGCTGACCGTGTTCTTCTGTGGGCTGATCATCGCGGGCTTGGCTTCGGTGCCGATCCTGAACCTGGTCACGCCGCTGTTCGCCACGGGCTTCATGGTGCGGATGTATAAGCGGCTGGCGGCACGCGGCGGGTTTTCATCGCGGGTCGTGGGGTGACCGCCTGCAGACCCTTCGCGGCCTAAAAACTCATAGAAATGATGGTGTTAGTCTGAGGAGAGCACGGCGGATCCGACTGGGGCCGCAACGGCGCCAATGGCCGCGCCGGCGGGACCACCAAGCAAAAGACCGGTTCCGCCGCCAACGGCGGCCCCACTCACGACCTTTTGCGTGGTCGTGCAGCCCATTGCGCCGGCCGTACAGAGGCCGATCGTCAGTAACGCCAAGATACGCTTCACTCGTCCCCCTCCCGCGACCGGCGGTCCCCGGAGGAACTGGTTGAGAACTGCTAACGTAAAGTTTAGGCAAGAAAATCGAGGTTAAGCCGGTGCCGGCGTTTTCGGCTTGAACAGGCAGATGTCGGAGATAATGCAGCGCCAGCACTCGGGCTTGCGCGCCTTGCACACATAGCGGCCGTGCAGGATCAGCCAGTGATGGGCGTTGTGCTTGTAGCGCTCCGGCACGATGCGGTCCAGCGTCTCCTCGACCTTCAGCGGCGTCTTGCCCGGGGCGAGGCCGGTGCGGTTCGCCACGCGGAACGCATGGGTGTCGATGCCGATGGTGGGCTGGCCGAAGGCGACGTTGAGCACGACATTCGCCGTCTTGCGCCCGACGCCGGGGAGCGACTCCAGCATCTCGCGGGTGTCTGGGACCTCGCCGCCATGCTCCTCGATGAGCTTTTTCGACAGCGCGATCAGGTTCTTCGCCTTGTTGCGGTAAAGCCCGATGGTCTTGATCTTGTCGGTCACGCCCGCCTCGCCAAGATCGATCAATTTCTGCGGCGTGTCGGCGGCGCTGAACAGCGCGGGCGTGGCGCGGTTGACCGAGGCGTCGGTCGCTTGCGCCGACAGCACCACGGCGACGAGCAAAGTGAAGTGGTCTTTGTAGCGAAGCTCCGTCTTGGGGTCGGGGTCCTCGGCGTGGAATCGCGCGAAGATCTCGTCCACTTGGGCTTGGGTGAGACGCGATCCGGGTGCGGTTTTTTCGCGCGCCGGCTTGCGCCGCGGGGTTTTCGCCGGCTTCTTGGCTTTAGATCGAACTGCCACAGGCCCTTGTCTACCGCCCAAGTTGTATTAGCTTCTTGCTATGACAGAGCCCCGCCCCGCCCCACAAGACCCTTCGGGTCACGACCCGCAAAGCACAGAGCCGCAATTCAGCGCCGTGCTGACGCCGCACCGCTCGTTGGGGCCGAGAGGCTTCATGGTGTTCATGGGCGCAATCAGCACGGTCTCATTCGGCACCGGGCTTCTGTTCTACATGATGGGCGCGTGGCCGGTGGTGGGCTTCATGGGTCTCGACGTGCTGCTCGTCTATATCTGCTTCAAGCTCAACTTCCGGGCGCTTCGCGTCTACGAGACGGTGGAGCTCGACGGCGAGGCGCTGACGGTCACGCGCGTCGCGCCTTCGGGTCAGTCGCAATCCTGGCGCTTCAACCCGTATTGGGTACGGCTCCATCTCGAGGAGCGGGTGGGCCGCATGTCGGAGCTGTCGCTCGCCAGCCACGGGAAGCGGCTCGTGCTCGGCAGCTTCCTCACCGACCCCGAGCGTGAGGATTTCGCCACGGCGCTCAAGACAGCACTCAGCGACACAAGAGACCCGAGCGCCGCTTAGGCGGCGAGGTCGCGCTTCTCCGCCACGCTGCCGTCGGCATTGATGCGGTAGATCACCGGCACGGCGGTGGCGAGAGAGTACTCCTTCACCTCCTCCGGCGTGAGCTTGTCCAGCTCCATGATCAGCGAGCGCAGCGAGTTGCCGTGGGCGACGACGATCACGTTCTTGCCCTCTTGCAGCTCAGGGGCGATCCACCTGTGGTAAAATGGGCAGACGCGCGAGGCAGTGTCCTTCAGCGACTCGCCGCCAGGGGGCGCGATGTCGTAGGAGCGCTGCCAGATGTGCACCTGCTCGGCGCCGAAGCGCTTACGCGCCTCCTCCTTGTTGATGCCGACGAGCTGGCCGTAATCGCGCTCGTTCAGCGCGGCGGCCTTGATGGTCGGCAGCTTGCCCTGGCCGAGCTCCTCCAGAATGATGTCGAGGGTGTTGTGGGCGCGCTTCAGGGTCGAGGTGAAGGCGCTGTCGAAATGTAGGCCCTCTTCCTTCAGGAGGGCGCCGGCGCGATGCGCCTCGGCCATGCCCTCCTCGCTGAGGCCCACGTCCTTCCAGCCCGTGAACATATTGAGCCGGTTCCACTCGCTTTGACCGTGGCGCACCAGCACGAGCACATTCTCGGCTTTTGGGGGTTCGTCGCTTGCCTTTTGGAGCATGTCGCTTGGAAGGCGTCCTGTCATCGCGTGTCCGGCCGGCTGGTGGGCCTGAATGTCCCCCTGGGCCTGCAAGCATAGGAGGGGAGGGTTAAAGTGGGCGTCACCATCGCCTCTCTTCTGGGCCGCTTTCCGGCTTCGGACACAGGTTTTAGGCGTTTGCTCATGGTCTTGCCAATGGGGAAGCGTCAGATATCAACGGGCGGGTTAGAAGCCAAGAACGTCAGCCATAGAATAGAGGCCTGGGGGCCTTCCCCTCGCCCAGAGTGCGGCTCTCACGGCGCCGCGGGCGAAGATCCTCCGGTCCGACGCGATATGAGTGAGCTCGATGCGCTCGCCTGGGCCGGCGAAGATCACCCGGTGCTCGCCGACCACGTCGCCGCCGCGCAAGGCGGCAAAGCCGATATCGCCGGTGCGGCGCGGGCCGGTGTCGCCATCGCGGGTCCTGACGCTGTGCTCGGCCAGCGCCACGTCGCGGCCTTTGGCGGCAGCGGCGCCGAGCATGAGCGAGGTGCCCGAGGGCGCGTCACGCTTGTGGCGGTGGTGCATCTCGAGGATCTCGATGTCGAATTCGGGCCCCAGCGTCGCCGCCACGCGCGCCGTCAGGGCGGCGAGCAGGTTGACGCCCATGCTCATATTGCCCGCCTTGACGATGGTGGCGTGGCGGGCGGCCGCCTCGAGCTTGGCGAGGTCGTCGTCCGAGAATCCCGTGGTGCCAATGACATGAACGATCCGCGCCTGCGCTGCGAGCCCGGCGAAGGCGACCGTGGCGGCCGGCGAGGTGAAGTCGAGCACGCCGTCGACATGGGCGAACAGGGCGACGGGATCGTGGGTGATGGCGACGCCAACGGGATCGAGACCGGCCACCGCGCCGAGGTCCTGGCCGATCGCGGGCGCGCCCTCGGTCTCGATGCCGCCGGCGATCGTGCAACCAGGTGTCTCGGCAAGGGCTCGGGTCAGCGCCTGGCCCATGCGCCCGGCAGCCCCTAGAACGGCGATCCTCATGTCACTCATGGCGATTTGGCCACCCTGATGCGATGGAAGCTGCAGCCGTTATAGAAAGGCGCTCCGGAGCTTCCCCCGGAGCCCTTCTAGGATGCCGAGGGGCCCGTCACAAGTCTCGCGAGGGCCGCATGGCCAGATCTGATCTGAGTCAGAGCGGATCCACGGCTCGGTCGGCGATATCCGAACGCCAACGCGCTTGCCCGGGAGATCGCCGACAGCCAAGCACGCGGCTTCGACTGCAAGCGCGACCGGGTCCGGACCTACGGCCCGACGGTAAGCAGATGGACTAAGCGACGAGGGGACGGTGCGAGAGGCGATCTAAGCGGCGATCTAAGGGCGTGTCGCCTGCTTCGGTCTCGGAGACGTCCGCCTCGGGCCTCCCGTAATAGTGGCCCTGCACCTGATCGCAGCCCCATTCTTTGAGCAGGGCCGCTTGATCCGCGGTCTCTACCCCTTCGGCGGTAATGATCACGTTCAGGGATTGGCCGAGGCCGACGATGGAAGACACGATGGCGCTGTTCTGCGGGCTGGTGCCGAGGGTGTCGATGAAGGAGCGGTCGATCTTGATCTTCTTCACGGGGAAGCAAGTGAGGTAGCTCAGGCTCGAATATCCGGTGCCGAAATCGTCCATGGCGATGCAGACGCCGAGCTGATCGAGCTTGGTCAGCGTGTCGATCACCGATTCGGTGTTCTGCAGGATGGTGGCCTCGGTGATCTCCAGCTCCAGCCGTTCGGGCTCAAGCCCGGTCTCGGCCAGCACACGGCGCACCAGGCCGTAGACGTCTTGGGTCTTAAACTGCGCGGGCGAAAGATTGACCGCCAGCTTCGTGTCGAGCGGCCATGTGGTGGCGTAGGTGCAGGCCGTCTTGAGAATCCACTCACCGAGTGGCGCGATGAGGCCGGTTTCCTCGGCAATGGGCAGGAACGTCGTCGGCGCGACTTCGCCTTCCGAGGGAAGCCACCAGCGGACCAGCGCTTCGTAGCCGGTGAGCTTGCCGTTTCCGAGGTCGAACTGGGGCTGGTAATCCAAGTAAAGCTGGTTCTTGCGGATGGCGTTGCGGAGATCGTTCTCCATGTGGCAACGCTTCTGCAGCGCGGCATCCATGGCCGGCTCGAAGAAGCGGAACGTGTTACGGCCGTCCTCCTTGGCGCGGTAAAGCGCAAGATCGGCGTTCTTCAACAGCACCTCGATGGGCTCGCCTTCGACGGGCCCCATGGCGATGCCGATGCTCGCCGAGGTCGTCAGCTCGTGGCCGTTCACGTGGTAGCTGGCGCCGAGTGCACTGCAGACGCGGCGAGCGAGACGCATGGCGTCTTCGGGGGTGTCGAACTCCTCGGCGACGATGGCGAACTCGTCGCCGCCCAGCCGGCCGACGAGATCTACGTCGCGGGTATTCTCCTTGAGGCGCGCGGAGACTTCCTCAAGCAGCGCGTCGCCCGTGGCGTGGCCGAGCGTGTCGTTGACGTCCTTGAAGCGATCCAAGTCGAGGCACAAGACCGCCATGAGGTTGCCGTGGCGCTTGGCGCGCGCCACCGCGCGCTCGAGCTGCTGGTGAAACTGCACCCGGTTAGGCAGGCCGGTCAGCGAATCGTGCATGGCGAGGAACCGGATCTTGTCCTCGGCAATCCAACGCTCGCGGATGCGCCGAGAGGCGATGGCCGCAGGCACGGAGAAGCCCATGACGATCAGAAGAACCGTGGTGAGAGTGACCACGGTGAGCGCCATATTGGTGAGGGAGGCAGCGGCCGTCTGGTCGACGGCGAAAGCATAGATGCGGGCGACCTTGTCCCCCTCCATGACCGGGACCAGCGCCAAGCGGATGTCCGCGTCGCCGGGTAGGTCCGCTAACTCGATCTTGTCGCTGCGGATGGCTTGCGCGATCGCCGTGTCGACGGCGCTCTGGCTTAGGATGTCGGCAAGCGTTTCGGGTGAGAGATTGCCGCCGACCGCGATCGCTTGGCGGGCGGGCGTCAGCACGGCGAAGCCGTCGAGCTTGCTCACGAATTCGCCTTGCGTCTCGTCGATATCGCCCAGCAACCAGCCGCGGGTGAGCCGGTCGAGACCGTCGACCAGGCTGAAGCCGTCGTTGCGGAAGCTGGGCCCGGCGGGCAAGCTCACGTCGCCGCCCTGCTGTGCCGAGACGTCGCTCAGCGCGACCGCGTTCAGCACTTGCAGGTTCTCGTCGAGAATGCGCTCAGGCGCACCAGGCTCGCGCAGGCGTCCGTCGATTTCTGCAGTCCACGATAGCGCGGCTTCGCGCGCATCCCGGCCGAGGACATAATTGATGGTGGATCGGCCTGACAGAACGCCAGCCATGGCGGTGAGGAGACCGAGGACCACCAGACCGGCCATGATCAGCCGATCTCGAGCGCCGACTTCTGTCATTTGTCGCGAGTTCCCATAACGCAGCGGATTGGTTGCAACCATAGAGAAAGGTCGTTAAGGCGCGCCCAACGGTTGCGGTAAATGGGGCGTTAAGGGCCTTAGCCCCAAGCGAACCCCATCTTGCGCAAAGAGACTTCGCCGAAGCTCTCGGCGCCCTCGGCGATCGGCTTGCCGCCGAGGCGCAAATAGAAGCCGCAGGCAGCCTCGTTGTCGGCAAGCGCCCAAACAAGCAGACCTTTCAGCCGCATCTCCCCGAGCCGCGCGCGCGCGCCGTCGAAGAGCTTCTCACCGAGGCCCAGTCCCTGATAGGTGGGATGGAGATAGAGTTCGAAGATCTCGCCTTGGAACGGTGCCCGGCCGAGCCGGCAGCGGCCAAAGGTCACATAACCCGCCGCCGCACCGCCGAAGTCGAGCACGAGCAGCGGCGTGCCCTTGCGCAGCGAGTCCTCCCACCAACGCAGCCCACGGCGGGCGATCATGCGCTCGAGGGAGAGGTGCGGGATGATGCCCTGGTAGGCGCCGCGCCACGCGTCCTCGTAGGCGGATGCAAGGGCCGGCGCGTCCTTTGGCCGGGCAGGCCTGATGTGAGCAACATCGACGGACATGAGCCAAGCCTAGCGCAGGATCGAGCCGCCGGGCAAAGGGGTCGTGGAAATTATCCCTTGGGCGTGTGACTTGGCAGGGGGGATCGCAACGCGGGTTCAATGCGAAAGCGAGCCGGCGGTGAACCGGCTCGCTCTGTTGTGCATTCGGCGCTGATATCGATCAGTAGCGGGAGATGAGAAGAACCGTGAAGTCCTTGTCGAGCTTGATGTCCATCGTGCCCATTTTGCACTTGGCATCGTCGATCTCGTACACGCCCTCTTCCTCCTTCTTCACGCCCTCGGGGTCTTTGCAGCCGAGATCGGCAAGAGCGGCGGTGACTTTCGCCATGTCCGCGGCGGGCACATCATCATCATCATCGTCGTCGGCGTAGACGGCAGTGCTGGCCAAGGCCAGCGCGAGGGCCAACCCAAGGGCTCTCATCATGTGAAAATCTCCTGTTTGAATGCAGCAGACGGCCAGTCGTGGCCTGTCTGGTCCAAACAACCTACGGGATCATGATGTATGAGAGTTGAGGAGGCTCAACAAACCCTTGGCAATATACTACGGGTAATTTGCCAAACGCGTCAGGAAGTTTAAGCAACTTCTTCGGCGACGCGCTGGCGCTCGGCCTTCTTGCGGTCGTTCGGGTCGAGATGGCGTTTGCGCAGCCGAATAGATTTCGGCGTGACCTCGACCAGCTCGTCGTCCTCGATATAGGCGAGCGCGCGCTCCAGCACCATGCGAATGGGAGGCGTGAGACGCACGGCCTCATCCTTCGACGTGGTGCGGATGTTGGTGAGCTTCTTGCCCTTGAGCACGTTCACCTCGAGGTCGTTTTCGCGGGTGTGCTCGCCGACGATCATGCCGCGATAGACGCGGGTGCCGGGGTCAATCATCATCGGCCCCCGGTCCTCCAGGTTAAACATCGCATAGGCGACCGCCTCGCCCGCGTCGGTGGAGATCAGCACGCCGTTTCGCCGGCCCTGGATCGTGCCCTTGTGCGGCGCGTAGGCGTGGAACAGCCGGTTCATGATGCCGGTGCCGCGCGTGTCGGTAAGGAGCTCGCCCTGATAGCCGATCAGTCCCCGGGTCGGCGCGTGGAAGACCAGGCGTTGGCGGCCACCGCCCGACGGCTTCATCTCCACCAAATCGGCCTTGCGCTCCGACAGTTTCTGCACCACGACGCCGGAGTGCTCTTCGTCGAGGTCGATGACCACCTCCTCGATGGGCTCGAGCAACGCGCCGTCGTCACCGCGCGTCAGCAGAACCCTCGGCCGCGACACCGAAAGCTCGAAGCCCTCGCGCCGCATGGTCTCGATGAGAATGCCGAGCTGCAGCTCGCCACGCCCGGCGACCTCCATGGAGTCGCGCTCCTCGGACTCGGCGATCCTCAAGGCGACATTGCCCTCGCCTTCGCGCAGAAGGCGGTCGCGAATCATGCGGCCGGTCACCTTCGAGCCCTCGGTCCCGGCAAGCGGCGAATCGTTGACCCGGAAGGTCATGGACAGGGTGGGGGGATCGATGGGATGGGCCGCCAGCGGCTCCATGACTTCGGGCGCACAGATGGTGTGGGCGACCGTGGCGTTGGGCAGGCCGGCAAGGGAGACGATGTCGCCGGCATTGGCCTCGTCGAGAGCCACGCGCTCAAGCCCGCGGAAGGCGAGCACCTTCGAGACGCGGCCCTGCTCCACGAGCTTGCCGTCATGGTCGAGCACCTTGACCGCCTGGTTCGGGGCGATGGACCCCGAGGTGATGCGGCCGGTGACGATGCGGCCGAGATAGGGATTGGCCTCGAGAATGGTGCCGAGCAGGCGGAACGGCCCGTCCTCGACGGTCGGCGACGGCACATACTTCCGAACGAGATCGAACAGCGGCCGCATGCCCTCGTCCTTGGGCCCTTCGGGGCTCGCCGCCATCCAGCCTTCCTTGGCCGAGCCATAAAGAATCGGAAAGTCGAGTTGCTCCTCGCTCGCATCGAGCGCGGCGAAGAGGTCGAATACCTCGTTCACGACCTCGGTCGGGCGCGCGTCGGCGCGGTCGACCTTGTTGATCACGACGATGGGCTTCAGCCCCATCTTGAGCGCTTTCGAGACCACGAACTTGGTCTGCGGCAGGGGGCCCTCGGCGGCGTCCACCAGCACCAGTGCGCCATCCACCATATTCAGGATGCGCTCGACCTCACCGCCGAAATCGGCATGGCCCGGCGTGTCGACGATATTGATGCGGGTGTCGTCCCACATGATCGAGGTGGCCTTGGCGAGGATGGTGATGCCGCGCTCGCGCTCCAGATCGTTTGAGTCCATGGCGCGCTCGTCGACCCGCTGGTTGTCGCGGAACGAGCCGGACTGCTGGAGCAGGCGGTCGACCAGGGTGGTCTTGCCATGATCGACGTGGGCAATGATGGCGATGTTGCGAAGCTTCATTTCGGAGATTTTCTTTCAGCCGCCTGGCGGCCTGTTCATTGTGCAGCGCACTATAGCGAGTCCGGTTGCAACCACAATGCGGCGGACAGGTCAATGTGCCGTCTGGGTTAAGGGCTTTTTGGCTAGCGGCGGGCCTTGCTCCAGGGTCCCCGCTCGGCCTCGGGGCGCGCGGAATGGACCATCATCATCTCGCCCAGATTCGCCACAGTGAGGAGGCCGATGAGCCTCCCTTGCGGGTCGGTGACGCCTACCGCAGGGCAGCCTTTCTGCATCAGCGAGCGCAGCGCCGTGTCAAGCTTGGCGCGGGCTGGCACGGTGGGAATTTCCGCTTGCATCACGTCCAGCACCGGCGTGTCGGGGCCGCGGTCTTTCAGCGCCTTGACCATGGCGTCGCGGGTGAGCACGCCGCGCAGATGGCCGGCGCCATCGACGATGGGAAACTCGGTCTGGGTCGTGCGGATCAGCGCCTCAGCGGCGTCGTTGACCGTAGCCGAGGTGGGCAGGGACTCGAAGGCAGTGATCATGGCGTCGGAGACGAGCGCACCTTGCGCCACGGCGCGGAGCTGCGCCTGTGTCGCCTCACCGGAGGCCGCCAAGAAGATGAAGGCGGCGATGATGATCAGCATCGGATTGTAGAGAATGCCGAGAATGCCGAAGACGACGGCAAAACCTTGGCCGATGGCGGCGGCAAGCTCGG
>Ga0307378_10006831_pt1 | contig 15488 bp, 11 predicted proteins | sample UN1MG_FD_202238 | JGI IMG/M metagenome (GOLD analysis project Ga0307378, IMG submission 202238) | Soil microbial communities from Risofladan, Vaasa, Finland - UN-1 | ecosystem: Environmental > Terrestrial > Soil > Coastal area > Acid sulfate soil | place: Finland: Risofladan, Vaasa | collected...
TCGATACGGTCGAGGTGGCCGACATGCGTTACGCCAAGGAGTTGGGCTACAACGTGAAGCTGCTGGCGGTGGCCAACCTGGTCTCCGAGGGGCTGGAACTGCACGTCTCGCCGACGCTGGTTCGGCAGGGCACGCCGCTGGGCCAGGTCCGCGGTGCCTACAACGCGATCCGCGTGGTCGGCGACGTGGTGGGCAAGGTCTTCTTCCAGGGCCTGGGGGCCGGCCAGATGCCCACCGCCTCGGCCGTCGTCGCCGACCTGATCGACACGGTCGTCGGCCGGATGGCGATCACCTTCCGCACGCTGGAACTCTGGTCCGACCGCGACGCCCCGGTGGCCGTCCGCGATCCGGGCAAAGTGCCCGGCCGCTTCTATCTCCGCTTCCACGTCGACGACAGCCCGGGCGTATTGGCCGAGATCGCCGGCATCCTCGGCAGGCACGGCATCTCGATCGCCTCGGTGATCCAGCACGAGACGGAAGAAGAAGCCGAGGGGGTCGTGCCGCTGGTCATCATGACCCACACGGCGCTGGAACGCGCCATGAGCGACGCCCTGAAGACCATCGACGAGTTGCCCTGCGTCCACTCGGGCAGCATCCGGATGCGAGTACGGAATTAGGGGAAGGATGAATGATGAAAGATGAACGGTTGCGATGGAAGTGGATGGACACGATGTCGTTGGATCGTGTTTAGCGGGCGGGCTTGCCCGCCGTTACCCCCGCGGCGTTTCTCCATCCGCATTCCGAATAACGGCGGGCAAGCCCGCCCGCTAAACGATCCTGTCGCGTGACGCGGCGTTGCGTGCAGCACTAACCCCGGATTTCGAATCTTCCTCCATGAAATACGCCATCATCATCCCCGACGGCTGTGCCGATGAACCCCAGGAAGTGCTCGGCGGCAAGACCCCGCTTCAGGCCGCCGACGTGCCGGCGATGGACGCGGTGGCGGCCGCGGGGATCGTCGGCCGGGCGAGTAACGTGCCGAAGTCCTTGGCGCCCGGGTCCGACGTGGCCAATCTGAGCCTGCTGGGCTACAACCCGCTGGAACATTTCACCGGCCGGGCCCCCCTGGAAGCCGCCGCGCAGGGGATCGAGTTGGGGCCGGAAGATTGGGCCATCCGCTGCAACCTGGTGACCGTCGAGGGGCAGGTGATGCGGGATTTCACGGCCGGGCATATCTCGACCGAGGAGGCCGCCGAGCTGCTGAAGGCGGCCCAGGAGGAACTCGGCGGCCGGCGGCTGGAGTTCTACCCCGGCGTGAGCTACCGGAACCTGCTGGTCTATCGCGGTGCGGGCGAACCGGCCCTGTTCTCGCGCTACACGCGGACGACTCCGCCCCACGACCTGACCGACAAGTCGGTCGTGGACGATTATCCCCGCGGCCCGGGCAGCGACTGGCTGGCCGAATTGATGAACGACAGCGTGTTCCTGTTCGCCGAACACCCGGTGAACGTCGCCCGGCGGCGGCTGGGTAAGCTGCCGGCCACCAACGTCTGGCTGTGGGGCCTGGGCAGCACGCCGCAGTTGCCTTCCTTCGCCGAACTGCACGGCGGGAAGCGGGGGGCCATGATCACGGCCGTCGATCTTCTCCGAGGGCTGGCCGTCCTGATCGGTTGGCAACGGATCGAAGTGCCCGGGGCCACGGCCTATCTGGATACCGACTACGCCGCCAAGGGCCGTTACGCGGTCGAGGCGCTGAAGGGGTACGACGTGGTGTGCGTCCACGTCGAGGCACCCGACGAGGCGTCGCACGCAGGCGACGCCGCGGCGAAGGTCAAGGCCCTGGAGGAAATCGACCGGCACATCGTCCGCCCGGTGTTCGAGGCGTTGAAGTCCCACGGCGAATATCGTATCCTGGTGACTCCCGATCATCCTACGCCGCTTCGCACCAAGACGCACGCCCACGGGTACGTCCCCTTCGCCATCGCCGGCACCGGCGTCGATCCCGACGCGGCGAGCACCTACGACGACCCCACCGCCGGGCGGTCGAAGCTGGCGTTCGAAGAAGGATGGCGGTTGATGTCGTATTTTTTGGAATGTCTAATGACGAATGACGAATGACGGATGACAAACGCCGTGTGCTGCCACAAACGAACGGCGGGCAAGCCCGCCCGCTAAACGACGTTCTCACAACTGCCGTCAACCGACTTTTACTCACCACTACCCACTGCCCACTCACCACTACCCACTACCCACTACCCACTACCCACTACCCACTACCCACTGCCCACTGCCCACTACCCACTGCCCACTACCCACTACCCACTACCCACTGCCCACTGCCCACTGCCTCCCATGGGCCGCCGCGCTTTACGAAAAACCGATCCTGCGCTCGACCTGTCGAGGAACCTGAAAACCTTCGACCAGTTGCCCCGCCCATGGGACGCCGCGAAACTGTTCGGACGCAGCGCCCCGCTGGAGGTCGAGGTGGGAACGGGCAAGGGGCTTTTTTTGAGAAACGCGGCGGCCGGGCGGCCGGAAACGGATTTCCTGGGCATCGAAGTCTCACAGAAGTACGCCCGATTCGCCGCCGACGCCCTGGCCAAGCGGCAATTGAGCAACGCCATCGTCATCACGGGCGACGCGCTGCGGCTGTTCGGCGAACTCTTGCCGGACGACTCGCTGGAAGCCGTCCACGTCTACTTCCCCGATCCGTGGTGGAAAAAGCGCCACGAGAAGCGACGGATCATGAAGGAATCGTTCGTGCGTAACGTCCAGCGAACGCTGCGGCCGGAGGGCGTTTTCCATTTCTGGACCGACGTCGAGGAGTATTTCCACACTTCGCTTCAACTGCTGGCGGACCACACCGGCCTGGAAGGACCGCTGGAGGTGCCCGAGCCGGCCGCCGAAGACGACATGGCCTACCGCACCCATTTCGAGCGTCGCATGCGGCTGCACGACGAGCCGGTCTATCGGGCCGAATTCCGCAACGTAACAAAGCCGCGACCGGTGGTCGCGCCCTGAAACGCCGGGCGATTCTTCGCGTTCCATCGGCGCGACCACCGGTCGCGGCTTTGTGCGTTCCATCGGCGCGACCACCGGTCGCGGCTTTGTGCCGATCGGCCATTCTCGCGCATCCCGCCGGCAGAAACGGCGCATCGGTGGCAACCGGCGTCCTCGATTCCCGAATTGTTCCCGAAGAGGACTCGTTGACGTAACGTATTCGCTCCAGAGGACTTGCAGTCGTTGCTCCGAGACATCTTCTCCCCAACGACCCGCTCCGGCGCATGGTTTGCAAAGCATCGCCGCGGCCCCCGTCCCCGGAGGCACCCGCGCAACGCCAAACCAGCGGTCATTCACAGGCCAAGCCAAGGAGTCCCAACCATGCAAATCAGGAACATCTTCGCCGGCTATCGCGATCTGGCGGCGTTCGGCCGCGGAGGAGAGACGGTCGAAACGGCCGCCGGTCGATCGCCGGAAAACTCCGAACGGGCCGCCTCATCCGAGAGACCCGTCGCCGCGCTGGCCGAAATCCTCTCCCGGTACGACGTGACCGACATCTCCCCGACGGAGTTCTCAGAGATGACCCAGCGGCTGTACGACGCCGGCACTATCTCGGAAGAAGAACTCCAACGACTGGCGGCGATCCGTCACGACCTCGACATCGAAGGCGTGGAAGGCGACGAATCGATCGACCTGCTGGAGTTCTACGCCCGCAAAATCGAGCGGACCCAGCGCACCATGACCGATTCCGAGGACTCGCCGGCCGCCGGACGCCAACTCGGCCCGCTGTTGAACCGGCTCGACTGGGTCGAGAAGTTCGCGTTGATCCAATCGGCCCCCGACGCAATCGGACTGGACGCGCTGGCGTGAGAAGACGGGCTGCAAGCAGGATAGCCCGGTCAATCGGTGGCACGCCCTGAGGAACGAAGGGCGTGTTCGACCTGTTTTCCACACGCCCTTCGTTCCTCAGGGCGTGCCACCCTCAGTTCCCCGGGCCGCGGGAATCCTTCTCGCCGCCCAGACGGCCAGTTTCTCGCGGAAGATCTTGGCGTTGTGGCGGACGTCGACGGGAAACGCCCGGTGCAGCAGGAAATGCCGGATCTTCTCGGTCAGCGGGTTGGCCTGACCCAGTTGGCGCGCGTGGGCCAACAGGGCCTTGCGATCCTTCCTGTTGTGCGGCATCCAATCCTTCTCGGGTTCCAACACGATCACCGGCCGTTGCCTTGGCGGCGGTCCCACGCCCACCAACGCGCTGCGGAAGATGTACGGGTGCTGGTTGAAAATCGCCTCGCAGCAGACCGGGTACATCGGCCCCTCGGCCGTCAGCACCCGGTGGGCCACCCGCCCGCAAAACCAGAACCGATCTCGGTTGTCGAAATACCCCGAGTCACCCATCCGGTGCCAAACGGACGACCCGTCGCGGATCTTGCCCACGGCGTTCGCTTCCACGCGGGTGACGTACTGCCGAGTGACGACCGGGCCGTGGACGATCAATTCGCCGATCTCCCCGGAAGGCAACTCCTCGACTTCACCGAGCGAGGCAATCGGGCCGTCGACGATGCGGATCACCTTCCACCGGATGCCCGGGAACTTGCGGCCGACGCACACGCCCGCTCCCCGTCGGGTTTTTTCCGCCGTCTTGCCCAGGACCTCGCTGGCGGCGATCGACGCAACCGGCAGGGCTTCGGTGGCCCCGTACGGCGTGTGGACGTCGCCCTCGGCGTGGATCGCATCCTTCATCCTCGAAAGCACGTCGACCGGAACGGGCGCGCCGGCCGAGAGCACCCGACGCACCGTGGGCAACCGAATCCCGTGCTCCCGACAGTAGCGGCCCACCCGATCGAAAATGGCCGGAGAGCCGAACGTCTGGGTGACCTTCCAGTCCTCGATCGCCTCGATGAACTTCGCCGGATCGACCCGGGCGGGCCGCGACGGGTCCATGTCGGGAATCACCGCGGTCGCGCCCATCGCACAGTTGAACAGCCCGAACAGCGGGAAGCCGGGCAGATCGATCTCGCCGGGCCGGATCCCGTAGAAATCGCGAATCTGTTCCACCTGGGCGTCGAAATTGCCGTGACGATACAGCACGCCCTTCGGCGGGCCCGTGCTGCCGGTGGTGAAGATGATCGCGGCCGGATCGTCGGCGGTCGTGCGGGCCAGTTCGGGTCCGTTCCACCGCCCGCCGCGAAGCTGCTCGAGCGTCACCCCGCCCCAGAACAGCCGCCGGCCGACCGTCACGTTGAACCGTGCCTTGCGGAACCGACAGCGCAAGAGCGTGCGAATGGCGTGCACCCGCGGGATCGCCACGAAGCCCTCCGGCTCGGCTTCGGCCAGACACCGGATCAGGTTCCGACGCCCCATGCCCGGATCGATCAGGATGGAAACCGCCCCAGACTTCAACAGCCCAAAGACCAGCGAGATGAAATCGATCCCCGGCGGCACCAGCAGGGCCAGTCGGGTGCCCGGCTCGACGCCCATCTCGCGCAATCCCCGGGCGATGCGGTCGCTGTCCTGATCGAGATGGCGGAAGGAGATCTGCCGATACCGCCGCTTGCCGTCGGACCCATAGTCCAAGGGCTCAGCCACCGCCACGGCCTCGGGCCTCTCCTCTGCCATCGCCATCAACCGCGCAGCGACGTTGACCGTATGGTGCGTCAGAGCGATTCTCCGATCCAAGAGGCGCCGGCCGGATTCGAACCGGCGAATAACGGATTTGCAATCCGCTGCCTTAGCCGCTTGGCTACGGCGCCTGAGTAAGTTCGGTCAAATGGGCGCCGGCTTCCCGTTCCGAATCCACCTCTGCAAAAGGTCGCCTCCCCTTGGTGGGGGTATTGTCCAGCCGGCAATGCACAATGGTCTGGCAACGAATAAATGTATCGACTAACAGGTCGGCTGACAAGACGGAAAAAGCGGGCTCGGCCGACGTGCCGCGTCGTCAGTGGCGAGCGCCGGGCGCGGCACGATCGCAATGGCTGGCCGAGTGGGTTGGGGCGCAAGTCGTTTGCAGGAAAATGGTTAGGGCGACGCCTTCCGCCCGCGGGAATTGTTCGGCCGGTGAAGCATTTGTCCAAGTGGTCAACAAAACGGGCGATCCCCGCAGCGTCAAGCCAAACCAGCCAAGTAGTGGTGCGACTACCGATAAATGTCGGCCGCCGCACGGCGACGATGTAGCTCGTTTGAATATTCGCTGCCTGACATTAACCGACAGTCGCACCACTACCCGGCTGCGTGGGACAGGCATAGCCGCAGAGCAGTGGGAGGAGGGTTCAAGGTTCAGTGGAAGGGGTTCAGGGTTCGGGGTTCAGGATCTTGAGATCAACGTTGAATCCAAGTGCTGAACCCTGAACCCCTCCTGACGAAACTGGCCTCGTTCGAAGCGACTTCCGACGACTGTGTAACTTAACGCGGCGTTTGGCCGGAACCAAACGGCGGGCAAGCCCGCCCGCTAAACGGTTCTTTCACAACCGGTCACGTCGCGCACACCGTGCGCAGAAGTTGCGACATGAGGTCTTAGTCCCTCCGGTCGCCGTGGTCACGCGGCTTGTCGGACCGATCGCGGTCACGATCACCGTCATCGTGCCGGTCACCGTCATCGTGCCGGTCACCGTCATCGTCACGGACACGGTCGTTGTCACGGACACGGTCGTCGTCACGGACACGGTCGTCGTCACGGTCACGGTCACCGTCGTCGTCACGGACACGGTCGCCAGACGGATGCCGGTCGGGAGCCACACGATCTTTGTCACGGCAGTCGTCGCAATCGTCTTCCTCGCGATCTTCGCGATCACCGTCCCAATTCCATTTCTTGCCGTCGTGCTGCCAGTGTCCTTGAGGATGTCCCCAGAGGTGTCCTTCATCATCGTCAAGGTCTTCTTCGACGTCGCCTTCGTCTTCATCGGCGGTGGCCGTGGTACAGACCTCGACGACGGCTTCTGCATCGTGCTCATCCTCGTAGGCCGATCCGTCGGTCCAGGCGCAGTTGTCATCGAGCCGCGTTCCCGAGAAGGAGTAGCTCTGGTCCAGCGACCCGATGGCGCCGGCCACGTCGGACAATTCCGTGACGACGGAGTTGCCCAGCGTCTTGACGCCGACTACGGTGCCGATCCCCAAGACGGTCATCAACAGCACCAGTTCCGCCGAGAGGATCGCACCGTCTTGATCCCTCCAGAGTCTCTTCATCGTCATTCTGCCAATCATCGGTTCATCTCCTTGCGTTGGTGGGTAGTTCCATGAGTTCGTCGAATCGGGAATTCGTGTCTCGTTCGATCCCTGCGCTGCCGCGGGACGCATCCCCGGCAAAGCGACGATTGGCCACCGACCGGCGGAGAGTTCTCCTTGTTCCCACCGACCCCTTGCGGGATCGGGGAGGGGAGGGTTGTTGGGTAGTGCCGGTAGTGGCCAATCGTCGTTTCACCGGGGCAAGCGCCGCACGGCCGCCATCGCCTCTTGCAGGCCGTCGATCTCGTTTTCTCCTTGCACGTAGACGTTGGCCCCCGCCGCACGCACGGCCGTTTCCAGCTCGTCGTCCGGCCAAAGTCCCAAGGCAATCCGCGGAATCTCCGGCACGCGCTGGCGCACCGTCGCGATCAACGCGATCGACTCGTCAAGCCCCTCCAGCGCCGAAAGCCAGAACAGCAGCGTTTGCGGCGGGCAGCGCCGCAGGCGACGGAGCAGCTCTCCTCGAGCCGGCCGGATCGCCAGCAGCCAACCCGCGCTGGAAGCAAAACGCTCGAGCACCGGATCGACGTGGTGATCCATGGTGATCACCAACACTTCGGGTCTTGTCAGTACGGCCATCCTTGGTTCTCCCCACGGAGTTCCTCTAGGACTGTTCTCTGAGCATTGGCAAACGGCGTGCCGGTCGGGCCGTTGATCGACGAGATGAGTCGAAGTCGTTGCCCATCACGCGCTTAGCAAGCCGGCCGGTGAAGAGCTGCAAGGTTTGCCGGTTCAAGCCGATTGGAACGTTTCCGAGCGGTCTTTCGCCGACGCGTGAGAGAAGTCGCCGGCTTACCTCGACTTGCGGCGAGCAGGTACGTTTTGTTCCAGTGGAACGTTTCGTACCCATTCGCGCCGGGAGCAAGCGAAGTAGCGAAGTAGGCCGGAACCAGTCCCCGTTTTCGACTCGCCGCTTCCAGGTCGAGACCGACAAAGTCACGAAGAGGCGCTCATCAGGTTGACGTCCAATTCCTGAGGTGCACCGCGACCGTCGAGCGTTCCGTGTTTCGCGGCGTACTCCTTGAGTCGGGCGATCTTTTCCTTCGGCGTGGGTTCGCCCGGAGCGCGGGTGCCCGGCGCCCGGCCCCAGGAGACCTTGGCGCCGCCGCGGGTGACCAGCGTGTAGGTGCATTCTTCGGCGAAGCCGGCCCTCAACGGGTCGCAGGGCACGATGTGAGACAAGTTCAGTTCCTCTTGGACGTCCTCCAATGCGGCTGCGACCGCCGCGCCGCCGATCACCCGGGCGTCGCCCCAGCATTCGCCGACCGTACCCATCGGTGTCGTGTGGACGTCGATCAGCCGGAGGTACCGGCTGATTTCGACCGGCGAGAAATCACCCGGCGGCAGCAGCACGCCGCGCGCGTCGACCGGCAGCAACCTGCCGGCGAGTTGGACCATGCAGACGGGGCGGCGGTAGTCCAGTTCGACCTGTACGCAGGCCGGATGCCTCTTGGTTACCCGGTGGACCTTTGCCACCCACGGGTGCGACGCGAACGCCTCGGCGATCCGCTTGGTCAGATCGTCGTCCATGATCGACAGCGGTCCGTCCAGGCTGGCGTTGCGGAAGACTTCGGCGGGAATGTCGCTGTGGATCCACTTCGGCAGCGGCGTGATTTCCAGTTGCTCAGGCGTGACGGTGTAGTCGTCCGACGAGAGGACGTAATCGCGCACGCGGCTCCACGCGGCGCACCAACCGCCCAGGAGCACGGCGATCAAGAGCACCATCAACGTCGCCGTCCGGCCCGGCCCCCAAAGGAACCTGATCAGCTTGCGCAGTCCCGGTTCGGAAGAAGAAGGGAACCTTTTCCTTTTGGGGGCGGCCATGGGGACTTCCCTTTCCGAAGACGGCCGGCGAAGCCGCAAGCGGCTTACCAGACTTCCAGTTCGCGTTCCAGTTCGATTCCCAGCCGCTCGTGGACCTGGCTGTGGATCAGGTCGATCAGCCGCAGCACGTCCTGGCTGGTACACTCGGGCTCGGCGACGATGAAGTTGGCATGGCGGTCGCTGACCACGGCCCCGCCGATCCGAGTGCCTTTCAACCCGGCGTTTTCGATCAGTTCCCCGGCACTGGCGCCGCTGGGGTTGCGAAACACGCACCCGGCCGACTGATGGCCCATCGGCTGAGCGGACTTCTTGACGATCCAGTGCTTCTGCATCCTGCGGGCGAGCTGCTGCGGGTCGTCTTCTTCGAGCGTCAACGTGGCTTCGAGGATGACCAGGTCGTCGAGACTGCTTTGGCGGTATCCGAAGACCAGCTCGTCGTGCCCTCGCGTGAGGACCTCGCCGGAGTCGGTAATCACGGTGGCCTCCGCGGTCCATTGTCCGACGTCGTCGCCGTGGGTGCCGGCGTTTCCGTGGAGTGCCCCGCCGAGCGTGCCCGGGATACCGATCAGCGTCTCCAGCCCTGCCAATCCCCGATGGACGGCCGTGGTGATCACGCGACCCAGGGCCGAACCTCCTCCGGTGATGATCGAGTGGCCTTCGACACGGATCCCGGCGAAGGCGGGCGCCGCCAATCGCACCACCAGTCCCGAGACCCCCTCGTCACGGACCAGGATGTTCGACCCGCTGCCGAGCATCCTGACGGGAACCCCTTCCTCATGGCAACGTTTCGTCAGCGCGATCAGCTCATCCGCGTCGTTCGGCTCGGCGAAGAACTCGGCCGGCCCACCCAGTTGGAACCAGGTGTGCATGGCCAACGGTTCATCCCGCCGCACGATCTTCTCGAAGCCGGTTGTCCATCTCATGTTGCCTGGAATCCTTCACTGCTTTGGGACTGTAGCCATCTTGCTCCGCAAGATGAAGCCCGTTGTAGCCATCTTGCTCCGCAAGATGAAGCCCGTAGCCGTCTTGTTCCGCAAGATGAAGCCGTAGCCATCTTGCTCCGCAAGATGAGGCCACGTCTCGCGGAGCGAGACGGCTACTCAAGCCGCAACGGGCCGGTGACCGGTCCCTTCGATCCATCCGTCACAAACCTTCCAAACGTCGCCCGCCCCCATCGTCACCAATACGTCGCCCGGCACCAGTCGGGTCTTCAACAGGCGGGCGATTTCCTCCAGCGTGTGGCACTCGGGCACCTCGACCCCGCCACGCCGGACCGCTCGGGCCAGATCGGCCGCCGTGACTTCCCCGGGTCGGGGGGGGCCTTCCCGGGCGCGAAATATCTCCGCCACCAACACCCTGTCGGCATTTTGCAGGCTCGCGGCCAGTTCCCCCAGCAAGTGTTCCGTTCGCGAGACCTGGTGGGGTTGGAACACACACCATACACGACGGCCGGGCGCCAGTTGCCGAACGGTGGTCAGCGAGGCCGCCACCTCCGTCGGGTGATGGGCGTAATCGTCCAATAACAGCACCCCGCCGAACGTGCCCAGGATCTCCAAGCGCCGATGCAGCCCGCGGAATTGGCCCAACGCTTCAGCGATCCGGTCCGCCGCGACGCCATTCTCGGACGCCAACGCCGCGGCGGCCAGGGCGTTGAGCACGTTATGGCGACCGGGAACGTGCAGGTTCACGCCGCAGAAACGGCGTCCGCGGCGAGCGACGTCGAACGTGTAGCATCCGCTTCGAGCGATCAGCCCCTGGGCCGACCAATCGGCGCGGCGGTCGATCCCGAAGGTTTCAACACGACACGCCAGGCCCCCGATGACCCGTTGCGTGGCCGGACAATCGTACCGGGCCAGCAACAGGCCGTCCGACGGCACCGACTGGGCAAACTGGGCAAAGGCGTCCTCCAATGCCTCCGCCGAGTCGTAGCAATCAAAATGGTCCGGCTCGATGCCCAGGATGACGGCGTGTTTTGGCCGCAGGTGCAGGAAATTGGCGCGATACTCACACGCCTCGACCAGCATCAACGGTCCGTTGCCGGCGCGTCCGCCGGAGCAGTGCCCCAGCGGCGTGGCCCCGCAGAGCACGGTCGGATCCAGCCCGGCCCGGACCAGCACCTCGGCGGCCATGGCGGTGGCGGTCGATTTCCCATGGGCGCCGGCCACGGCCAGCCCTCGCCTTTCGGACATCAAGCGTCCGAGCATCTGGAAGTAGCTCACCGCGGGCAGACCCAGTTCGGCGGCCCGGCGGAGTTCGGGATTGTCCGCCGGGACGGCATCGCTGTAGACGACCAGATCGGTATCCTGCGCGAGATGTTCGGCCGCATGACCTCGGCAGAGCCACAACCGGTCGGTGGCCAAGTGAGCCACGCGCTGGACTTCCAAATCCGACCCGCTCAGTAACCATCCCCGCCCCAACAAGACCTCGGCCAGCGCCCGCATCCCCGACCCGGCAATGCCGACCAGGTGAGCCCGCCGCGTCTCGCGGCAGGCCGACAGACTTTCGTCTCTGAGTTCGTCCGATGGTGCCTGGCCGCCGATCACATCCGTTCTCCATGGGGGAGGAATCCGTTTGCTTTGCTGCGAATGATATGCGACGCGGCACGATCGGGTCAACCGAACCGTCTTGCAGGGGTGGCAGCAAGGTTGAATTCCGCTGCCCAGTACTGGTTCATCGACGTTTGCCGCCGGGCAGTCTCACCCCATTTTGGGCACGCCTCCCGCGGGACTTGTACTTCGGTGGACTGGAACCTAGACTTGAAAAACCTGCCTTGCACCCAACGTGGATGATCTTATTGATTCGAACGGTAAGCGGCGAGTGGAAAATGGGGACTGGCTCCGAGCCGCCAACGGTGTGAGGGTGGCGTAAAAGCGCTGCCGGCTCGGTGCCTGTCCCCTTTTTCCACGGGGTCCAAGAATCACCGCCCGAAAATGGGGACAGGCACCGTCGGCCGCCCGAAATGGTGCTGAAAAACCGTACCTCGACGGAGCCAGTCCCCATTTTCGGGCTCCCGCACTTGTTATTGAGGAGCCGACCGATGAAAAGAACCGTCTTGATCGTAGCCGTCCTGGCCTTGGCCGCCGTTTTCGTGACTTGGGGACAACCGGGGCCGCCCACGAAGGCCGCCGAGCGATCGAAAGCCGCCAACAGCACCGTGCCGAAGGAGAGACCCGACGTGAAGGCGAAAGCCAAAGCGTTTCTTGATGAGTACCAGAAGGAGTACGCCGAACTCGAGCTGAAGGCCACCACCGCCTCCTGGAAGGCCGAGAACACCGGCAAGGCCGAGGACTTCGAGGCATCGGCGGCGGCCGACCTGGCGCTGCGGCAATTGCACAGCGATCCGAAACGATACAAGAGAATCCAGGCGCTGTTGAAGGTCAAGGAGCAGATCGATCCGATCGACGCCCGGTCGCTGGAAGTGGCCCTGCTGGCGTTCAAGAGCAACCAGTTGCCGCCGGAAATGCTCAAGGAAATGGTCCAGCGGTCCAGCGAGATCGCCCAGATCTTCAACGTCTATCGGGCCACGCTCGACGGCGAGCGGTACACGAACAACGACCTGCTGGAGATGCTCAGCAAGGAGAACGACACCCAGAAGCGTCGGGCGATCTGGGAGGCCCTGAAACAGGTCGGCGGGCAGGTCGCGCCCAAGCTGGTCGAGCTGGCCAGGCTCCGCAACCAGGCGGCCAAGGAACTCGGCTACGACAACTATTGGGACATGCAGGTCCGGCTGCAGGACTACGAGCCCGAGCAGTTGCTGGCCATCTTCGCCGAGTTGGAACAGATGACCAACGAGCCATTCAAGAAGATGAAGAGCGAGTTGGACGCCGAGCTGGCCCGGCGGTTCGAGGTCAAGCCGGAAGAGATCGGGCCGTGGCACTACGACAACCCGTTCTTCCAGGCGGCGCCGCCTTCGGAGGATATCAATCTCGACGAGTTCTACGAGACCAAGAAGAAGGAAGAGATCGTCGAGATCGCCCGGGTGTTCTTCGCCGACATCGGGCTGCCGATCGAGGGCATCCTGGCGCGGAGCGACCTGTACGAGCGGGAGGGCAAGAGCCAGCACGCCTTCTGCACCAGCATCGACCGCTCCGGCGACGTGCGGACGCTGTGCAACATCAAGCCGACGGCCGAGTGGATGGACACGATACTGCACGAGGAGGGTCACGCGGTCTTCGACCTGGGGATCGACCGCTCGCTTCCGTTCAATCTCCGCGAGCCGGCCCATATCTTCGCCACCGAGGGCGTGGCGATGCTGCTGGGGGCGCTGGGGAAGAACCCGACCTGGATGATCGGTTGCGCCGGCGCCGACAAGCAGCGCGTCGCGGAAGTCGAGGAAGCGATCCTCGAGCAGCGCCGGCGGGAGCAACTGATCTTCGCCCGCTGGACGTTGGTGATGCTGAACTTCGAGAAAGCACTTTACGAGGACCCCGATCGGGACTTGAACACGCTCTGGTGGGATTACGTCGAGCGGTATCAACTGGTGGCGCGTCCGGCCGGGCGCACCGAGCCGGACTGGGCCGCCAAGCCGCACTTCACCAGCGCCCCGGTCTATTACCACAACTACATGCTGGGCGAGCTGTTTGCCGCCCAAGTGCGGCACGTGCTCGCCGGGCTGGCCGGTCACGAAGGCCCCGCCTCGACGCTGAACTTCAACGGCCGCAAAGAGTTCGGCACGTTTCTCAAAGACAAGGTGTTCCGTCCGGGCGCGTCCGTCCCGTGGCGCCGGTTCGTCGAGGACGTCACCGGCGAGCAGTTCACGGCGAAGTATTTTGCCGAGGAAGTGCGCTAGAGTCTAACGTCGCGACTTGTGCGCAGGGTGCGCACATGTTTGACGTAACCAATTGTGACAGAAATGTTTAGCGGGCGGGCTTGCCCGCCGTTTGGTTGCGGCTCTGCCGCGGTGGGTTCCGCGCAGAAATAACCTGCACATTCTTCAGCAAGGGTGGCACGCCCTGAGGAACGAAGGGCGTGGTTTGGCAGGTTTTCCACGCCCTTCGTTCCTCAGGGCGTGCCACCCAACCGGGCAGTTTTCTCCGGGAAACTCGCAAATTCCCTCCGTCCGACTGCAAAATTCTTGACAGGACGGAGGGATTTGCTATTCTGAAGTCGCCTTCGGGAGCTTGTCTGCAAAGAGTCTTCTCACAACGCCACTCAAGAACGGCAGCGGCGAACAAGGTTCCGAAGCGTGCGTATCCGTTCGCTTTGACGCGTTCGGATCGGTTTCTTCCAGAAAGCTATTCCACGAACCGGTCTTTCGCCGGCAAGCGGCCGCGTTGCGCACCTCGGCTCGTGCGGCCCCTAAGGCGACGATTTTCCGAAAGGAGAAGACCTTATGAAGAAACTCTTGACTTTCGGCGTTCTGGCTGCCGTGGCCATGAGCACCGCAGTGCTCCACGCGCAAGGGAGGCGGGGAGGAGACGCGTTACAGAATCGCGATGGGCGGCGAGAAGGCCCCACGCCGCGTACGGAGCCCCTGTCGAACTCCCGTACGCCCCCGAACAGGTTACCGGCGAACGAACCCCGGGGCGACGGCGTGACGAAGATCCAGGACGGGGTGCTCAAGTATTCGGCGGAGCACTATCTGGCGGACCAACTGCTTCGCGTGGGCTTCGATCCTTACGGCTACAACTACCAGGCCCACGCGTTTCGAGGCTACTACGTCAACGCCTACCTGGGCAAATCGGGCTTTCCGCCGTACCAAGGCGACGACGAGGCGTATCTGGCGGAGAATCCCGGCGCGGTTGCACTCGAGGCATGGCCCCACCGAAAAGCCCGACTGATGATGAAATGGAACGATGCCTTCATCAGCAACGTGGACCGCGATACCGAGGGCGACGACGTCGGCGTGCTGGACACTCATTACGGCTTCGACGGTTATATCGGCTCGGGTGCCTGGCTGATGAACCACATATCGGACGTCGGCCAACACGGCCAGAAGGTCCAACTCGCCAAGATCGTTGCCGCGCCGGCCGACGCCGAACCGGTTAAGGTGGAAATAGAGGGCGAGTCATTTTGGTTCTGGGAGGCGGCCGACGGCAGGCTGATCGGGCCGGTTCTGTGGGGAGAATTCGCCATCATCCAACAGATCTTCAGCGGACGGGGTGCCAAGGACATCAGTCCCTTCGGTCCCGGCCTGGGCAAGTTCAAACCGTGATCAGGACGGTCGCGGCCGGCCCTTAGCGCTCGTCCCGCGTCGCCTTCGGCGGCCGGGCAGGGGCCTTGGGCCTTCGGGAGGTGCGTTCGGGGCGCGCATCATCAGGGCGTTCTCGCTCCGCCAACGGAGGTCGGCTTCGCGGAGCGAGACGCCTTTTTCTTGCAGGTTTATCGCCGGCGCAAGTCTCTTCAACAAATGGTCTTACGTTGCGCCTTCTTGTCCTGCCCGAGGCGTTCCGTTATAGTGAAAGTAGGCTGGCGGGCGCTCGCAAGCGGTCAGACAGAATCGGGGAGGCCGATGGGCATCACCTATATCGAAGGCGAAGTCAGGGGGACCGACGGCAAGAAAGCGG
>Ga0307378_10006834_pt1 | contig 15481 bp, 7 predicted proteins | sample UN1MG_FD_202238 | JGI IMG/M metagenome (GOLD analysis project Ga0307378, IMG submission 202238) | Soil microbial communities from Risofladan, Vaasa, Finland - UN-1 | ecosystem: Environmental > Terrestrial > Soil > Coastal area > Acid sulfate soil | place: Finland: Risofladan, Vaasa | collected...
ACGATCACTCCAGCTACTGTCCGTGACCGTTGTGCCCTGGCCCTACCGGCAGCCTAGCGATGTCAATGTCAAAAAGTGTGTAGACTCAACACGCCGAAGGGGCTTTACTTTGACGAAGACTTCTTAATCTATGCGGACTGGGATTTCTTCTATCGTCAAGCACCAGGAGCAGTCAGCTTGACAGGGGGAATCCCGGGATTACTTGAGATCGGCAAGGATGTCAGCAAATCACTACAACAGCAGGTGCTCCAGCGCCTAAAAGAACACGCGATTGAAGAGGAGGCTCGTAAGAAGCTGTCTCCAACGATGGGTGAGTGCATACTGCATGGGTGCATCTTTGTCAAAGAGCCCCCTGATACAACAGAGATAGAGGGCGAGGAGTGCTATCTCTGGGCAGTCGTTGATGCTGACGGCGAATCTTACCCAGTGCTTGTCAAGGTCAGAATGCTCAAGTATCCACTGGAGTTCATCAGGCATGTGAATTCCGTACTCACCTTCTACGGTGAACTGTTGCCTGTTCCTCTTGATGTTCTAGGCACAACGCGTAAGAAAACCTTGTTGACACGCGCTATAGCGTATTTCCACACCAACAGAAAGTCTCAACAATTCAGCACAAGGTAACGCTGGTCACAATACGGTGGGGCGGTTGGTGCAGGCTTTTGACTTCTACGCAAGGCTGCACTATACTGCGAGCGCAATGCAACGAGGAAGCCTCGCGGCTTTGCCCAGCCCGAGGCAGTGACCAGGACGGCGGAGCGCCCTGGTGGCTGAGATTCTACCGCGAGCCCGCCCGCCGTCAAGGTGTGGCGGGTATTTTCGTTGTTTTGAGAGAACCGAGGTAGCGGATTAGGAAGGCTCTCCTGGCCGCCCAAGCCATTGTCGGGCTATTGTGGAGTCAGTGCCTGTGAGCGATGAACGTCCAACACCAGAAGTGAAGATCACTGGCGATGGTAACGTGGTGGGCGACGGCGGTTCAGCACAGGTCGTCAAGGCTGAGAGCGGCGCTACTATCGGCAGTGTCACCCTGATTGGCAAAGTTGTTACCCAACTCCTCGGCAGGGGTATAGACGAGGAACGCGCCCAACGCAACCGACGTGCCATGCTCGAAATGGTAAAGACCTTCTGGGTCAAGGGCGTGCTGGAGCAGTCCCTACACGGCGCGGCGATGATCGAACTTGGCCTGGAAGAGCGAGCAGATGCGGTCGAGCGCCCCTGGGATGTGGTGTTGCAGACCGAGCGAGAAGAGCACACTCTACCGCCTGGCACAGGAATCATAGATGTATTCGAGATGGGGAGGAACTTGCTCGTTCTAGGTGAGCCAGGTTCAGGCAAAACGACCATGCTGCTTGAACTGGCCCGCGACACGATTGCCCGTGCGGAGCGGGACCCCACGCAGCCCATTCCAGTTGTGTTCAACCTCTCATCTTGGGCAGAGAAGAGGCAACCCATCACAGAATGGCTGGTAGAAGAACTCAGCACCAAGTACAACATCCCCAAGAGGGTTGCCCGTCCGTGGGTTGAGAATGATGACTTGCTGCTGTTACTTGATGGTCTGGACGAGGTCAAACGGGAGTATCGGGAGGACTGCGTCAGAGCAATCAACGACTTCCGTCAAGAGCACTTGGTTCCTCTGGTGGTATGTAGCCGCGTTGCAGATTATCAGGCTCTGGCTGCTCGACTTAGGCTTCAGGGGGCGGTTCTCCTGCGGCCTTTGACTCCTCAGCAGGTTGATGAGTACCTTCGCGGAGCAGGTATGGCGCTGTCGGCGGTACGTGAGACGCTACAGCACGATCCTACGCTTCAGGAGCTAGCAGAGGCGCCACTGATGCTCAGCGTCATAACGTTGGCTTACCGAGGAAGATCGGTCGAAGAGTTGCAGATGATGGGTGCCAGAACGGCTCGCCGCAGACACGTGTTTGATGCCTATGTCCAGCAGATGTTTGAAAGGCGAGGGGCCGATCAATCTTATTCGCTAGAGCAAACCAGCTGCTGGCTGACGTGGTTGGCTCAAAAGATGACCGTGCACACGCAGACGATCTTCTTGATCGAGGGGATCCAGCCCGACTGGTTGCCAGCGCGCTGGTGGCGACGTATGCGCATGGTAGCGACGTTGGTTGTTGGGCTGGTTGGTGGGCTGGTTTATGGGTTGGTTGGTGGGCTGGTTGGTGGGCTGGTTGGTGGGCTGGTTTATGGGTTGGTTGGTGGGGTGGCTTATGGGCTGGTTGTTGGGCTGGGTGTCGGGCTGGTCTATGGGCTGCGTGGTAAGCTGGATTCCGTAGAACCAGTTGAATTGCTCAGATGGTCATGGCGAGAGGCAATGCGCGGGGTGGTTCTTGGGCTGGCTGTTGGGCTGGTCTTTGGGCTCATTGGGCTGGCTACTGGGCTGGTTTCTGGTCTGGTTTGTGGGCTGGTTGGTGCGGTCTTTTGGGAGGTGCTAGTAGGGATGAGAGGCGTGGAGGTAGAAGCTAGAGTGGCGCCCAACCAAGGTATCTGGCAGTCAGCAAGAAATGCCCTGGTTGGTTGTCTGGTTGGCTGTCTGGTTGTTTGTCTGGTTTTTGGGCTGGTTTTTGGGCTGGTTGGTGGGCTGGTTGTTGAGCTGGTCGGTGGGCTAGTCCTTGCGCTGGGTGCTGCGATTGTCTTGGGATTACGTTTCGGCGGTAGAGCCGTCATTCTGCATATCGTCCTACGCTACTTCCTCTGGCGCAACGGCTACCTGCCCTGGAACCTGGTCCGGTTCCTCGATTACGCCGCCGAGCGTATCTTCTTGCGCAAAGTTGGCGGTGGCTATGTCTTCATCCACCGACTGCTGCAGGACTATTTTGCGTCGCTGTACCAGGGCCAGTGAGGTGCCAGGTTGGTAGCCAAGTAGGACCAGTCCCCCTCAATCCCCCGCTGCCGCGTCTGCTCCTTGCAGCCCACAGGCGGCGGCTGAGGAGCATTGTGGCAGTGGCAGCTGCGGGGGGGACGGAGGAGAGAGTGGAAGGTGGGGGAGAGAGAGCTAGGAGAGGCATTTAGCTTGCCCGATCAGCAATGGGGAGCACACGTGTGACACGGACCAAGCCACCTGTTACTGGGACAACACATACCTTGTCCTTCGGCAAACTCTCGCCGCGCGACTTTGAGCGCCTCTGCCTCTGGCTCGTCGAGCGTGAGGGATACGAGCGCGCCGAACACCTGGGTGCGACAGGCAGCGAGCAGGGGCGTGACATTGTTGCCTGGCGCGAGGGTAAGTTGTGGGCGTTCCAGTGCAAGAGCGTGCAGAGGTTCGGCCCCAAGGACGTCCTCGCCGAGATCAACAAGGTCGTGGGATTACCCGATGGCCTGCGACCTGCCGCGCTTGTGTTCCTCGTTACCTGCGATGTTTCTGCCAGGACTCGCCAGAAGGCACGCGAACGCTGTGGCGAGCGGATGGAGTGCCACTTCTGGGCTGGTGCCGAACTCGACGCGATGGTGAAGCGCCACCCTGAGATCGTGGAGGAGTTCTTTGGAGGGGGCGGGGATGGCGGTATTGAGCCGACATGGTGGAGACGTTTCCGCCGCCATCCCCTGGTGTTCTATCCCACCGTCGCGTTCACAATCATAGCGGCTGTTGTCGGATTGCTGGCTGGATTGGCAAGCATGGGAGCCGACATCGGCGGCGCCAGACAGCAGCTTCAACAGTGGGGCCTGATACGAGCCTTCCGTCCCGAAAGACGGGGCGAGACACTCATCGTCATCGCCAGCTTCTATTACTCGGAGGAGCTACCAAATACAGAGGCTCACCACGAAATCCGCCGCGCCATCCAGGAAGCCAAAGAGGATCTGGGCTTCTCCAATCTTCGCGTCGAGGTTGAACCCACGCGCTTACTTGCCGACGATCTGGACGGGGCTCAAAGGTTAGGCGAACGTTACAGGGCCAGTATGGTTATCTGGGGAGCTGACACGGGCGTCCGAGTTACTGTCAACTATCTCAATCTCAAGCACCCTGACTTCGAAGCCGCCCAAGTCGAGATCAGCGAAACCGAACGCACACAGATAGCCAACCCGAGTGCTTATGCGGAGTTTGTGACGCGAGACCTGCCCAGTCAACTCACCTTTCTCTCCCTGTTTGCCATTGGGCAGTCCTACTACATCGAGAGAGCGTACGCTGATAGCCTTGAGGTGATTCAGAAGGCAGTCGGTTCAGTGGTCCCTGGAACGGAGCTGCTGGAGGGTTTATCGGACGCCTATTTTTTCCTTGGCTGGCTTCACCAGCTGCTAATGGACGATGATGAGCAAGCCATTGCTGACTACGACCAGGCTATCGCCCTCGAGCCCGACTATGCTGTGGCCTACAACAACCGTGGGAACGCCTATGCCGCCAAAGGCGATCTTGACCGCGCCATTGCTGACTACGACAAGGCTATCGCCCTCGAGCCCGACCACGCTGTGGCCTACGTCAGCCGTGGGAACGCCTATGCCGTCAAAGGCGACCTTGCCCGTGCCATTGCTGACTACGACCAGGCTATCGCTCTCACGCCCGACTACGCTCGTGCCTACACTGGCCGTGGGGGTGCCTATCGCCACAAAGGTGACCTTGCCCGTGCCATTGCTGACTACGACCAGGCTATCGCCCTTGATCCCGACGACGCTATGGCCTACAACGACCGTGGGGTTACTTATGCCGACAAAGGCGACCCGGACCACGCCATTGCTGACTACGACCAGGCTGTCGCCCTCCAGCCCGACTTCGCTGAGGCCTACAACAACCGTGGGAACGCCTATGCCGACAAAGGCGATCTGGACTACGCCATTGCTGACTACGACCAGGCTATCGCCCTCAAGCCCGACTACGCTATGGCCTACAGTAATCGTGGGAACGCCTATGCCGCCAAAGGCGATCTGGCCTACGCCATTGCAGACTACGACCAGGCTATCGCCCTCAAGCCTGACTTCGCCGAGGCCTACAACAACCGTGGGAGTGCCTATCGCCACAAAGGTGACCTTGCCCGCGCCATTGTGGACTACGACCAGGCTATCGCCCTCAAGCCCGACTTCGCTGAGGCCTACACTGGCCGTGGGGCTGCCTATCGTCAGAAAGGTGACCTTGCCCACGCCATTGCTGACTACGACCAGGCTATCGCCCTCAAGCCCGACTTCGCTGAGGCCTACTACAACCGCGGGCGTTCCTATGCCGACAAAGGCGATCTTGACCGCGCCATTGCGGACTACGACCAGGCTATCGCCCTTGATCCCGACTACGCTCTGGCCTACTACAACCGTGGGAACGCCTATGTCGACAAACGCGATCTGGACCACGCCATTACCGACTTCGATCAGGCTATCGCCCTCAAGCCCGACTACGCTGTGGCCTACAACAACCGTGGGCTTGCCTATGCCGACAAAGGCGACCTTGCCCAAGCCATCGCTGACTACGATCAGGCTATCGCCCTCAAGCCCGACTACGCTGTGGCCTACAACAACCGTGGGTTTGCCTATTACGAGAAAGGCGACCTTGCCCACGCCATTGCTGACTACGACCAGGCTATCGCCCTCGAGCCCGACCTCGCTGTGGCCTACCACAGCCGTGGGCTTGCCTATGCCGACAAAGGCGATCTTAACCGCGCCATTGCTGACTACGATCAGGCTATCGCCCTCGAGCCCGACCACGGTGAGGCCTACTACAACCGTGGGGTTGCCTATGCCGACAAAGGCGATCTGGACCACGCCATTGCGGACTACGACCAGGCTATCGCCCTCAAGCCCGACTTCGCTGAGGCCTACTACGGCCGTGGGCTTGCCTATGCCCACAAAGGCGACCTTGCCCACGCCATCGCTGACTACGATCAGGCTATCGCCCTCAAGCGTGATTTCGCTGCGGCTTACTACAACCGTGGGCTTGCCTACGCCTGCAAAGGCGACTTTGGCCGCGCTATTGCTGACTATGATCAGGCTATCGCCTTCGATCCGCGGTACGCCGAGGCCTACATCAACCGTGGGAACGCCTACGTACAGGTGGGGGAAAAAGACAAGGCTATTGCTGACTTCAGGAAGGTCCTGGACTTGAGCAGCGATCCCGACTTGCGGCGACAGGCCGAAGAGCAGTTGCAGGCGCTAGGGGTGAGGTGACTGACCCAGCCAGGCGGTGATGAACTTACCCATACAATGCGAGGACATCCTCAGCACCAGCGAGGTCATTGGAGACGAGCGGCCGGCCCTGTGGCTGAGCGAGAACTGACGGAAGCCGTATCGAGGTGGCGGACTATGCGGAAAGCGATGGTAGACGGTAGACTGATGGCGGCCAGCCCAGAGGCTCCAGCAGCGGCGACCTGTTCTACCTGCCGCGGGCAGGTGGAGAAGCGCAAGCGGCAGAGGGGTGACGGAGAGGTGACCTGGTTCTGGCGGCACCGACCAGGTGAGGGTGATGGGTGCCCGAAGCGGTATGATCCCAACCGTGATTGAGGCGAGCTAGACTCGATGTGAGGCGGGTGCCTTGCCAACCGCATCCCCAAGGACTGTGTTCCCATGAGAGACGATTTCGACGCCAGGACCAAAGAGACGCTCGCTCGCAGAGTAGGTTACCGCTGCTCCAACCCAGACTGTAGAAAACTGACCAGCGGCCCACAAGAGGACCCCACGAAAGCCGTCAGCATCGGTGTGGCAGCCCACATCACAGCGGCTTCGGAGGGCGGGCCGCGTTACGCCCTCAGCCTATCGCCCGAAGAGCGCAGGTCCGTGGAGAATGGGCTGTGGCTGTGTCAGAACTGCGCCAAACTGATAGACAGCGACGTACAGCGGTACACTCCTGAGTTGCTGCGCAAGTGGAAACGCCAGGCCGAGCAGAGAGCGCAGAATGAGATTGGAGGAATTGGTCAAGACGTAACAGGTGCAGATCTTGTCTTGCGGGTGGCCATTCGCGGAAAACCCCAGCCAGCACTTAGAAACAGATGGGTCAGCCTACTGCTTGATGTCGCCATAACTAGCAGTAACACTATTTCCTCTGAGAATGGAGCTCTGAAACTGACAGTGGCCCTGCCAATTGTATTTAGCGAAACAACTAAGATCGTGTTCAGACCAGCGTATTTTGAGATGTCTACAGGTCTGACTCTCAGGGGATATGATGTTGTTCCGCATGCACAATCAATGATGATACGCTGGGGGGCTAACTCGGGTACTGTTATTTTCCCAGGACAGTGGCACGACTTCTTCGGTAATCCTGTTTTTCTTGAGGTTCCAGATCCATCTATACTCCCTAATCCCATTTACTTGTTTCGGGCAGAGCTGTTTACCGTGAACAGTCCGACAAGGAGCATGCTTTGCTCAATTCAGCGAAATGCACAAGGCAATTTCGAGGTATCTGAAGTAGGTGTCGAAGGCTATGATGCTCTTACGGAATCGTTCTGGGCAACTTATCATTTGGCTCGTGAGAAGCTCAAGGGCTGACACTCTGCTGGGCTGCATCAACTGAGCCCAGTGGCCTCCTTGAGCGTCCGCTGTCGCGTCTGCTCCTGGCGGCATACAGGCGGCGGCTGAGGAGCATTGTGGCAGTGGCGACTGCGGGGGGGGTAAGGGTGAGAGGGTTGGGGTGTGGGTGAGGGAGAACAAGCAGTGAAGGGGGTTTTGATGTCCACTAGGCCTGCAATACCTGCCGAAATCGAGAGAGAGATTTTGATCGAATCTGGGCATCGGTGTGCGGTCTGCGGGGCTAGTATTCCCCTTGAGCGGGCACACATCATACCTTGGCACAAGTCAAGAGAGCATAAGGCTGAAGACCTGATTTGTCTTTGCGCAAGTTGTCACGAACGGGCAGACAAGGAAGACTGGGGTGAGAAGATACTTCGGGAGTACAAACGGAGACCCTGGGTGATACGGCAGTATGAAAAGGCAGACGATATACCCGAGCCCAGGGCCACGCTTCCGATTTCCCCTCTCCCCATCACTCTCCACCAACTCCGCGCACCTGTGCCCACCTTCACTGGGCGGACACGCGACTTGAAGCAGATCACCGCCCACCTTACCCCCGATGAAGGTGGCGTGGCTCTCATCGCGGGGCTGGCTGGGATGGGGGGTATAGGCAAGACAGAACTGGCCTACGCCGTAGCCGCCCGCCTGCAGGAGCACTACCCAGACGCGCAGTTGGTGGTGGAGTTAAGGGGGACGACAGAACCGACTACACCGCAGGCGGCGCTGAGTCAAGTGATCCACGCCTTTGCGCCCGAAGCGCCCCCCTCCGACGCCCTGGAGGCTCTACGTGGCCTCTACTGCTCCCTACTGAGGGGTAAGCGTGTTCTGCTGCTGCTGGACGATGCCGCTGATGTGGGTCAGGTGTCTCCGCTCTTGGGGGCGCCACCAGGCGTGGGGATACTGGTCACCTCCCGCCACCGTTTGGCGCTGTCAGGACTGCGCCGCTGGGACGTGGACTTGCTTTCCCTGGGGGTGGCAGTGAAACTGCTACGCAAGACCGCCCCGAGCCGCAAGGATGTGGACCAGGCTACCTGGGAGCGCATTGGCGAGTTGTGCGGGATGCTGCCCCTGGCCCTGCGGGTGGCGGGGGCCACACTGGAGACGACCCCTGACCTGGACGGGACGACGTATGCCACCGACTTGGCCGACGAGAAGCGGCGGCTGGCGGCCCTGCGGCTGGAGGGCGACCCGAAGGGGGACGTGGGGGCAGTACTGGGGCTGAGTGTGGCTCGACTGGAGAGCGAGCACCCAGAGAGGGCCGCCCGCTGGACCTTGCTGGGGCTCCTGCCCCTGGCCCCGTTCGACGCCTCCCTGGCTGCTGCTCTATGGGGGCATGCGGCGGAGGGTGAGGGGGACCTTCCCCGTGTGGTCGTGCTGGAGGAAGAGGAGACGCAAGAGACGCTGCACACCCTGGTGCGGCGCAACCTGTTGGACTGGGATAGGAAGACCCGCCGCTATTCGCTGCACGACCTGCTGCGCCTCTACGCACGGGGGCGGGCGCAGGAGCAACTCGACGCGGAGGAACTGGAGGCGGCCCAGTTGCGCCACGGCATCTACGTTCTGGAAGTGGCTCGATTGAGCAGCAAACGGTACTTGGCTGGCGGCGATGACCTTCTGGCGGGGTTATCCCTCCTGGACGACCATCTTCCCCACTTACGGGCCGCCTTCGCCTGGGCACGGGAAGGAGCGGCTGCCGCCCGTGTGGCGCAGGCCGCCCTAGCAGTTCTCCTCCCCGACGCCGCCGTTCACCCCCTCAACTTGCGACTGGTGCCGCAGGAGAAGATCGAGTGGCTGGAGGTGGCAGCGGCAGCCGCTCACACGCTGGGGCACCCACAGGCTGCGGGCAGCCACCTGTGCAACTTGGGCAGTGCCTACGCCGACCTGGGGGAGATGCGGCGGGCAATCGAGTACTATGAGCAGGCGCTGAAGATTGCCCGCGAGGTCGAGGGCCGAGGCGGTGAGGGTACTGCCCTGGGCAACCTGGGCATTGCCTACGCCGCCCTGGGGGAAGTGCGGCGGGCGATCGAGTACCACGAGCAGGCGCTGAAGATTCACCGCGAGATCGGGGACCGACGGGGGGAGGGTGCTGTCCTGGGCAACCTGGGTTTGGCCTACGCCGACCTGGGGGAAGTGCCGCGGGCGATGGAGTACTACGAACAGGCGCTGAAGATTGCCCGCGAGGTCGGGGACCGACCCGCTGAAGGAGCCTGGCTGGGCGACTTGGGCTTGGCCTACTACAGACTGGGGGAAATGCGGCGGGCCATCGAGTACCACGACCAGGCACTGGAGATTGCCCGCGAGATCGGGGACCGACAGAGGGAGGGGAATCACCTGGGCAGCCTGGGGATAGCCTACTACAGTCTGGGGGAAGTGCGGCGGGCGATGCAGTACCATGAGCAAGCCCTGGAGATTCACCGCAAGATCGGGGACCGACGGGGGGAGGCGAACCACCTGGGCAACCTGGGCATTGCCTACGCCGACCTGGGGGAAGTGCCGCGGGCGATGGAGTACCATGAGCAAGCCCTGGCGATTCGGCGCGAGATCGGGGACCGACGGGGGGAGGGGAATGACCTGGACAACCTGGGGACGGCCTACAAGAACCTCGGGGACCTGGTACGTGCCCGCGAACTGTGGGAGCAGGCCCTGCGCATCTTCGAGGACATTGAGGACCCCTACGCGGAGCGGGTGCGTGGCTTGCTAGATGGGTTGGCTGGAGGTAAGTAGGCACCATCGAGCCATCAGGCCCCTTCGGGCGGGCGCTGTCGCGGTTGCTCCTGGCGGCCTACAGGCGGCGGCTGAGGAGCGTTGTGGCAGTGGTGAGTGCGTGGGTGGCGGGGGAGATAGCAGAGGGCGAGGGGAAGGGCTGGGGATGAGAGAGTGGTGTGGTAGATGAAGGAACTAGGAGAGGCATTTAACTTGGCAAATCAGCAATGGGGAGCACACGTGTGACACAGACCAAGCCACCTGTTACTGGGACAGCACATACCTTGCCCTTCGACAGACTGTCACCGCGCGACTTTGAGCGCCTCTGCCTCTGGCTCGTCGAGCGTGAGGGATACGAGCGCGCCGAGCACCTGGGTGCGACAGGCAGCGAGCAGGGGCGTGACGTTGTTGCCTGGCGCGAGGGTAAGTTGTGGGCGTTCCAGTGCAAGAGCGTGCAGCGGTTCGGCCCCAAGGACGTCCTCGCTGAGATCAACAAGATCGTGGGATTACCCGATGACCTGCGACCTGCCGCGCTTGTGTTCCTCGTTACCTGCGATGTTTCTGCCAGGACTCGCCAGAAGGCACGCGAACGGTGTGGCGAGGGGATGGAGTGCCACTTCTGGGCTGGTGCCGAACTCGACGCGATGGTGAAGCGCCACCCTGACATCGTGGAGGAGTTCTTTCGAGAGGTCGGGAATGATGGTATCGAGCCGACATGGTGGAGACGCTTCCGCCGCCATCCCCTAGTGTTCTATCCCACCGTCGCGTTCACAATCGTAGCGGCTGTTGTCGGATTGCTGGCTGGGTTGACAAGCATAGGGGCCGACATCGGCGGCGCCAGACAGCAACTTCAACAGTGGGGCCTGATACGAGCCTTCCCTCGCGAAAGGCGAGACGAGACACTCATCGTCATCGCCAGCTTCTATCACTCAGAGGGGATACCAGATACAGAGGCCCACCACGAAATCCGCCGTGCTGTCCAGGAAGCCAAAGAGGAACTGGGTTTTTCCAATCTTCGACTCGACGTTGAACCCACGCGCTTACTTGCCGACGATCTGGACGGGGCTCAGAGGTTAGGCGAACGTTACAAGGCCAGTATGGTCATCTGGGGAGCTGACACGGGCATCAGAGTCACTGTCAGTTTTCTCAATCTCAAGCATCCTGACTTTGAAGCCGCCCAAGTCGAGATCAGCGAGACCGAACGCACACAGCTGGCCAACCCGAGTGCTTATGTGGAATTTGTGACGCGAGACCTGCCAGGTCAACTCACCTTTCTCTCTCTGTTTGCCATTGGGCAGTCCTACTACATCGAGGGAGCGTATGCCGATAGCCTTAGAGTGATTCAGAATGCAGTCGGTTCAGTGGTGCCTGGAACGGAGCCAGTAGAGGGTCTGTCCGACGCCTATTTTCGCCTTGGCTGGCTTCACCAGGTGCCGATAGGCGACGATGGGCAAGCCATTGCTGACTACGACCAGGCTATTGCCCTCGATCCCGACTTCGCTGAGGCCTACAGCAACCGTGGGAGCGCCTATGCCGACAAAGGCGATCTGGACCACGCCATTGCTGACTACGACCAGGCTATCGCCCTCAAGCCCGACTTCGCTAAGGCCTACTACAACCGTGGGGTTACCTATGACGAAAAAGGCGATCTGGATCACGCCATTGCGGACTACGACCAGGCTATCGCCCTCAAGCCCGACTACGCTGATGCCTACAACAACCGTGGGGTCGACTATGCCGCCAAAGGCGATCTGGACCACGCCATTGCTGACTTCGACCAGGCCATCGCCCTCAAGCCCGACTTCGCTATGGCCTACAACAACCGTGGGAGTGCCTATGGCGAGAAAGGCGATCTGGACCATGCAATTGCTGACTGCGACCAGGCTATCGCCCTCACGCCCGACTACCCTAAGGCCTACTACAACCGTGGGGTTGCCTATGCCGACAAAGGCGATCTGGACCACGCCATCGCTGACTTCGACCAGGCTATCGCCCTCAAGCCCAGCTACGCTGTGGTCTACATCAACCGTGGGTTTGCCTATGCCGACAAAGGCGATCTGGACCATGCAATTGCTGACTACGACCAGGGTATCGCCCTCAAGCCCGACTTGGCTGGGGCCTACTACTTCCGTGGGCTTGCGTACATGCAGGCGGGGGAAAAGGACAAGGCTATTGCTGACTTCAGGAAGGTCCTGGATTTCAGCAGTGATCCCCTGTTTCGGCAGAAAGCAGAAGAGCAGTTGCGGGCGCTAGGGGCGAGGTGACTGACCCAGCCAGGTGGGAATGAACTCACCCATACAGCGCGAGGAGATACTGAGCGCCAGCGAGGCCATTGGAGACAAGCGGCCCGCGCTGTGGCTGAGCGAGAGCTGACGGAAGCCGTATCGAGGTGGCGGGCTATACGGAAAGCGATGGTGGACGGTAGACTGATGGCGGCCAGCCCCGAGGCTCCAGCAGCGGCGACCTGTCCTACCTGCGGCGGGCAGGTGGAGAAGCGCAAGCGGCGGAAGGGCGACGGGGAGGTAACCTGGTTGTGGCGGCACCAACCAGGTGAGGGGGATGGGTGCCCGAAGCGGTATGATCCCAACGGTGATTGAGGCGAGATAGGCTCGATGTGAACGGGTGCCTTTCCAACCGCATCCGCAAGGACGGTGTTCCCATGAGAGACGATTTCGACGCCAAGACCAAAGAGACGCTTGCTCGCAGAGTGGGCTACCGCTGCTCCAACCCAGGCTGTGGAAAACTGACCAGCGGCCCACAGGAGGACCCCGCGAAGGCCGTCAGCATCGGTGTGGCAGCCCACATCACGGCGGCCTCGGAGGGCGGGCCACGTTACGACCCCAGCCTGTCACCCGAAGAGCGCAGGTCCGTGTACAACGGGCTGTGGCTGTGTCAGAACTGCGCCAAACTCATAGACAGCGACGTACAGCGGTACACCTCTGAGTTGCTGCGCGAGTGGAAACGCCAGGCTGAGCAAAGGGCGCGGGATGAGATCGAAGGGATCGCCTACCCGTCCAGCCCGAAAGAGGCCCCCCGCCCCTTCCAACTCCCTCTCGACCTGCCTACCTTCACAGGGCGCGAGACGTACCTAACTGAACTGGACGGGCTACTGCAACCTGGAACTGGACAGACGGTGGGCCTGGTGGGCCTGCGCGGGACCGCTGGGGTGGGCAAGTCGGCGCTGGCGGTGCACGCGGCCCATCGCTGGGGCGACCGCTTCCGCGACGGTGTAGTGTGGGTAGACCTGCGGCAACGGGACGTGCCGTCGGCACTTCGTCACGTCGCCGCTACCTATGGCTACAGTGACCAGGCGGCGCACATACCCGACGCGGAGGGCCTGGCCGCGCTGGTGAGGTCTGTCTTGCGAGGGCGGGAGGCGCTGGTGATCCTGGATAACGCAGAGCGTGTGGCAGCAGAGGAGTTCCCGCTGCTCATACCTAGCGTACAGGGCTGTGTGACGCTTGTGACCAGCCGTCGCTCGTTCACGGAACTGAAACGCTACGGGCGGGTGCTGCCAGTGGGGGAGATGAAGGAGGAGGAGGCAGAAGCCCTGCTATCGCGTATCATAGGCGAAACGATGGACGAGGACGAGCAGGCGGCGCGAAGTGCGCTGGTGAAGCGACTGGGATGGCTGCCGCTGGCGCTGGACATCACAGCGCGGCTCATAGTGGAGCAGAAGTGGAGCAGTGCCGAGTACCTGGCTCGCCTGGAGGGTGCCGCCAGCCTGGTGGCGGAGTTGTGCCTGCCGCTGGCAGAGCGCCCCGAGGACAGCGTGGCGGTGGCCTTCGCACTGAGTTACGAGGCGCTGAAGGACGGGCAGCAGCGGCTCTTCCGCGCGCTGGGGGTGATGGCGGAGGGTGGGTTTGCGCCCTCCACAGTGGCGGGGGTGCTGGGAGAGGAGCCGAGCCAGGTAGAGCGAGGATTAGGAGACCTGGAGGCACTATCGCTGGTGCGGTCAAGTGTGGTGCGGGCGAAGTATGATCTACACCCGCTCTTGGCAGACTACAGCCGAACGCTGGCGCGTGAGGCGGGGAAATGGGAGAGCCTGTGCAATGCGCACATGGCGTACTATGTGGGGTACGCCGAGCGGTACACGGACGACTATAGGGCGCTGGAGGTGGAACTGGGGAACCTGATGGCGGCGGGGGAGTGGTCGCGGGAGAGTGGGGAGAACCAGGGAGTACTGGCGCTGGCACACAGGCTCTATGGCGGCGGCGTACACTTCCTCGATCTGCGGGGCCACCTGCGGGAGGCGGTGCGGTTGCTGGGATGGGCAGTCGAGGCGGCGCGGGCGTTGGGGAACCGACGCAATGAAGAAGCTTGTCTGGGCAACCTGGGCGTTGCCTACTACAGGCTGAGGAAAGTGCGGCGGGCGATCGAATACTACGAACAGGCGCTGGTCATCGCCCGCGAGATCGGGGATCGAGGGGCTGAGGGGAAGCACCTGGGAAACCTGGGCAATGCCTACTACACGCTGGGGCAAGTGGGGCGGGCGATTGAGTACCACGAACAGGCGCTGGCGATTGCCCGTGAGATTGGGGACCGACTGGGGGAGGGGAATGCCCTGGGCAACCTGGGCTTGGCCTATGCCGACCTGGGGGAAGTACGGCGGGCGGTGGAGTACTACGAGCAGGCGCTGGAGATTACCCGCGAGATCGGGGACCGACGGGGAGAGGGGTATCAGCTGGGCAACCTGGGGAATGCCCACGCCGCCCTGGGGGAAGTGCGGCGTGCGATCGAGTACTGCGAGCAGGCGCTGGTCATTGCCCGCGAGATCGGGGACCGACGGGGGGAGGGGAACCACCTGGGCAGCCTGGGCGAGGCCTACGCCGTCCTGGGGGAAGTGCGGCGGGCGATTGAGCACTACGAACAGGCGCTGGTGATTGCCCGCGAGATCGGGGACCGACGGAATGAAGGAGCCTGGCTGGGCAACCTGGGCTTGGCCTACGCCGCCCTGGGGGAAGTACGGCGGGCGATCGAGTCCTACGAACAGGCACTGGTCATTGCCCGCGAGATCGGGAACCGACGGGGGGAGGGGAATGCCCTGGGCAACCTGGGCTTGGCCTACAAGGACCTGGGGAACCTGGTACGTGCCCGCGAACTGGGGGAGCAGGCCCTGCGCATCTTCGAGGACATTGAGGACCCTTATGCGGGGCGTGTGCGCGGTTGGCTGGACGCATTGGGAGAGAGTGGCGGAGGGGTTAAGGCAGAGTGAGTCGCTACGACCTTACGCGGTGATGCCGAAATTGAGCCGTCAGACCCCTTCGAGCGCTCGCTGTCGCCTCTGCTCCTCGCGGCATACAAGCGGCGGCTGAGGAGCGTTGTAGCAGTGGCGACTGCGTGGGGGACGGGGGAG
>Ga0307378_10006839_pt1 | contig 15473 bp, 21 predicted proteins | sample UN1MG_FD_202238 | JGI IMG/M metagenome (GOLD analysis project Ga0307378, IMG submission 202238) | Soil microbial communities from Risofladan, Vaasa, Finland - UN-1 | ecosystem: Environmental > Terrestrial > Soil > Coastal area > Acid sulfate soil | place: Finland: Risofladan, Vaasa | collected...
ATATAAAAAAAATAACAAAAAAAATTTAAATTTAAAAAAATTCTATCCAGATAAGCGTTCATCATACTCTTTTCGTAAATTTGCAAAATATTTTGTTCGTTTTTTACACAATCCCAGAGAATTAATTTTCATATTTTTAATAAAGAATAAAATTATTTAGAAGATTGTCAGTAAAAAATAATTCAGACTTTTCTACGAAAGATTAATCTAAAATATGAAGGTTGTTTTTAGAATAAAATAGGATTAGAGATAGTTATCAATTAGAACTAAATACCATTCTCCCAAATTTAATTTTCAAACGATATTCCACGTATTGCTAAAAATAATCATTTTTTCTATCCATCAATTAATCAAAAATTCCTTTTTTAGTAATAGAACTCTCATTAAAAATTATGGGACTAAAGACACCATCTATGAAAAGATCATCTTTTTTAATCACTGTATATGCTTGATCAAAAATGTATCTATATTGAGACACTCTTTTTCGTTTAACAATAATTTCCCAGATTTGGGAAATAGAATAAAGTCTTATATTATAAAATAAGATGATAATAGCATGAGCAAACGAGTTACAATTATGCTTGATGATGATTTAGACAAAAAAATGCGATTGTTACAAGCAAAAATGATTCAAACCACAACAAGTTCAGTAAGCTTTTCTAATGTGCTTAATCAAGTACTAAGAGAGAATCTTAAAAAATAGGGATTTGTCTATTTTTTTATTTTTGAAATTCTTTTGAAGATAATGAGGTGTAAAAAATCCTGAAAAAATTAATCTCACCTCATAACCACACAATGTTTTAAAAAAAATCGAGGAGTTGATTTTCAACTTTAACTATTGAACCATAATTAAAATAATATAAAATCAATAATAGAACACGGTGTCTAATGATAGAAAATTAATTATAATTGTAATTATTGTGGGCGTGGCAGGAATGGGCGCCATGATTGGATTTATTGGACAAGGTAATGTACGACATGTTGAAATTTTTTGGCAGGAAAAAGTAGAACAAACAGTAGTTTTTGAAGATGTAAATGGAGAGGTGCAACTTAGAGGGATTTCTGGAATAGGTGGAGAGGTAAATCCTCATTTAATTAGTAGGACAAGTTTTGCATATATTCTCACTGTGATCAATAATGGAGATAAACACCATCGATTATACATAGAGGGATTTGAAACTCAAACAAACCTCCTAGAACCAGGACAACAAGATGTGATAACAATTTATCCAACAAACGAGGGAATTTACAAGTATTTTGACAAACGAGAGAAATTAGACCACTTAGGATTTCTTGAAATTAAGACTGTCGTGCCAAGTGATGAATTTACAGGATTCTTGCGAGATATGATTTAAAAAATGCATATTTACCAATATGAATTTGAAAAAAAATAAAAAATAGTCTAATTTAAGAAGATAAAAATAAGATCTTAAATTAATAAAAACTTCTTTTCTATGCTGATTTTTTGACTTTTTGTGCAGCTGGTCCTTTTTGGCCTTCGCCTACTTCGAATTCGACTTTATCGCCTTCATTGATGAATCCTTCAACATCTGTCTTGTGAACAAATAGATCATCGCCGGATTCTCTTTCGATAAAACCAAAGCCTTTAGTGCGGTTGAACCACTTTACTGTGCCTTGTTCCATTTGATTTATTGACAAAAGACTCCGTATATTAAGATAAGTCTAAAAAAATTTGGCCCAAAATATCACTTAAATTTTGGAAAAACATCATTTTGCCTAGATAAAAGCGTAAAATTAGAAATCTCTTGGAATATGATCATTATCTTTAAGCCATTGGACTTGAGGCAAGGTGAATCTCCAAACAATATCGCCTCGTTCATCTTCTTTAAAATCCCAAGGAGCGATAATGACAATGTCATTATCGCGAATCCAAACTCTTCTCTTTAATTTTCCTCTAATCCTACCTCGTCTTGTTAGCCCATCAGTACATTTTATCATAACATTTTCCCCTCCCATCATTTTTATGACTCTACCAAAAAGTTCTCCCTCTTCAGGAATCCGAATTTCTTTTAGTGCACTCTCATTTTTTACTTGGCGCTTTCCCATACGATACATTGCTGTTTTAACCATATAACTGTGGGGGTTTTGAAAAATTTTAAAAATAGTATTAAAAAATAATAAAATCAATTTTATGTAAAGTAAGATAAGTCAATTCATGGAATTTAGATGTATTCAAGATTGTTCTCAATGTTGTATTGAACGAGAATACTATCCGTCAAAAAAATTTGGAAAAATTGGTGTTTTGATAATGCCAGAAGAAAAAGAAAAAATGGAACAGTTAGCAAAAGTGAATAAATTAAAAATTTTAATTTTACCACGAGTAGGAGTAAGTGAAAAAAAAGATCCTGTACTAATAAAGATTTTAGCATATCAGATGATGGGGATTGAAAAAAATGGAAACACTTGTCCCTTTCTGGATATACAAAATGATAAAAAATCACCCCATGGCGGATTTCCTTGTATGATATATGAGGATAGACCTCTTGCATGTAAAACGTATCCTTTGATAGATATAGATCCCATATCTCTTGATAAAAAATGTAAATTTTGTAAAGAACATGAAACAGCAGATGGCAATCTAAATTCTGAAATTGAATCACTTTTAAAAATTAAAACTAAGATGAACACAAATGCGACTTTTGTATGGAGATATGCAACAGGAATAGGAGAAGAGAAGGATAAATCCCAATTTGAAACAGGTTGGATTTTAGAAGAATGAAATAATATTAGGGATTAATAACTGCACGTCCAATGATTTTTCGTGCTTTGAGATCTGATAAGGCATTGTTTGCTTCCCCTAGAGAATATCTTTTTGATATGACTGGTTCAATTACACCTTTTTTTGCTAAATCAATTAGTTCAACCATATCATCATAGTTTCCTGTATATGCACCTTGAATTGTGATGGATTTAAGCGGAATTGTAACAAGAGATATTTCTAAGGAGCCTCCAAAAAGTCCAACAAGTATAAGACTGCCTCTTTTTCGTAAAACTGCTAATGCTGTTTTAACGGTTTGAGGAGCATTTACAAAGTCGATGACACTGTCAGGTCCTTTGCCATTACAAATAGAAATTATTTTTTGGATTACCCCACCTGTCCCTGAAGTTATAGAACCAACAACGTTGGTATTTACAACGAAATCTGCGCCCATTTTTTTTGCCGTATCAAATTTTTTGTCATCATTGTCAATGCAGACAATTTTGGCATTGGTAATTGCCTTTGCAATTTGAATTGCCATCAAACCCAAACCACCAGCTCCAATTATCAATAAATATTCAGGTGAATTTACATTTGCTTTTTTGACAGCATTGTATGCGGTAAGTCCTGAACAAGCAAGAGAAGTTGCTGAGTCTAGATTAACACCATCGAGTTTTGCCAAATACTTGGAATTAGGAACTAAAGCATAGTTAGAATAACCACCATCTTGAAAAACCCCCATTGATTTAGGGGTATCGCATAAATTTTCATTTCCCGACTTACATCCCGGACACTCTCCGCACCCTATCCACGGAAAAACAAGAACTTCATCACCGCTTGATATTCCAGAAACAGTATCGCCAATTTCTTCAACAATACCTGCAATTTCATGGCCAGGAGTTACAGGGTATTTTACCCCTCTATCGGTAACTTTCATAAATTGTCCATCTCCAAGATCATATCCACCTTCCCATAAATGTAAATCACTATGACAGACACCAACAGATTTTACCTTAACCAGAACCTGATTTCCTTGGGGTTTCGGAGTTTCAGATTCAACCACTATAAGAGGTTCATTAGGGGCTGTGATTCTAGCAGATTGCATAATTGGATTTTCCATAATAACAATATAAGAGTTGACTGGAAATGAGAAAAAAATAGAGCGGCTAGATATTATTGAATAAAAAGACAATCCTTGTGTGAGTAAAGAAAGTATACCAACTAGTATTTCACAAGAACCTGTGAGTATTCTTTTTAATCCTAGTTCGGTGGTTAAAAAAGACGTTTGGGACATAAATCTCATTGAGATTTTGAATTTATTAATTAGAATTTTAGAGAAAGCTGAAAAAAAAGACCTAAGAGTTGCAGGAATGGCAGCATTATCATCATCATTAATTTACAGGATGAAAGTTGAGAGTATTTTTGCATTACAAAAGGCAGCTATGGAAAAAAAACCTATTCGTCAAAGAACGGATGTAGATATTGAATTAATAGATATACCTTATCGACAAGACTCTACTTATCCGGTATCATTAGATGATCTTTTAGATCTACTACAAAATCTAATTGGTTCGATTGCAAATCCACAATCAAGAAGAAACAAACAACTTAACATTGAACCAATTGACCCTCCTGATTTTCAGGATTATTTTATTTCTCTTGAGAACATTATTGGGAAATATGAGGATCTTATAATTAGAAAGATTTCGGAGGCAGGATTTGGAATGCTTCAAAACATTATATCGGATTTGGACATGACTGATTCAATACGTTGTTTCTTTGCAATTTTATTTTTGGCAAGAGATGAAAAAATAGACATTGAGCAAATAGAAGACGATATTAAAATTACCATAATAAAACAAGGTTCGACAATATGATCAAGAATATAGGATGGATTTCATATGTAGAAAAGAAAAGGGAAATTAGAACATGGCTAAAATAGAAAATGAAGACGAAGCAACTGCCCGAATTGAGGCTGCATTATACTCATCAGGTAGACCTTTGAAGATTGAGGAATTAATCAGAGCCTCAGGAACAGAATCTCGAACTAAAACATATAATATTCTCAATAATATTATGAAAAAATCAAAATCAGCCTTTAAGGCAATTGAAATAGTAATTCTCCCAGATGAATCCTATGTTTTTCAATTAAAACCAGAATATAGCTCCACTGTTAAAAAATATGCATCAAAACCAATTCTTCCAAATGCCACCCTTAAAACATTATCATACATTGCGTACATGCAACCAATTTCATCAAAACAATTAGTAGAAACGAGGGGGTCTGGAGTTTACACTCATCTCAAAGAATTAAGACAATTGGATTTTATCACTCACCAAAATGTTGGAAGGTTAAAAATTTTTACGACAACTGAAAAATTCCAAAAATATTTTGGCATACAAGGAGACGTGGAAAATCTAAAACAAAGATTGTTTTCAAAAATTAGAAAAACTGCAACTCAGACAAAGTCAAATCCGGAATCTAAAGTTATTCAGGAACTGATATAGAGATTATTCGTTTCTGACCAAATTATTGCGTTTTGTATAAATTAGAGTGATTTTAAGATCTTTCGTGAGAAAATCAGTAGAAAACCTTGCTACAAGTAAAATCACTGGTGGAAGAAGACATCCATTAAGGATAAGAAGAAAGTACGAAATAGATAGATTTCCAAATGAGCCAGTTAATGGTGCACAAATTACAGTAACTAGAAACGTCCGCGGTAAAAACACAAAGACAGCTTTGAAAGCGATTGATTTTGTTAACTTATCAACAGGAGATGTAAAAGTAAAAAAAACAAAAATCATTAAAGTTTTAGAGAATGCAACAAATAATGATTACAAAAGAAGAGGTATAATTACAAAAGGAGCAATTCTAGAAACAACAGAAGGGAAATGTAGAGTTGTTTCAAGACCTGGTCAATCCGGAACAGTTAATGCAGTTTTAATAAAGTGATAAAATGAAAGATTACGAACATGTCGTAATCTGGTTAGATTATTTCAACAAGACACTACCAAGAGCTAAAGGGAGAAGATTAGAAAAAGAAAAATGTGTTTTTGATCCCTCGTTAAAAGAATTAACAGAAGCTGCCAAAGCAGCAGGTTTTGAAATTACAGAAACAGAAGAAAAGGTAAGATACCCAAAAAGACCATATGTAAGATCAGGATACATTGTTTTACCAAAAGAGACTTCGAAGACCACCATTCTTAACAAAATTTCACAGAAATTACTTTTGAAAAGAACCAAGCAGCCAAAATAAGATCAATTATAGCTCTCAGCTAAAGTATTGTTGACAGAAGTCTATGAAAAGAATATGATCCTTACTTGTTTTAATTGCAGGAGGTAGGCGAAATAATGCACCTTGCCGGAAGTGGTAGAGTGATCATTCAACTATCAGATGAATTGTCTGAAGGCGTGATTCTCTGTGACGAAAAAGGAACTAAGGTTGCAAAAGTAATGGAATTGATTGGTCCAGTAAAAAGACCATTTGCATCAGCAATGCCATTAACAAATAACATCAAAAAATATATCGGCAAATCTGTTTTCGCTGCTGAATTATCTCCTGTTAAAAAAGAAAAATTTAGGAGAAGAAAAAAATGAACATACTAGAACCCCAAAGCTGTCCTGAATGTAATTCATCATTAGTAGATGACATTCAGAATGGTGAAATAATCTGTTCTGGATGCGGCGTAGTTGTCGCAGATCAGATTGCAGATTCTGGTCCAGAAATCAAAAGTTCGAATCTTGAAGACAAAACGAAGCTTGCAAGAGCAACAGGACAAACATCTTATTCTCAACATGACTTGGGAATAGCAACTGAGATTTCAATGAGTACAAAAGACTTTAGTGGAAAATCAATTAACCACGAAGTTGCAAATCAAATGCACAATCTCAGAAAATGGCAACAAAGAGTTCGTGTTTCCTCACCAAGAGAGAGAAGATTAGCAAATGTTTTGTCCAAGATGGGTGAAACATGCAATGGCTTGTCTCTTTCAAAGAATGTTTTGGAGACTGCCTCAATAATTTACAGAAACTTGGATGGACATATTGATGTGAAAGGAAAATCCGTGGCAAGCATTACTGCAGCTACAATTTACATGGCGTGCAAACAATGTCATGTAGTTCGATCACTTGAAGAGATTGTCCGAGGAATTTGTTCACCAAAAGATGTTAAATCAAAAACAAAACTTGCAGCGAAATATTATAGAACCATGGTAATGGAGATGGGACAAAATACTGCCCCAGTAATCACCATGGACAAATACATCTCAAAGATTGCAAATATGACACAGACAGAGGTTAGAGTTGAAAGACTAGCCTTAGAAATTGCAGAGAAAACCAAAAATAGTACGCTTACAGATGGTAAAGCACCAAATGGAATAGCTGCAGCATACCTGTATGTTGCCTCAGTTTTACTTGGTCAGAGCATCCTACAAAGAGATGTATCAAGTATTTCCGGCGTTACTGAAGTCACTATCAGAAATAGATGTAAAGAGATTCTAACAAGTTATCAACTCAAAATTATTTTGAAACCATCTCTGGCCAAAATTTAATCCCCCCCTCTTTTCATTTTATTAAAAAGTGCGTTAGGATCAGCTAAATTTCGTGGGTATTATATATAGAAACAAAACAAAACGCCTCATGGTAGTGCTTGAAATCAAAGATCTTCATGTAAAAAGAGAAGGAAAAGAAATTCTAAAAGGAGTAAATTTGAAGACAGGTCCTGGAGAGGTACACGCTATCATGGGACCAAATGGTTCTGGAAAAAGTACCTTAGCTTATACCTTGTTAGCACATCCAAGATATGAAGTCACACAAGGCGACATTCTTTTGGATGGAGAGAGTATTTTGGGTTTAACTGCAGATCAACGTGCAAAAAAAGGATTATTCTTAGGATTCCAATATCCCACAGAAGTTTCAGGTGTAGGATTCTCACACTTTCTTAGGACAGCTTACAATTCACTTAGCAAAGCCCTTCAAGGAGATGATAGAGAAGTGTTCATCACTGTTAGAGAGTTTCAAAAATATCTTAAAGAAAATCTTAACAAAGTTGGATTAAAAGAAGAATTTCTTTCAAGATATCTTAATGAAGGATTTTCAGGAGGGGAGAAAAAGCGAGCTGAAGTTTTACAAATGGCTGTCTTAAAACCAAAAATTTCAATTTTAGATGAGCCAGATTCTGGTTTGGATATCGATGCAGTTCAATCAGTTGCTAAAGCAATTAGTGAGGTAGCAGGGAAGGATGCAACAATCATCATTATTACACACTATGCAAGGATTTTAAAATTTTTAAATAAACTTGATTTTGTTCATGTATTTGCAAATGGGCAGGTAATTAAAACGGGTGATGCATCCCTTGCAGATAAATTAGAATTGGAAGGTTATGAATGGGCTCTCGAACAGCATACTTGATCAAAAAATAATATTCTCTCCAACAAGTTTAAGCGATATTATTTTTAACGTTTTTTGTGATATACAAATTAACTGTAAAATTTCATAAGGATTTTTTGGAAATATCCAAAAATCACATCACAATCGGCATTACATCAAAACCTACACGAGGCGAAGCAAATAAAGAAATTATCAAAAAACTATCAAAGCATTTTCAAATACCAACATCTAGTATTCAAATAAAGTCTGGACACAAGTCACAGCAAAAAATTTTAGAAATTCTACATTAGAGAATCTAGTTTTTGTTTAAATAGGGTTTAGAAAGTGCTAAAACATGGAAGTCAACGATGATGAGAAATACTATTTCAGTTTTTCATTTTTTCAAATCGACCCTAAATGGAGATGGATGGCAGATTTGGCCAAAGAAGAGTCTGCCAAAGAGGTAGAAAATGTCATTAAAAATTCGGGCATTATGTTTAGGTCATATTCAAATCTTGGATTAAGAGATGATGCTGATCTTTTATTTTGGTTTGCTGCAAAAACCATTGACGAAATTCAATCAGTCATTGAGAAATTATACAAAACGGTATTTGGAAAGTACATTGTACCTTCAAAAACATATCTTTCATGTACAAGACCATCAATTTATGTAAAAGAAGGAAAACCACTTGGTTTTGTTTCAGGAACAGAACAAAAAAAATACGTAATAGTTTATCCCTTTACCAAGACGAGAGAGTGGTATCTTTTACCAAAGGAAAAACGCCAACAAATAATGGATGAACATATTGAAGTAAGCAAGAAATATCCACAAATTGTACTTAACACGACATATTCTTTTGGGATTCATGATGAAGATTTTATGCTAGCCTTTGAGGTAGACGATATTAGAGATTTTCAAGATCTAATTATGGATTTAAGAGAAACAGAAGTATCTTCATACGTCAAAAATGATATACCCATGATTGTGTGTGTAAAAAGGGATATTGTTCCTCTGATATCAAGCATGGGCTAAAAATTTCACATAAATTATTTCAATCTGCTTTTTAGAGATAAATTTCACTAGAAGATAAATATTATGTTTTTGAATCTTGGATAAACATAAATGAACAAATTTTAGAGATTATATTAGTTAAGATTTAATCTAAACAAAATTCAAAGAGATGACAATATGAAATACAAAACTTTAGGAAAAAGTGGAATCAAAGTATCCGAGATAGGTTTTGGGGCTTGGACCATTGGGCTTGATTGGTGGGGTAAAAAAATTGAAGATGATGAAGCTAAAAGAATGCTTAAAAAAGCATATGATGTTGGAATTAATTTTTTTGAGACTGCCGACATGTATGGTAAAGGAAAAAGCGAAAAGCTAATTGGCGAGGTATTCCATGGGATGAGAGAGGAAATTGTAATTTCTTCAAAATATGGATATGATTTTGCTAATGTTGAACAAATTGGCCATACAGAATTACCACAACAGTTTGATAGAAAATTTACAGAACAAGCCCTTGATGCTAGCTTGGATAGATTGCAAACAAATTATATAGATTCTTTTGGAATGCATAATCCCAAGATAGATCAGATTAGAAACAATGAACCTTTTGAAACTTTTGATAAATTGATTCGCGAGGGTAAAATGAAAACAGCCCAAGTAGCTTTGGGACCAGCAATTGGATGGACTCAAGAAGGATTAGAAGCAATGGATAGGGATAACGTGTCTTCCGTACAAACTGTATACAATATTTTAGAGCAAACGCCTGGAAATGATCTTATCAAAAAGGCAGCCCAAAAAAACGTAGGAATACTAGTTAGAGTTCCTGATGCTTCTGGGATTCTGACAGGTAAGGTAAAGGCAGAAACAGTGATCCCAAGTAATGATCATAGAAAAGATAGAAAATTACAATGGAGACAAGAGGCATTGAAAAAGGTTGAACAATTCAGGCATATTGCAGAAAGAAATGACTTAACCATAACAGAATTTGCAATAAAGTTTATTTTAACAAAAAACCCAATTGCATCTGTTTTGCCAACTGTTGTTAGCGAAGAAGAGATTGAATCGTTTGCCGCAATTTCAGATGGAAATTATATTAAATCTTCAGATATGAAAGAAATTGAAGAATTGTATAATACTTGGCCAGCATATGAATTAAAAGCCACTCCGCTGGCAATCTAATTTTCATGAAGTATTCAATAGATGATAAAAAAACTCTAGGAATTATAGAGCGAATGAAATTTGCTCAAATTGGAGAATATAAAAAATGGGAAAAAATAATCAAGAAAATAAAGGAAAATCAAGACCTTTCTTCCTTGGAATTAGAATATTTTTCTAAATTTACCAGAATTTACAAAAATTCAACTACCACTAATCGAAGCAAAATTTACCACACAAGACTATCTGAACATGACGAAAGACCCCCATGCAGAGCATGTAAGGAAAAATCAGAGTTTTATTGCAACATGAATGATGAATATTTTTGCACAATTCATGTGGTAGGACACGATAAAAACGAAATTTAGGAAGCAGGTATAATCTCTTCAAAACTAAAGGAATTTTCTACGAAATATTCAACTCGAGTTTTTTTAAATTCACGAGAACTAAAAAGAATGCGATATTCATCAACATTGATTTGATCTTGGATTGTCTTTGCCATCTCATTTGCCTCAACATGAGTTTTACAGTGAATCATTGAAAAGACATTGTATGGCCAGTCAGAATAGGTAGGTCGTTCATAACAATGACTAACTTGAGGAAAAGATCCTAGTTTTTCTCCAACTTCAGATATCTTATCTTCAGGAACTTTCCAAACAATCATACCATTTGCAGTAAATCCAACTTGTCTGTGTCTTAGAATTGCCGCAAATCTCCTCATAACTCCAATTTCTTGATATTCTTTCATCTTTTCAAATAATTCATTCTCTGTAATCCCAAGATTATTTGCGGCCTTTACAAATGGTTCATCAATAATTTCCATATCTTTTTGTAATTCACGGATAAAATCTTTGTCTTGTTCTGTAGGGTCAAATTTTACATTTTTAATCTCTTTTTTCTCCTCAGTTGGAGCAATCTCGTGTTTCTTGGTATCTACCATGTCAAGCTTTACGCCGATTTTGAAAAGTTGTAAAGTAGGAAGCATTCGTACCTTTTTAATTCCTTTTAACACGTTGAATTTGTCAATCTCTGTTTTCAAATCAGATCCAGGAGGTACAGCCAAAGTAAACCAAAGATTAAACTCATGATCACGTTCATAATTATGGCTGACACCAGGATGTCGATTTATTTGGCTTGCAACATGTTCTAGTTTATCAGGTTCAATTTCCATGGCGACCAAGGAACTTGTATACCCAAGCTTCCTCGTATCAAAAATTGCACTTAATTGACGGAGAACACCTTCTTTTTTTAGATTATTCAAACGTTTTTTTACAATTTCTGAACTAGTATCGAATTTTGTAGCAATTGCATCAAAAGGTCTTGTAACAAGTGGAAAAGTCCATTGAATTTCATTAAGCAGTTCTTTATCAAATTCATCAATTGAACCCATTAAGTCAACAGATTGTGTATTCAATTAAAAACGTAGCTGGAATTTTGCACTCTATTTTAAAATGTATAAATAGAATTTGCATTGCCTTTGATCGATGATAATTAATCTAAATTTACAGGGCAAAAAAGTCACGGTAGTTGGAGGAGGAAAAGAGTCATTAAAACGAATTAATTCTCTTCTAAACCAAAATTGCAAGATAACAGTAATCAGTAATGAAAAAAGTAAATCTATTGAAAATCTGGTAAATAAGAAAAAAATTGAATTTAAAAATCAAAAACTTGAAAATGCAGATTTTTTATCAACAGAAAAGCCGTTTCTTGTAATTACTACAACTGATGACAAGAAATTAAATCAGTTAATAATCAACAAGGCAAAAAAAAATAAAATTATTGCATATAGCTCAGATAATCCAGAATGTAGTGATTTTTCCAATCTGGCCATAATAGATTTTGAGAATTTAATTCAAATCGCCATATTTACCGGAGGAAAAAGTCCAGCCATGTCAAAAAAAATAAAAGAGCAAGTAGAGAAAATTTTAGAGAAAACAATCACCAGAGAGGACCTTGCTCAAATTAAAATTCAGCAGATCGCAAGAAATCTTGCTAAAATTAAAATAGGTACTCAAATCCGACGAAAGGCATTCCTAAAAAATATCATGAGTGATAAAGAAATTAAACAGTTAATAAAAGACGGAGAGCCCAAAAAAGCTGAAAATCGTGTCATTGCAATACTAAGGACTTGGAAATGAAACAAAATATTATTAATGCCCGTGTTACTTTTCGTAATTCTCCAATTCATATTTTGGAGAAATTTACGATAAGAGATGTAGAAGCTGCTTATTCACAATTCAGGGAACATTCTGGACTAGATGAATGCGTGATAATCCAGACGTGTAACAGAATTGAATTATTTGGAAAATCGAAAAACTTTGATCAAGAAAAAATTAAAAAAACTTGGGCATCACTTGCTGGATTAGATAGGGAATTATTTGAGGAAAATTTACAAATTGATGAAAACGACAAGGCTTTACATCATTTGTTAAGACTTACCTCAGGATTAGACTCCATGGTAATTGGTGAAGAACAAATACTTGGACAAATAAAAAACTCAATTACTTCTGCTAGGAACATAAAGGCATCAGGTCAACATCTCAATACTTTATTTGATAAAGCAATTCGCATCGGAACCAAAATTAGAAATTCTAGTGGGATAGGTCAAGGAGGAATTTCTGTAGGATCAATGGCGGTGAAATTAGCAGAGGAGAATATTGATGAGTTAAAATTCAAGAAAATTTTGCTGATTGGGACAGGAGAAGTATCAACCCTAGTTGCAAAATCTCTCCAAAGAAGAGGATATGATTTTTCAGTCACCAGTAGAACCCTAGAAAGATCACAGGTGTTTTGTGAAACAATGGGAGGAAAACCAGTAAAATTTGAAATTGTGTTATCAGGATTTGAAAATTATGATGTGCTATTTGTGGCAACAACTGCACCATATTTCCTAGTAACTTTTGATAGAATTACAAATGCAGTTGAAAAAAGAAAGAGTGGAATGATGATCTTAGATTTATCAAATCCAAGAACAGTAGATGAAAGAGTGGCAACAATTGGAGGAATAAAATTAATGAACTTAGACCAGATAGCAGAAATGGTCGAGAAAAACATGAATGCACGGTTAAACAAGGTAAAATCAGTTGAAAATATAATTAATGAGGAGGTAATTGTATTGGAGGCTTCGATGAAAAGACTAGATGCAGAACCACTTGTAAAAGATGTATTCAAAAACATTGATTCTTTGCGCCAAAAGGAATTTGAAAAAGCAATGTCGATGTTAGACGAAAAAGATGAGAAAAAAATTAAAATTATTGAAGAGTTGACCAAAGCCCTAGTAGAAAGCATTGTTTCTACGCCCATGAATAATATTAGAAAAGCGTCAGAGCAAGGAAACCCCGATTTATTAGAAGCTGCAAGCGAGTTGTTTGATTATAACAAAAAAGAGCAAGAATAGACTAAGATTATATTTTGCTCGAATAGAATTTTGATATGTCTTTTCCTGATAAACGCCTTCGAAGATTAAGAACTTCTGAGAAAATGAGACAGCTTGTTCAAGAAACTACTCTGAATCCTAGTGATTTGATATGTCCGGTATTTGTTCAAGAGGATTTACAATCTAGGATTAAAATAGAATCAATGTCAGAAATTGAAAGATTGCCATTAGATGACATTAATGACGAGATAGGAACAATTTCAGATTTGAATATTCCAGCAATTATGTTATTTGGCATACCCATAAGAAAAGATGAGGAAGGAACTTCTTCATTTGATGAAAACGGCATTGTTCAAAAAGCAATCTCTCAAATTAGATCAAATTTTGGTGATAAGATTGTAATTATGGCAGACGTTTGTTTGTGCCAATATACATCGTCGGGTCATTGTGGAATTATTCGAGGTGATAAAATTGACAATGATTCAAGTATTAAGACGTTATCAAAAATTGCCGTAAGTCAGGCAAAAGCTGGTGTTGATACGGTTTCTCCATCTGCAATGATGGATGGTCAAGTAGCTGCCATACGAAAAGCTTTGGATGAAGAGGGATTCACAGATGTATCCATTATGTCTCATTCTGCAAAGCATCGTTCATCATTTTATTCACCATTTAGAGATGCAGCTGAATGTGCACCAAAATTTGGAGATCGAAAAACGTATCAAGTTCCATTTACTAATGCTCGAGAAGCAATGATGGAAGTTGAAACTGACATCAACGAAGGTGTAGACATTGTTATGATAAAACCGGCACTATCGTATCTAGATTTGATTGCCGAAACCAGGAGAAGATTCAATGTTCCTGTTGCCGCATATAGTGTTTCAGGAGAATATGCTCTTGTGAAGGGTGCAGCATCACAAGGATGGATAAATGAAAAAGACATTACAGAAGAAATCCTATATTCTATCAAAAGAGCAGGTGCAGACATGATTGTAACTTACTTTGCCAAATATGCAGCAAAATTCCTTCAAGAACCATGAGAAATGACGAGAGATTTGAAATCGAGAGATCCTTTGATTTACTTCCTCATGTGATAGGATGTAGCTGGGCTTCAATCTGGTTTAGGATGAATGGAATCAAAAAACCAACTCGTGATGAATTTCGTAAAAAAACAATAGAATATTTCAAAATGGCCAAGCCTGTCTTTGATTCTTATCCCAAAGAGGAAAAATTTCTGGCTATTCAAAAATATATAGATTTTAGAAAAAATAACGAAGTACAAAAGATTTCAGAGGGATTAAACCCAGAAGTGGAAAAAAGATATGACAGATATGTAGATTATGGATAAAAATATTCTAATTCATTTTTAAGTTCAGATAAGAAAAACTTCAAAATCATTGTCCTTTTTTTTGCCTCGATTTTTGCACTTTTAGTATTCATTAAAAATTCAAGTTTTAATAATTTTTTATAGAAATGATCTAGAGTCCAGATTTTATCATTAGGGGTTCGTGTCTTACAAAATGGATCCTCTGTATTATACAAAGATCTTTTCTCTGAACCACCTACTGTAAAAACTCTAGCAATGCCTATTGCACCAATAGCATCTAACCTATCAGCATCCTGTAAAATTTTACCTTCAAGTGTCTTAGGAATTTTGCCTCTTGAGAAGCTATGATCATGAATTGCCTCGGAAATTATATAAATTTCCTCCGAGGTAAAACCTAATTTTTTTAGAATCTTTTTTGATTCCTCAGAACTCTTTTGCGATGAAATATTTGAACGCTTATCAGATTTAGGATAAGAAATAATATCGTGCAATAATGCAGCACTTAGAACAAGTTTTTCATTT
>Ga0307378_10006842_pt1 | contig 15469 bp, 14 predicted proteins | sample UN1MG_FD_202238 | JGI IMG/M metagenome (GOLD analysis project Ga0307378, IMG submission 202238) | Soil microbial communities from Risofladan, Vaasa, Finland - UN-1 | ecosystem: Environmental > Terrestrial > Soil > Coastal area > Acid sulfate soil | place: Finland: Risofladan, Vaasa | collected...
CCTGCTTCTTTCCGGTGTGTAGTGGGGAAAACCGAGCCGGGAGGCTGGAAGCCTGGCGGTGAGAGGATGAAATACACAGTCATCATTGAAGAGGGTCGTGAATCGGGTTACATGGCCCATGTTCCTGTTCTTAGAGGATGTGTCTCTCAGGGTGAAACCAGGGAAGAAGCCTTGAAGAACATCAAGGAAGCCATGGAAGCCTATGTTGAGGCGCTTCTTGATGATGGGCTTCCCATTCCTACAGAGGCAGGCAGGGACACCGTGGAGCTTGAGGTTGCCGTTAAGTGAGTAAGCTGCCTCGGGGGCTTTCAGGTGACAGGGTGGTTATGGCGCTTGCCAGGGCAGGCTTCGATATGGTTCCTGAGTCCCCAGCCAATTTGTATTATAAAAGAATCGGTGTGGGTCACCAGTTCGTCCGGTTAATAACTTAATAGTAGAGAGTATCACACCGGTCACTTTGTGGCGCATTCGTCTAGCGGTTAGGACACCTCCCTCTCAAGGAGGAGATCACCGGTTCGAATCCGGTATGCGCTACCAAACTTGACTTATACGGTGGTTCATCTCTATAATACGCTGGCAATTTGTCCGGTTGCGGAAGTAGTAATGTTCTTGCCTGAGTAGCTCAGTTGGTTAGAGCAGCTGTCTTGTAAACAGCAGGTCGAGGGTTCGAATCCCCCCTCAGGCTGGGTATGGGTATAGCACGGGGAGGGGTGCCGGAGTGGTTAATCGGAGCAGACTGTAAATCTGCCGCCCTAAGGGCTACGCAGGTTCGAATCCTGCCCCCTCCACCACCGCTTTACTCTGGAGTTGGACTGGACTGCATAATTCGGTATAATAGAGTTTGTACTCTGTAAAATATAGGACGAATGCCCACATAGCTCAGTTGGCAGAGCATACCCTTGGTAAGGGTAAGGTCACCAGTTCGAATCTGGTTGTGGGCTTGGCGAAAGAAGGGGGTCTTTAATGGCAAAGAAGAAGTTTGAACGGACCAAGCCGCACTGCAACGTAGGTACTATTGGCCATGTCGATCATGGTAAGACGACGCTGACTTCGGCGATAACGCTGGTGCTGTCCGCGGCCGGTGGCGGAACGACCGGTTTTCGTTCCTTTGACAGCATTGATAATGCGCCTGAGGAGAAAGCACGGGGCCTAACTATTGCCATTGCTCATATCGAGTACGAGACAGAGAAGCGGCATTATGCTCATATCGACTGCCCCGGGCATGCAGACTTCATCAAGAATATGATTACGGGTGCTGCCCAGATGGATGGTGCGATACTGGTAGTCAGTGCTCCCGATGGACCGATGCCCCAGACACGCGAACACATCCTGCTGGCCCGCCAGGTGGAAGTGCCCAGCATCGTCGTCGCACTTAATAAGGTGGACGTAATGGATGATGAGGAGCTACTGGAACTTGTCGAGATGGAACTACGGGAGTTGCTCTCCAAGTATAATTTCCCCGGTGATGAAATACCGGTAGTCAGGGTGAGTGCCCTCAAGGCGCTGGAGTGCGGTTGCGGTAAGCGTGAGTGCGAGTGGTGTGGTCCCATCCTGAAGCTGATGGATGCCGTTGATGACTATATCCCGACTCCTGACAGACCGAAAGACCTGCCGTTCCTTATGTCAATCGAGGACGTATTCAGCATTAAGGGCCGTGGTACCGTTCCCACCGGGAGAGTGGAAAGGGGAACAGTGAAGGTTGGTGATGACGTTGAGATTGTAGGCCTTCATCATGAGCCCCGTAAGACCACCGTTACCGGTCTGGAGATGTTCCACAAATTACTGGACGAAGCGGAACCGGGTGATGCCGTCGGTGCGCTGCTAAGGGGTATTGACCGGGGTGATATAGAGCGTGGACAGGTACTGGCGAAACCGGGTACGATACATCCCCATACGTATGCGGATGCCCAAGTCTATGTCTTGAGCAGGGATGAGGGAGGCAGGCATACACCCTTCTTCAACGGGTACCGCCCCCAGTTCTATATCCGGACGACAGATGTTACCGGCACCATTGAGCTACCGGAAGGGGTGGAGATGGTTATGCCCGGTGACAATATCACTATGAAGATAAAACTTATATATCCTGTAGCCCTGGAGCCGGGATTGCGTTTTGCTATCCGAGAGGGCGGCAGGACTGTGGGTGCTGGTACCTTCACCAGGATTATCGAGTAGAAATGGCCAGAAAAAGCGAAGCCAGGGTCATCATTCACCTTGCCTGTCCGGAGTGCAAGGAGAGGACCTATACGACGAACAAGAATAGAAGAAACGACTCCCAGCGGTTGGAGCTGAATAAGTACTGCCCGCGGTGTCGTGTTCATACTCTGCATCGAGAAGTGAGGTAGCCTTCGAGGGCAAACGATATGCCATCTAGCAAACGTGCCAATACCAGGCGTGTCAGCGCTTCGACGAAACGCACGGTCGTTCCTGCCACAGGGCCGGTTAATTCCGTGAGGCGCTTTGGTACCAGGTTCAAATTTATCAACGATACTATTGCCGAGATGAAGAAGGTGACCTGGTTGACCAGACGGGAGGCTATGTATCTTAGCGGTCTGGTCCTTCTGGTTGCTGTCAGCGTTGGTATTGTGCTCGGGCTGCTTGACCTGGGCCTGAGCGAAATCGTTACCAGGTTTCTCCTGAACGGCTGAAGTTGTTCAATAAGGGATGGGAAGGCTGTTTCCCCTGTAGCCTTTTTCTGAATGAGGTTGTGTGTGGGTAATAACGGAAAAGACTGGTATACAATCCATACCTACTCCGGGTATGAAGAGCGGGTTAAGAAGAACCTGGAGCAGCGCGTTAAGTTTATGGATTCCCGTGACGAGATTGCGCAGGTAGTGATACCCACTGTGGAAGAGGTGGAGATAAGGGGCGGACAGAGGCGTACCGTTGCCAATAAGATATTGCCCGGCTATATTCTCATTGAAATGACAATGACAGACCAGAGCTGGAACATCGTGCGCAATACGCCCGGGGTTACCGGCTTTGTCGGCAGTGGCGGTAAGCCCGTAGCGCTGCTGGACGATGAGGTGGAGCAAATCCTGAAGCAGATGCGGTCCGAGACACCGCAGGTCAAGATTGGTTTCCGGCAGGGCCAGAGCGTCCGGGTGACGGATGGCCCGTTTGCCGATTTCGTTGGTATAGTGGATGAGATAAGTACCGAGAAGGGCAAGGTGAAGGTGTTACTCTCCCTTTTCGGACGGGAAACGCCAGTGGAGCTTGACTTCCTCCAGGTGGAGAAGCTCTGAGTGTTCTGGGATTGGAGGTAGAGTGGCAAAGAAGATTATTGCCGTAATAAAGTTACAGATAGAAGCCGGGAAGGCAAATCCGGCACCCCCGGTTGGCCCGGCGCTGGGCCAGCACGGGGTCAATATCATGGGATTCTGCAAGGAGTATAACGACCGTACCGCTTCGCAGGCCGGCTCCATCATCCCGGTGGATATCAGTGTCTTTGAAGACAGGTCATATTCCTTTGTTACCAAGACACCACCAACAACAGACCTGCTGAAGAAGGCCCTGGATGTGGAGAAAGGGTCCGGGGCTGCCGGGCGAGAGGGAATGCCGGCACTGTCCCGCGAGAAGTTGACCGAGATAGCCCAGTTTAAGGTGAAAGACCTGAACGCCACCTCCCTCGAAGCGGCGGAACGTATTGTGGCAGGCACGGCACGAAGTATGGGGATTGAGATAGAACAGGAATGACAAAACACGGAAAGAAATACCGAGAAGCAATTGAGCTCCTGGATAAGACAACGGCCTATTCCCCGGAGGAGGCTGTGGACCTCGCCAAGAAGATGGCGAAAGCCGGTTTTGATGAAACGGTTGAGCTTCATCTTCGGATGGGGCTCGACCCCCGCAACGCCAGCCAGCAGGTACGCGGCGTTGCCCTTCTACCGAGCGGATTGGGGAAGAAGGTACGGGTGCTTGTCTTTGCCCAGGGTGAGGCCAGCCGGATTGCCGAGGAGGCCGGGGCCGATTACATTGGCGATGACGACTTGACCAAAAAGATTGAGGACGGCTGGCTGGAGTTTGACACGGCTATTGCCACTCCGGACATGATGAGCAAGGTAGGGAAACTGGGGCGAGTTCTGGGCAGACGTGGACTGATGCCCAACCCCAAGTCCGGGACGGTGGTATCGGCCGAGGACCTGCCGCGCGTAATCGAAGATGCCCGCAAGGGCAGGGTGGAGTTCAAACTGGACAGAACGGCCATTATCCACGTGCCGTTGGGTAAGGTTAGCTTTGATAATGAGAGCCTGATGAGTAACCTGTCTGCGGTGGTGGAGGCGGTAATGAAGGCCAAGCCGAGTGGTGCCAAGGGCCAGTATGTAAGGTCCGCTTTCTTGACCACGACAATGGGGCCAGGTATCAGACTTGACCTCAGACCGACACTCGCGCTGACCTCCAGTTGATATGTTTGGTGCCGGGTATTAGAATAGGTATGCCAGATAAGTAGTATGCCACCAGTAACCGGGTAGCGAATACACTATTAAGGAGGAGCAATGGCAGGTATAGTATCATATGGAGCATACATCCCGTATTACCGAATGCCCCGAAGCGTGATGAATGCCGCTTGGGGGCGTGGTGGGGGACGTGGTGAGAGGGCAGTGGCCGGCTATGATGAGGACTCGACTAGCATGTCGGTCTCTGCGGGTATCGACTGTCTTAAAGGCACTGACCCGAAGACGGTTGATGCCGTATTCATGGCGACTACTACCCCACCCTATCTCGAGCGGCAGAACTCGAATATAGTGGCCACTGCCCTTGACTTCCGCCGGGATGCGCGAAACACGGATTTTGGCAACTGCCTCAGGTCAGGGGTTTCCGCCCTGCAATCTGCCATAGAGGCAGTCAGCGCAGGTTCGCTCAACAGTGTCCTGGTAACCGTGGCTGATATGCGTCTTGGGGAATGTGGTGGAGAGTTCGAGCAGTCCTCGGGCGATGGTGCTGCCGCTTTCCTGGTGGGGAATGAAGGGGTGGCAGTTGAGGTCGAGGGTAGTTACACTTATTCTGACGACCTTTCCGATAACTGGAGAATCGATGGCGACACATTTGTTAGCTCATGGGAGGACCGTTTTGGGCGTGATGCCGGTTACAGCAGGACGCCGGTCGAAGTGGTGAAGGGAGTCCTGGGGAAGCTGAACCTGACACCCAAGGATATCACCAAGGCCTGCATCTATGGCGCCAATGCCAGAGCGCAGGGCAGTCTGGCCAGAGCAATGGGTTTTGCTCCGGAACAGGTTCAGGACCCAATGCTTGACAATATGGGCAACACCGGGGCGGCACTTGCTCCAATGATTCTGATTGCAGCTCTGGAAGACGCCAAGCCGGGAGACAGGTTCCTGATGGTAAGTTGGGGCAATGGTTGTGACGCTGTTGTGCTCAAGGCTACTGATGAAATTGAGAAGATTAAGGACAGAAGGGCCATCAGGCGTCATCTTGCCATTAAGGGGACGCTTGACAACTACGGAAAGTATATGCGCTGGCGGGGCCTGGTACCGACCGCCGTTCGTCGTGGCATGAGAGTAGCCATGTCGGCGGAGTGGAGAGAACGGCAGCTCGGCTTGCCTCTCTACGGCGTGAAATGCCTGAATTGCGGCACAGTCCAGCTTTACATGAGCGGCTCTTCAATGCGCACCCATATCTGTCACGAGTGTCAGGCGAAAGACAACTTCGAGCCCTACCGGTTTGCCGATAAGATGGGTAAAACAGTCAGCTTCAGCCATGACTTCCTGGGTGGAGGTATCAATCCGCCGATGACACGGGCAGTCATTGACTTCGAGGGGGGCGGTAGAGGTTTGTTTGACATGGTTGACCGTGACCCCGAAGAGTGCAAGGTAGGTCTGCCTGTCGAGATGACCTTCAGGAAGATACCGTTGGGACCCGGCTCCAGCAGTTACTTCTGGAAGTGCAAGCCGGTCAGAGAGTAAAATATTTACCAGTAGAATAGATAATCAGGGAGGTATTTGAAGATGCCAGGAAGTATCAGGGATAGGGTTGCTGTTGTTGGAATGGGGTGCACCAAATTCGGAGAGCGCTGGGATGCCAGTGCCCATGACATGATTGTAGACGCTTCCTATCAGGCCTTTGAAGATGCCGGGATAGGGCCCAAGGACATCGAGGCTGCCTGGATAGGAACCGCAACAGGCTCCACCGGAATGTCATTGTCTGAGCCTCTAAGGTTGCAGTACATCCCCGTTACCAGAGTAGAGAATGCCTGTGCCACGGCTTCAGATGCGTTCCGGAATGCCAGCTATGCTGTGGCTGCCGGTATCTACGACATCGTGCTGGCTGTTGGTGCCGACAAGTACAAGGATAGTGGCCTCAGCGGACTGACCGACGGCTCAACCCCCGGGCCCGGTCATGCTATGACGGCGGGAGCCACAGGTCCACCGCCGGCGCAGTTTGCCATGCTGGCTACCACTTACTTCGACCACTATGGTCTCAGCTATGAGGAAGGCAAGCACATGATAGGCCGGGTCTCCTGGAAGAGCCATATGAATGGTGCCCGGCACAAGAAGGCGCATTTCCAGAGGGAAGTCAGTATGGACGCGATTCTCAATGCGCCGATGATTGCCTGGCCCCTGGGGCTGTATGACTGCTGTGGCGTCAGCGATGGCGCAGCGGCTGCCATTATCACGACACCGGAAATAGCAAGGAGCATGCGGAAGGGCAAAGAGCCGCCCATGTTTGTCAAGGCGCTGCAGATTGCCATGGCACCCAATGACGGCAACTTCAACACCAAGTTCGACTACATGCATGTTGAAGCTACGGTACGGGCCGGAGAGAGAGCCTACACGGAGGCTGGTATTACCAACCCGCGTGAGCAAATCAGCATGGCCGAGGTCCATGACTGCTTCTCCATCACTGAGGCGGTCACGATGGAAGACCTCAAGTTCAGCGAGCGGGGTAAGGTCCTGAGGGATATCGAGGACGGCTTCTTTGATCTGGATGGTGGTCTGCCGGTACAGCCTGATGGCGGCCTGAAGTGCTTTGGGCATCCCATTGGTGCCAGTGGAATACGGATGCTCTACGAGATGTACAACCAGCTTCAGGGCAAGGCCGATACCATGCTTAATCCAGGGCAGCCTTCCCGGCAGATAAGTAACCCCAAGCTGGGGTTGACCCACAATCTGGGTGGTGGTCCGGCTGGGTGTGCCATATTCGTAGGTATCGTGGGACTGGAAGGGGCCTAATCCTGTCTGACATGCGGTAATAATCGGGATACAGTAAGGACTTGTTACTGTGAGGGCTGGCCATGACTTAAGAGCAAGGCCAGCCCTCTTTATAGCTGAAAACTACGTTTCGCCTGGGTTCTGGGGTTGGAATGCTGTGGTTTTTGGCCGTAATTAAAGGCCGTGACCAGAGGTTATAACCTTTGGTCAATATGACGTCAAGGAGGTATGATGGCAGGAATCACATCGTACGGAGCTTACATTCCGTTCTACAGACTGGGGAAAGACACAGCGGGGTGGGGCAGACCCATAGAGAAACCGGTGGTCAACTTTGATGAAGACAGCATAACCATGGCAGTAGCCGCCGGCATGGACTGCATTAGCGGTGGGGACCGTGAGGTAGTAGACAGTCTTATTTTCGCTACCACCACCTCACCCTACATAGAGAAGCAGGGAGCTGCCATGGTTGCCGCGGTGGTTGACCTGCGCCGTGACATCGCTACTAATGACGCCACTAACTCTCTACGGGCCGGCACGCAGGCCCTGAGGTCGGCAGTGGACGCGGTTAAGGCCGGCTCAGCGAAGCAGGTCATGGTTACGGCGGCCGACTGCCGGACGGGTACGCCGGGTACGGAGTTCGACCAGACCTCCGGCGATGGCGCCGGTGCCCTTCTTATTGGAAACGAGGGTGTTATCGCTGAGGTCATCGATAGCTACTCGGTATCCGACGAGGTGCTGGATAACTGGCGGGCTGAGGGTGACAGCACGGTGCGGACATGGGAAGACCGCTTTGTATTGCAGACCGGATATCTTTCCGTCATGCCGGAGGCGATTCAGGGTCTGCTCAAGAAAGTGAACCTGGATATCAAAGACATAGACAAGGCCGTACTCTATGGTCCTAACCCAAGGCGGCACGCCGAGATGGCACGGCAACTTGGTCTGGACGCTGGCCAGGTGCAGGACCCATTGTTCGGTCAGATGGGCAATACCGGTGCTGCTTATTCCCTGATGCAGCTTATCGCTGCCCTGGAGGAAGCAAAACCGGGGCAGAAGATTCTGGTTGCCAGCTATGGCGATGGCGCCGATGCTATCCTTCTGGAAACAACCGACCAGATTACCAATTTCAACGGCAAACGCGGAATCAAGGGTAACCTTGAGAAGAAACGGATACGTAAGAGTGTCGGTGTCAGGGGCGCCACAGTAAAGGGACTGGAAGGCGGTCCCCCGTCAGCATCGGCCCGTTGGCGGGCTCGTGAATCGATTGACCGCCTGCATGGAGCGAAGTGCCTTAGCTGCGGCCTGATACAATACCCGCCGCAGAGGATATGCAGCCGGTGCCATACCAAGGACCAGTGGCAGACGGTACGTCTCTCCAATAAACCGGGTAAGATATTCACCTTCTCCCTGGACTATCTTGTAGGTGGTGTCGATAGTCCGCTGGCAATCACAATTATTAACTTTGAGGGCGGTGGCAGGGGTATGTTTACTATGACCGACCGCGAGGTTGAGGATGTACAGTGTGAAAAACCGGTTGAGATGACCTTCCGTAAACTCCGTTCTTCGGGTGGTGTTCATAACTACTTCTGGAAAGCAATGCCCCAGAGGTTCTAGGGAGCGTTTCAGGGTATTGCGTAGATAGTAATTAATAAACCCCGATATCTTAGGAGGACAGATACATGCAGAGTATCAAGGACAGGGTTGCCATAGTCGGTATGGGTTGTTCCAAGTTCGGCGAGCGCTGGGATATGGGTACCGAGGACCTGCTGGTAGAGTCCACCAGTGAGGCATTCGAAGACGCCGGTGTTAAATCAGAGGATATCCAGGCTGCGTGGTTGGGTACTCAGAACCAGATGTCAGGGCAAATACTGGCACATGCAATAAAGACCGAGTATATTCCCATTACGAGGATTGAGAATTTCTGTGCTACCGGCACAAATGCCATGATGGATGCCTGTTTTGCCGTGGCCGCAGGCATCTATGACCTGGTTCTGGTTGCCGGAGTCGAGAAGCTCAAGGATTCCGGTGTTGGCTTTCTCACCGGTGGTGGCGGACAGCCGTCAGCCCAGACCGCACCGGGAGTCCCGCCTCCGGCGCAGTTTGCCCTGGCGGCTAACCGGTACTTCTACCAGTACGGCTTGAGCTATGAAGAGGGCAAGCAGATGCTGGCTAAGATTGATGTAAAGAACCATTACAACGGTTCGCTTAACCCGAAGGCCCACTTCCAGAGGGCGATAACCGAAGAGCAGGCAATCAATGCCCCGATGCAGGCATTCCCGCTCGGGCTGTACGACTGTTGTGGTGTCAGTGATGGCTCGGCAGCGGCGATTATTACGCGGCCGGAGATAGCCAAGACGATGCGTGATGACTATATCCTGGTGAAGGGTCTCGGCCTCGGTGTGGGTGCTCAACAGGGCAGTCTGCGTGACTACTATGACTTTACGCACTTCGACGAGGCAGTTTATTCCTCCCGGATGGCCTATGAGCAGGCAGGCGTCAAGAACCCGCGTGAGGAGATTGACGTCTGTGAGGTTCATGACTGCTTCTCTATTACCGAAGCAATTACTATGGAGGACGTTGGTTTTAGTCCTCGTGGTACGGTTAAGAACGACATCGACAACGGCTTCTTCGAGCTCAGTGGTGACGGTCCCAAGGTAAACACCGATGGTGGCCTGAAATGCTTCGGGCATCCGATTGGCGCCAGCGGTGTCCGCATGATATATGAGGTCTACAAGCAGCTCCAGGGAAAGGCCGATAGGCGCCAGGTGAAGAATGTCAGGCTGGGAATGACGCACAATCTGGGCGGTCAGCCGGGCTCATTCACCGGTGCAATCTCCATCTGGGGAACCAGAGACTAATTGCGGAAAAAGTAGTATAATATAATAAACTGAATATCCTGAGACAGTGGGTGCCGATTCTGGCCGGAAGGCCGACGGCTTAAACCAGGCTTCAAAGTGAGCTTTGAAGCACGCTTCAGAGTAGACTCTGAAGTGCGCCTGCCGAGGAAACAGGTGGCTGATAACCGGACGATAATGTCATGGAGATTAGCCGGAGTAACTGGGTTGGTCCAGCGAAAGTCCTTGTGCGGCAGGTACAGGGACTTTCTTTATAACGGGCGTTCATTGTGGCAGGGACTTAGAGGAAGGAAGGTGGGAAAGTAGGAAAGTGTCCAGAGAGAAGAAGAGGCAAGCCATAGAGCAGTTGCAGGAGGAAATCTCCGGTTGCAGTATCGGTATCCTGACGGACTACCGGGGCCTGTCCAATTCGGAGATAACCGCATTGCGACGCAGAATTCAGGAGTCAAACGGTGCCTACCGGGTGGTGAAGAATACCCTGAGCCGTTTTGCTGCGGAGCGGGCAGGCCAACCGGACCTGGCCGAGGTCTTTCAAGGGCCGGTAGCCATTGCCTTTGGCTATGGCAGCATTACCGAGATCAGCAAGGCACTAACGGACTACATTCGTACCGCGGGGACTACCGTCAGTATTAAGAGCGGCTTTCTGCCGGGCAGGGTGCTCACTGTAGAAGAGGTTATGAGCATTGCTAACCTGCCGTCAAGGGAAGTAATGCTGGCAAGAGTGCTTGGCGGGATGATGAGCCCCATTTCCGGGTTGGTGAACTGCCTGGCCAGCCCACTGCGAGGACTCGCGGGAGTATTGCAGGCTAGAATCCAACAGCTAGAGGGAGAACAGAATGGCTGAACAAGAGACAGAAGCGACCCAGGAAGCAGCGGCTACAGAAGCAGCAGCGGCAACAGAAGTGGCCCAGGAAGCAACGGCTACAGCAGCAGCGGCTACAGAAGTCGTGGCTGAAGAGAAACCCAAGGCGGCCAAAGCACCTGCCAAGGCAACTAAAGCGAAAAAGACCTCAGCTATTGATGACATCATGAATGCCGTCAAGAAGATGAACGTCCTTGAACTATCCGAACTGGTGAAGGCTCTGGAAGAGGAGTTTGGCGTCAGTGCGGCCGCCCCGATGGCCATGGCCGTTCCGGCAGGAGCAGGACAGGCAGACGCCGCGGCAGAGGTAGAGGAGCAGACTGAGTTCAACGTAATCCTCAAGGACTTCGGTGCCAACAAGATTAACGTCATCAAGGCAGTGCGTGAACTGACAGCCCTGGGTCTGAAGGAGTCCAAGGACCTGGTAGAGGGCGCTCCTAAGGCAGTAAGAGAGGGTGTGACCAAAGAGGATGCCGCCAGCATGAAGGAGAAGCTGGAAGCCGCCGGTGCCACGGTAGAGATTACCTAGAAACACAGTACTGCTGGAGTAGTGAAGATGTTGCCTGTCCTTACTGAGTTGGGGAGACGGGGTAAGTCGTTTTACCTGGCGAGGTAGAGGGCAGGGCCGGGAGCAAGCGCTTATACCTGAATAGCCTCCAGGAGGTGCAGCAAGGTATGGCTTCCCAGGGTTGGTTGATACCGTTGGTGGTGGGGGGTGTATTCGTCATCCTCGGTCTGGGTCTAGTGATGTGGGGTAGAAGGGAAGAGAAGAGATACTACGATTCCCTGACTACCCGTACCGACCTCAGAGAATTCATTGAGCACTGGCCGGGGCGCCCCCAACCCGGGGCACTGAAGGCGGGTGGCTGGATAGCCATGGCTGTCGGTCTGGTCATAGCCGTCACCGGTGGGATACTGGGGCTGGTGGGATAGCCCGTTACCTGACGCTCCACCGGGTTACTGAGGACTGGCGGTATTTGGCTCCCGGGGCTTTCCACCGGTCTCTCGCTGATGTAAAACCACTATGCCGCTCCTGTTCCTTGTAACAGGAGCGGCATACAGTACCGGTGCAGAAAGGCAACTGAAGCCCGAGCGACCAGGCCTTTATCGTCCTGAGCCAATCAGGACAACAAACCCGGGTTGTAGCAGTTGTTGTCCGGTTTGCTTACTTCTTCCAGCCCGAGCGTGCACCCAGTCCCATTCCGATTGGCCCCGCCGGCCAGTTGAACCCCAGCATCATGGCGGTATCGACATCTTCCGCAGTAGCGATGCCTTCATCGACTATCTTCTGCGCTTCTCTCCGCGCGGCACCGAAGACGCGGTTACCGATGAAGCCGGTATCTCCGGGTACATCCTTGACGCGGACCGGTGTTTTGCCCATGCTCTTTGACAGGTCTTCAATCAGCTTGATTGTCTCTTCGGAGGTGTCTGCGGTGTAGGTTACCTCGACCAGCTTCATGATATTGGCCGGACTGAAGAGGTGCATACCGACGAAGATATCCTTGCGTTCCGTTGCTACTGCCAGGTCGGCGATGGTAAATACCGAAGTGTTGCTGGCGAAGGCGGCTTCCTTCTTGACGAGCTTGTCCAGTTCAGCCCAGACCTTCAGCTTCAGCGGCTTATTCTCCAGCTGGCCGTTTTCGCCCCCGCCAATGGCTTCAATGATGAGGTCGCAGTCCTTGAGGTCTTCGACTTTGGTGGTCAGAGTCAGCCGGGCCATAGCCTGGTCCATTTCCTCCTGGGTCTGCTTGCCCCGTTCGACACCGCCCTTGATACCGAAGCGGCCATTGGCAATTGTGTCCCTGGTACGTTCCAGTATCTCATCCGTCAAATCGCGGCAGATGACCTTGTAACCGGCCAGAATCGCCGATTGAGAAATGCCGCCTCCCATCACACCGGCACCCACTACACCAATACTCTTAACATCTTCCAGTTTCACTGTTTGCCTCCCTATTTTAATTTAATCATGTAGATAACCAAGCGTAGTAACCTACACCTATGATATTAGACGGGTTGGCTGTTTTTTTCAAGTGGTTGTACCCGTCCGGTACGCCAACAGGGTGCTGAAAAAGGAGAGTCCAGAGGGAGCGCCCCTCAGAATGACATGTCAACGGTGTGTCACCCTTCTGTCTGAACGAGAGCACCGGTCTGCGATGGAACACCCTGTCTCAAGCCGGACCTGCCGTGCCGGCTCTGACATGCGGGAGACTGTATTGTGGAGCACCTGCGGTAGTCTACTGGCCCTTGAACTCCGGTTCCCGCTTCTCAACGAAGGCTTGAGCTCCCTCCCGGAAGTCCTCGCTACGCCACAGGGTCTGCTCTACGGTGGTTATGTAGTCCTTGAGGCTGTAGGGGTCAAGGATTGACTTGTAGAGACTCCGCTTTATCGCCTGCTGCGCCAGTGGAGCACCCTTCATCAGCTTGCGGGCCTTCTTCCTGGCCGCGTCCAGCAGACTCTCCGGGGCGACCACTTCACTGACCAGACCGATTTTCAGTGCTTCCTCGGCACCCACCCACTCGCCGGAAAGCATGATTTCCAGCGCCTGGGAAATCCCCACTATCTCCTTGAGGATGGCCAGTCCGGGGATGGTTCCCTGTATCCCTCTTCTCACATACATGTAGGAGAACCTGGCATTCTCAGAGGCGATGCGGATATCGCAGGCGAGGGCGATGTCGAACCCCATGCCCACCGCCGGACCGTTGACGGCGGCGATGGTCGGCTTGCGGTGCAGGAGGCCGCTACCGGAGTGGTCCTCGGTGCCGGTGACGTAGCCCTTCCATCGGTCGGTGTTCATCTGTTCGCTGTCTTTGCCGACGAATATCTGTTTGACGTCGTCGCCGGCGTGAAAGGCGCGACCGGCACCGGTGAGGATAAGGACCCTGACATCTTCATCATCGGCGGCTTCCCTCATAGCCTGGCCCATTTCACCATAGAGCTTCATATTACCGGCGTTCATCGCCTCCGGCCGGTTGAAGGTCAGGGTGGCGATTCCTTCTTCCTTCTCGTAAATGATGGCTTCGTAACTCATTTGTTTACCTCCCTACTTTGTATATCGATGGTATTATTATCGTTCTCCGTTGCTGCCTCCAGTCCGGAGATGGTAGTCAGCTTACCGGCCGTCCACTCTGCTAGACCAGGCTCCTGGGGCGGTACTGGATGGCTTCGGCAAGGTGTGGTGCCCTGATGATATCGCCGTTTTCGAGGTCGGCGATGGTTCTGGCCAGCTTGAGGATGCGGTGAAAGGCCCGGGCAGAGAGGTTCAGCTGGTGCATGGCAGCCCTGAGCAGGCCCTGTGCGGAGTCCTCGGCGTGGCAGTGCTCCCGGACATCGTTGGCTGTCATTTCGGCGTTGCAGATGAGCCTGGTGCCACGGAAGCGCTCCTGCTGCCGGAGGCGTGTGGTGGCGACGCGGGCCTGCACTTCGCTCGACCCTTCACCCAGTCGCTCGTCGGTGAGCTTTTCGTAGTCGACACGGGGCACTTCGACGAATATGTCCACGCGGTCCATGAAGGGGCCGCTGATACGCTTCTGGTACCGGGACACGAGGCTGGGGGAGCAGGTGCACTCTTTCACCGGGTCGCCGTAGTAACCGCAGGGACAGGGGTTCATCGCGCCGACCAGCATGAAGTTGGCCGGAAAGGTGAGACTGCCCTGCGCCCGGCTGATGGTAATCATCTTGTCTTCCAGCGGTTGACGCAGCAATTCGAGCAGGGAATGCCCGAACTCGGGAAGCTCGTCGAGGAAGAGTACCCCGCGATGGCTGAGGCTTACTTCTCCGGGTCTGGGCCAGCGTCCGCCCCCCACCAGGCCGACATTGGAGACGGTGTAGTGCGGAGAGCGGTAGGGGCGCTGCCGGATAAGGGGGCTGTCCGATGGCAGAAGGCCACTGATACTGTATACCTTGGTGACCTCGATGGCCTCCTCGTTGGTCATCGGTGGCAGTATCGATGGCAGCGAACGGGCGAGCATGGTCTTGCCGCTGCCCGGCGGGCCCATCATGATAACGTTGTGCCCTCCGGCGGCAGCCACCTCCAGGGCTCGTTTGACATGCTCCTGCCCCTTGACATGGGCGAAGTCCGTCAGCGACGGGTCCGGCTGTGGGCTTTCGTCAAGCGGTTCGGCTTCATACTCCGGTGCCGGTATATCACCCCGAAGGTAGCTGACCAGTTGGGACAATGTGTCAAAGGCAACGATGCGGGCACCTTCCACCAGGGCGGCTTCCCTGGCATCGCTGGCGGGGACGATGATGGTGGGGAAACCTTTTTCCTGGGACAGGGCGACCATCGGCAGGATGCCGGTGGTGTGGCGCAGGCCGCCGTCCAGGGATAGCTCGCCGAGGAATACAGCCCGGGAGACATCGGCTGCTACCTGCTCGGAGCCGAGTAAGATACCGACGGCGATAGGCAGGTCGTAGGCGGGGCCGGCCTTCTTGAGGTCGGCCGGGGCCAGGTTGACGACGATGCGTTTCATGGGGAAGGTGAAGTCCGAGTTGCGGATAGCGGACCTCACCCGTTCCCTGGCTTCCTGGACGGCGGTATCGGGCAGGCCGACAATGGTCATTGTTGGTACACAATGTACACAATCGGATT
>Ga0307378_10006843_pt1 | contig 15467 bp, 9 predicted proteins | sample UN1MG_FD_202238 | JGI IMG/M metagenome (GOLD analysis project Ga0307378, IMG submission 202238) | Soil microbial communities from Risofladan, Vaasa, Finland - UN-1 | ecosystem: Environmental > Terrestrial > Soil > Coastal area > Acid sulfate soil | place: Finland: Risofladan, Vaasa | collected...
TTAATAATTTGCCCAGTGGGCAAATTTAGCGAAGGGGCCAGAATGACGGGAAGGAATAACGCAGCGAAGGGAGAGGGTGACAACTTACCCGTGGGATTACGACCTCACTTTGTTCGGTCGTGATCCCTTGAGGAGGATCTGCAACGCCAAAGCAATACCTTTTTTGCTCGCAAAAAAGGTTTATTTTGTTTTTATTCATGCCCTTCACAGAACAAGTTCTGTCCGGTCATTCAAAAAACAAAATCCTGCAGTAAGCTGCAGGATTGCTTTGGCTTTGCGGAGAGAGGGGGGTTCGAACCCCCGGTCCCACGATCGCGGGACAACGGTTTTCGAGACCGCCGCATTAGACCACTCTGCCATCTCTCCAATAATTCCTAGCCGCATTAACCACGGCGTCTATCCTCCGAAGCTTCAGCGAAGGAGGACCATCTCTCCGAATCAGCAAATTTGGACAATTTTATTTAAAGAATAACAGACAGGAAGACTGTTTTTTACTCTGTCACCACTTAATATCTGGCAAACCTCATCGTAAAATAACTCTTGTCTGATACTAATCTCAGAATATATAAGCCAGGCGGCAATCCGGTCAGTATAACTGTTACCCTGTCTGCTCCTGAGATATCTCTGGCTGAAACCACTTTTCCATACAGGTCATAAATTTCTAATTTATTATACGTCAGTATGTTGTCTATATTGAGCATATCACCGGCAGGATTTGGATATAAGTTCAGATCAGGCTGTAATTCATAATCCTGAGCACCGGTAACACTCTGGACAACCACCAGGATATTATCCAGAAAAAATCTTTTTGCGAGAGATTCGAATTTTATTTTTCCTGCTGTTGTACCCTCTGTAAGCGGCATTTCAATTGTTTGAAACTCATCAGTTGGAGTAATTGTATTGCCAATCGCAGAGCCATTCAGGGAAACCTGTACACTTGCAGCATCATCAGGCCATCTGGCTATATCGAATCTGATAAAAAGATCTCCTGTGCAACCTGAAAAATCAATCAATGGAGTTTCTATCCATCCCGGTATGTCAGAAGTACCGAGCTTGATCTCTCCTCCTGCTGAATAGACCTTAAATCCTGTCCATCCGGGAGCCCCTGTCTTTGTGTCGAGAGCACCGGAAACATCATATGTGGACGGAGTGGAATGGGTACCTGTGGTGAAGCCTGAAAAATCTTCGGAAAAAACCACAGTCTGAGCTGACAGATGAGGTATTACAGATAATAATAAAATGGCCGAGGCCAGCCTGGTTATAAGCAGCGAACTTTTCATTTTGATAAGTATTTATTCCATATAAAATTTAGCACATACTAATATACTTAAAATTTTTTTATAGATATAAATTTTACAGAAAATTTTACCTTAGTAAAAAAATCAGCTTACTCATTTCTAACCAAAAACCGTTTATCGTGAAAAAGTTTATTAAATTATTCATTATCACAGCTTTATTTGTAATGGTAATACCTTCCTGCAAAAATGAACCGGCGGTTGACAAGGCCAACCCGTTCTTCAGTGAGTTCAATACTCCTTTCAGTATTCCTCCTTTTGAAAAAATTATGGCAAGGCACTATATGCCGGCTTTTGAAAAAGGAATGGCAGACGGACGGAAAGAGATTGAGAAAATAATTAAAAACAGGGAAGAGCCGACATTTGAGAATACTATTGAAGCCCTCGATAAAACAGGGGATCTTCTTACAACTGTCTCACTGGTCTTTTATGGCCAGTCCAATTCCAATACAAATGATTCCCTTCAGGCTATTGAGGTTGAGATCTCTCCCAAACTGGCAGCTTACAATGACGAGATAAGGCTGAATCCTGATCTATTCAAAAAAGTCAAATATGTTTATGATAATCAGGCAAAATATAACCTGAATTCCGAACAGGAGTACATTCTTGAAAATCTTTACAAGGGATTCGTCAGGAACGGAGCAAATCTGAATAAACAGGATCAGGACAGCCTGAAAAAGGTTAACCAGGAGCTTTCTGTCCTGACAGTTAAATTCAGCCAGAATATTCTCGATGAAACCAACAATTATAAACTGTTCGTCAATGAGGAAAATCTTGCAGGATTACCGGAATCGGTTATATCAGCAGCTGCTGATGTGGCAAAAGCGGCCGGTCAGGAAGGAAAGTGGGCCTTCACGACACAAAGACCGAGTATCTTCCCGTTTATGACTTATTCACCTGATCGGGATCTTCGACGCACTATTTACAATGCCTATATAAACAGGGGCAATAACGGCAATGAATATGATAATAATAAGCTTCTTGCCGACATTGTAAGACTAAGGGCAGAAAGGGCAAGACTGCTTGGATATAAAACTCATTCTCACGTAATTCTTGAACCCAGAATGGCTAAAGTGCCTGATAATGTATTTAATCTTCTTAATAACCTCTGGGGGAGAGCCATTCCTGTTGCAAAAAACGAACTCAGGGAGATGCAGAAGATCATTGACAGGGAGGGAGGTAAATTTACGCTTGAACCATCCGACTGGTGGTATTATGCAGAGAAGCTAAGGAAGCAGAAATATGATCTGAACGATGCTGAACTGAGACCTTACTTCAGGCTTGAGGATGTACGGGAAGGAGTTTTTACGATGGCCAACAGACTTTTCGGGATCACCTTTAATCCATTGACAGATGTTCCACTGCCTCATCCTGATGCCCAGGCTTTTGAGGTAAAGGATAATGATGGTTCACATATCGGAGTGCTTTATATGGATTTCTTCCCAAGAGAAAGCAAGAGGCAGGGAGCATGGTGTGTAACATACCGGAACCACCATGTTCTCGATGGTACAGCTATAACCCCGATTGTAACGACAGTATTCAATTTCACTCCTCAGACCGGAAATAAACCATCCCTTTTGAGCCTGGAGGAAGTATCCACAATTTTTCATGAGTTCGGTCATGCGCTGGATGTACTGTTTAACAGGAACACATACAACCAGACCTATGTAGCCTGGGATTTCGTGGAACTTCCTTCACAGCTGATGGAACACTGGGTTACTGAACCTGAATTACTGAACATATATGCAAGGCACTATCAGACAGGAGAAGTCATTCCTGCTTCACTTGTTAAGAAGATAAAGAACAGCAGTTATTTCAACCAGGGATTTGATAATGTTGAAATACTTGCAGCATCAATGCTCGATATGGCCTATCACACCCTTGAGGCACCTGCAATTGTTGATGTCCAGAAATTTGAAAAGGAATATCTCTCAAAAATCGGACTGATCCCTGAAATAATTTCGCGTTACAGGAGCACTTACTTCCTTCATATCATGGATGGCTATGATTCCGGCTATTACAGCTATACCTGGGCCGCAGTCCTTGATAATGACGCTTTTGAGGCGTTTAAGGAAAAGGGGATCTTCGATAAGGCCACTGCAGAATCCTACAGGACAAACATACTGACGAAGAACGGCATCATGGATCCCATGCAGATGTATGTTAATTTCCGGGGACATGAGCCTGTAATAGAGCCGCTGCTAAAAAACAGAGGATTGATGCCTCAGTAAACAGTCTTGCAAGACGGTCTATTTAAATGAATTCTCTATCTCTTCCAGGGAGACTCCCAGCACACTTGACGCTATTTTGTCAAGAGCCTGCCTGCTGCCTGTAAGGTGCATTGTATACTGAACATGAGTGAGTTTCTCTCCATGCTTCAGGGCTGCAGCAGGGGAGGAGGTTTCCAGTTCATAGAACGGGCCCATCTGGGAACCATCCTCCAGAGGGCCGTCGTTATAAGAATTAAGTGCATCTCCCGAATATGGATCATCCTGAATCTGCCATGCTGAATTGACATATGTGGTTTCTCCTTCAGGCAACATGCAGATAAGCAGTGTAAGAATGTTGTTGGCTGAATCAAAGCTGCCCATCGTTCCTGTCGCCCTCAAAGGAGGAAGTCCTATTTTCCCCCTGCTCCTGCCGTCAGCCCGGAAGAAAATATGATTATCTGTCACCTTCAGCCTGTCGTCCGATATTTTCCCGAAATAATTATCATTGACAGGAGGCCCCATGGTTGCTTTATCTCCTGGCCTGAATGGAACAACCACCACAACAGCAGGCGAAGGATTGAACATTCCGAGCATCCAGACTGAAATAAGCCCCGTTTCCTTCTTCCATTCATTATCTCCTTCATTGATGATACTGTTATCCGATCTGTAAGCTACACTTTTTAATCCGGCAACATCAATACCTGTCTGTTCTTTTATTTCCCTGACTGGAAGAATTACGACATTTCTTTCAAGCCTGAAATTAAATCCGGTTCCGCTGTAATTCTCTGTTTCAATATTGCAGGCGAACAATGCCGAGGAATCTGTCTGGCTGACAATCTCAAACGGACTTGTGTCAAGGAACGCAGGAGTTTGCCAGTCATCATAGATAAATGAAGATCCCTTTTTAAAAAACAGGGAGAACTGTCCTCCCTCGGGGCCGAGCCATAGTCTCTCCTCTCCTCCGAATGCATTTATGTGCGGCTGGATATTGCCTGAGGTGATAAGGTCGTGATTGATCCATCCGAAGCTGAAACCCCGGTCGCCCTCAGCGGTGCTTGTCATCACTCTACCCTGCCATGCAGGGATAAGTGCAATTGCGGATTCGCCGGTCTTCAGCTCGATAACAGTTATATACTTCTTCAGAAAATCCCTGTTATAACCATACTTATTTGTAGTGTCTGTTGTCATGGCATCTGAGTTTTGATCATTCTTTCCCCTATCCCTGCTCCCGCAGGAGTATAAAAGGAGACTGAACATTAGTAAAATAAATATCCTTTGCATCTTATTTCAGTTAGTATTTCTGTTTTCAGAAGAGTAATCACTCTTGTTTTTCTCTTTCCCCTTCAGATACTTATACCTTCTCCAGAAAGGTAACGTTGTCAGGGATGTAAACCTGACAATGTAGTTTACTGGTTTGAATCCCATAGCATAGTGCATTAATAAATAAAGAATTGCAGCGATTGTAACCATTACCGCTATTCCAATTAACTGAGATAGTATTTTCCACCACCAGGCTTCCGGTTCAATATTAAGAGTTTCAATCAAGAAAATGAACAAACTTGCATTGAGCGTGCTCATTATAATAAGAAAACCTGTTGCCATACCATGAGCAGCTTCAATTGTCCTCTGAGGACAATGATTCAGGCATCTCATACAACTTTCACATGTAAGTTTCCAGTATGGTCTGTTGTTGATAAGCCTGATCGAGGAGGTCGGGCATTCCTTAATACAGATGCCGCAGTTATTACACTTATTGTTTGCGATGAATGTCTTTGAAAGAAAAAATCTTCCTCCGATATAATATGCTACCGCTACAGGACTGACCAGCAGATCAACCGGTAAACTGTAAAGACCTCGCCAGACCTTCCTGCCGTTGAGTATTTTATTTGCATAATTTCTGACGAAAGGCTCACCCTTGGTAATAATTGATTCGATAACTTTCTTCCTGAGTCCGGGATGGAGCGGGATCCAGTTGGAAGGCATATCCATCTGTCGGAATCCAATGCACTTATATCCTTTCAGCCATAGCATGAAAGCGGGTAAAATAAGAGCCAGTCCGCTTAATCCCGGCACGAAGATCTTGTAAAGTTTCAGGCATCCGCGGGTATTAAGGAGGAAAATCTCCCTGCATAAATGCGATGGGAATCCCGCAATGAACTTCAGCATTATAGGGGCCGCATTGAATCCGTGAGTCGGGAAAGCAAAACCTATTAAAGGCTTTTCATCAGCTGCCGGCATAACGATGTTTTCCAGCCTGTCAATCTGCTGCACAACCGTTTTAAGACCCCGTTTCCCGGCTTCCTCTGCTATCCATTGTGAGGATAACCGTGTATTTCCGGTACCTGAAATATAATATATATAGAGAGAATCCCAGTTTTGCATTTATCACGATGATTTTACAGACTGGCAAATAAATCAGATACTAAGATATTGATAATCTGATTAATTTTGCATCAGTTATTGACTATGATCAAAAAGAACCTTTGCGGAATGACCCTTGATGAGATATCCGGGCTGATACAGGCTGAAGGATATGATCACACTCATGCAGTCAGAATAGCTAACAGCATTTACAAGAAGTGTACTAAAGACACTTATCAAATCGGAGGTATATCAAAAAGCCTTAAGGAATATCTTGATCAAATCGCGGAAACGGGAATTTATGCTCCAGCGGCATCTGAGATATCGGCCGACAAAACAATAAAATATCTTTTTATATCTCATGAAGGGAAGAAATTTGAATCAGTATGGATGCCTGATATTAAAAGAAGAACTATCTGTATATCAACACAGTCAGGCTGCAGAATGGGGTGTCCTTTCTGTGTTACCGCAAAATATGGTTTTCATGGCAACCTTTCCGCGGGAGATATAGTAAACCAGGTAATCAGCATACCGGATAACGGAAAAGCGACCCATGTCGTTTTCATGGGAATGGGTGAACCGATGGATAACCTGGAAAATGTACTTAAAGCATGTACAATTATGACAGCTGAGTGGGGCATGGCATTAAGTCCCCGTAATATTACAGTATCATCGGTTGGAATAACTCCCGGGATCATTGAATTTCTTAACAAATCATCATGCAACCTTGCGATAAGCCTCTATTCTCCTTTTAAAGAGGAAAGAATCCATGTTGTTCCGGCTGAGTCAGCATACCCGGTTAATGGGATAATAGGTATTATGAAGGATTTCCCTGTAAGGAAGAAAAGAAGGTTAAGTGTTGCGTATGTGATGATAAAGGATGTAAATGACACAACCAGACATCTGGAAGGATTGAAGAAATTGCTGAGAGGATCAGATATAAGGGTCAATCTGATGCCTTACCATCCTGCCAAAGATGACGTGAACACTTCTTCTCCGGATGACAGAATGTTGTATTTCAAGCACGAGCTGGTTATTTCAGGGATATCGGCTTCTGTGAGAAAATCGAGGGGAGCTGATATTTCAGCTGCATGCGGTCTTCTTGCATCCGGGCTGAAACAGCCTGATATTCCACCATCGTAGAGATCATGAAAATGTTTATTAACTTTATAAGATACTTATTCATTAAAAAACCGATATCTATGAAAAAGACACTTTATTTCATTATGGGCATAGTATTAATGACAGGAGGATGTAAGTCCGGAACTGAACCTGCTGCTGAAAAGATTATTGCAGTTATTCCGGCGCCTGTTTCCATTACTGAGCTGAAAGGCGAATTTGTCTTTTCTGAGAAAAGCAAGATCATTATTTCAGTTCTTGACGATGAAACGAAACTGGCAGCTGACTGCCTTGCAAAACTTGTCAGTAATCCTACAGGGATTGACCTTCCGGTTGAGGAAGGGAAAAAAGCGTCAAAAGGTTCAGTATTTATGATACTTGATACTGCAGTACAGAATGATGAAGGTTATTTGCTGACTGTAACGCCAAAAAGTATAGTTATCAGGGCAAAATCGGCTGTCGGACTATTTTATGCGGTACAGACGATAAGACAGCTTATGCCTGTTGAGGTTGAAAGCCCTTCAATTATTGAGGGACTGGTTCTTTCTGTTCCTGCCTGCGAAATAAAAGACGAACCCGGATTCGGATACAGGGGCATGCATCTCGATGTAGGCCGTCATATGTTCCCGATAGCATATATTAAAAGGTATATCGATATGATCGCTCTCCACAAGATGAATAAGTTTCACTGGCATCTTACTGAGGATCAGGGCTGGAGGATCGAGATCAAAAAATACCCGAAACTTACTGAAACAGGAGCTTTCCGCAAAGAAACCCTTGTAGGGCATGGCGGCAAAAAGCCGTTCACATACGATGGGGAACCTTATGGAGGATTCTATACGCAGGATGAAGTGAAGGAGATCGTCGCATATGCCGCATCAAGATTTATAACGGTAATACCTGAGATTGAGATGCCGGGACATGCAATGGCTGCGCTTGCAACATATCCCGGACTTGCATGTACCAAAGGTCCTTTTGAAGTACAAACTAGGTGGGGAGTGTTTGATGATGTTTTCTGCGCAGGGAAAGAGGAAACATTCAAGTTCCTCGAAGATGTGCTGAGTGAAGTTTTTGAACTCTTCCCTTCAGGATATGTACATATCGGAGGTGACGAATGCCCGAAAACCCGCTGGGAAAAATGTCTACTCTGCCAGAAAAGAATGAAGGAGGAAGGATTGAAGGATGAGAGTGAGCTTCAGAGCTATTTTATTCAGAGGATTGAAAAGTTTATTCTTTCAAAAGGACGGAAGATAATCGGCTGGGATGAAATACTTGAGGGAGGTCTGGCTCCTGAAGCAACGGTGATGTCATGGCGCGGAACCACGGGTGGAGTAGCTGCAGCCAAACAGAAACATGATGTAATAATGACACCTTCCACATTTGTCTATCTCGATTATTACCAGTGCGAGCCGGAAGGAGAACCCCTGGCAATAGGAGGATATCTGCCCCTTGAAAAGGTCTATTCTTATGATCTTATGCCGGAAGAACTTACTGCTGAAGAGCAGAAGTATATTCTTGGGGTACAGGGCAATTTATGGTCGGAATACCTTAGCACTCCGGAACAGATGGAATATATGGCCTACCCGAGAATGTTTGCCATTGCAGAAACTGGCTGGACTCCCGGGAGACTTAAGGATTTCGAGGATTTTCTTGCACGGCTGGAAGTTCTAAAAGAGAGGTACGATGCAATCGGCATCAACTACTTTAAGGGTGAGTACAGGGACACAAGAGCAAGGGGAAATTAACTGATATGATGCAGCACCGGCATGCACTCCGGTGCTGCATATTTTATTGATTCGTATTTGTCAGCTGGAACATATATTCATCCAGGTAGCGGTCTGAAGCTTTGATCCATTCCTTTTTAATTCCTGACTGGACAAATCCCTGTTTCCTGAAAAGATCCATACTTTCGCAATTATTGGCCAGGATGTTGCAGTAGAGCTGATGCAGCTGCAGTGTTTTGAAACAATATTCTATGAGGCATTTCAGCGCCATTGATGCATATCCTTTTCTCCGCTGATTCTCATCAGCTATAAGTATTCCAAGCCCTGCCCTTTTGTGAAAAGGATCAAAATCAAAAACATCAATAGTACCGATTGTTTTCTTTTCTGAAATAATTTCAATCATTAATCTTAGCTGTCCTGTTTCATAGATACTCTTATGAGAGTTTTCCATATACCTCTTAAGAGTATATTTTGAGAATGGTGTTACCGTGTTGCTTATTGTCCAGTAAGTACTGTTATTCTCCCACTCATACAACAGTTCCAGATCTTCAGGTTCCAGAGCCCTTAGCCTGATCTTATCATATTTCATTTAAAATAAGTGTTTTGTGATTATTCCTCAGTTGTAGGCTTGTTCAGTTCCCTGATAAATGCATCCTTATATCCTGCTTCATAAACAGACTTAATTGCCTCCTGCACCTGTGATAAATCGTCATATTCCCCGAGCACATACCTGTAGTAGCCGTCATCACCCAGAATCTCCCTGACATCTGTAAATTCACTGAACTGCTCCATATTCATAGGAGACTTTGCAGATTTCAGCTGGATCGTAAAGACTCTTTTGCCTGTAGCCAGAGTTGTTACAGGCCTCAGTTTTGCAACGGTTTTTGCTTCATCATTGAGATCATACTGGTTGACTATGTAGGCTTCGGTGAATCCTTCTTCCTTTACATAAGCAAGATATTTTATCGCATCGGGCCTGTTGTAAAAGACACCGAGTGTGTACATTGAAACCGAATCTGATTCGATCGATCGTACAAACAGCATTCCGTAGAGCTTAAGTTCATCAAAATATTCAGGAGTAATCTTCTCCATAGATTTTTTTAGCACTATGCTGTATTTCATTGAAGAAGCCAAACGCAGATGCTCCGGCGTATATGTCTCATGCCTTAGCACGATACCGGTTTTGGGATCTACTATACCGAATGTTACCCTTCGGTTATACTTCCTGCCTTCGGGATTATCGGAACCGTCAGGATTTGTGTTTATCGCAGCAAAATTTGACTCTCCGAATGCCGTTTTGACAAACCTTGATTCAGGATTTATGGCGGATACAAGATAGTCAATAACTTCCTGGGCTCTTTTATCAGCGAGCTTAAGGTTATATTCCTTGCTGCCTTTGGAATCCGTATACCCTGCAACCTCAATTTTGAGCTTCGGATGAGAGATCAGGATTGATTTCAAAGCTTCCAGGTCTGATTTTGCCTGGCTGTCAAGTTCGTAGCTGTCGAAGGCAAACAGGATATTCCTGAGCGCAAGAAATGTACCTTCGAACACTTTCATCGGTATAAGAGATGAATTCAGGGCAAGATAATGGCTCAGGAAATAGAGAGGCAGATTAAGATTAATGGTATCAGTTTTATATCCTGGATGGCTTACAAGTACCTGGTAATCACCAGGCTTGATTTCAAACTTGAACTTTCCTCCGGCGCCGACCGGGATCGATCTCAGTAATGTTCCTTTCCTGGCGTCATTAAGCTTTACGACAGCTTTTGAAGGATTTACCTGCATCCCGTCCTTAAGAGTTATGGCCCCTTCGGCAATCGTTATCTCATCAGCCGGATCAACGGCTACAATTGCATAGATATTCCTTGACCCTTCCTTCTCATTATAAAGGCTTGTAATAAAGCCTGGTGCATTGTTGTTAAGGATAAAGAAAAGGTTTTCGGCTGTCGTGTTGTATGCAAAGGGTATTCCGACAGGATTGGTCCAGTCTCCGTTCCTGTAGATTGACCTGAATATATCATATCCCCCCATACTTATATGACCCGCAGATGAGAATAGAAGAGCATTATTAACAGGATCAAAGAAAGGAGTATCTTCATTGAAGGCTGTGTTGATCACATCACCGCAATTAACCGGACGATCCCATGTTCCATCCTCTTTTCTTTGCGAAACCCATATATCAAGTTCACCTGATCCACCAGGCCTGTTGGTTGAAATGTAAAGTGATTTGCCGTCGGGAGAAACAAAACCGTGAGATTCCCAGTATATTGAATTGATGTTCTTCCCCGGGTTTTTGATCCTCGACCAGACAGAGTCTTTTCTCTCGCTGTAATAGAGGTTCCCGTCACCGCCGTCATCTATAAAAAGGAACAGCAGTTTACCATCTCCCGTAATTGAATTTGAATAAAACCGGTTATACCCGCCAAGTTGTTTTGTAATATCCACTGGAGTTCGCCATCCTTCTTTCTTATATGAACAGAGAATCCTCGTCTTGCCTTCTGTTTTCTGTGTGAAGATAAAAACAGAGTCATTTTTTGCCAGTACCGGATTAATTGCTCCGGGGTAATCTTTAAGCCATGGTGTGAAACTCTCCGAGAGGATCGTAAGAGGTTTCTTTTTCATCTCTATAGCATACTTGCAGTCCCTTATCTGGTTGTCGATATATTCTTCCCTGAAAATATCCGTTTCGGCCAGCTTCTCTTTTAAATCATAAAACAACGAAACAGCTTTTTCCAGGCTGTCATTCTTTTGAAAAGCCACCGCCAGGTAAATATAAGTATCAAGCGGTGCCTGTTCTCCGTATTCCACATAATTCTTGTCGATGGCTATGATATCTCTTGATGCAGATTTAAGAAGCGATAATGCTTCCTGCTTCCTGCCATCAATGTTCAGGAAGCATAAGCCAAGCTTTGCTGCAAAGTTGGCATTATCAGGGTAAGATTTGTGTAAAGTTTCGTATAGGCCGGCAGCCTTTTCGTAATCCTCATCGTAATAAAACAGGATATCAGCTTCCTTCACAGATCTGATTAAATCCTTTCTGGCAGGTTCCTGTGAGAGGAGAGGCGACGAATAACTTCTTAAAAAAGCGAAGAAGATAATACATACTGACAGACGGTTCATTATTTTGATACTTTTTTGATGAAGATCTGATCGGGATATCCCCTCCTAATCAAATTCAATCTCCACGCAGCTGCTTCTTCCCGGGATGCAAACTGACCTGAAGTGTACCTGTAGAATCTGTCTGTCTCATTGTACATCACCTTCATGTCGGTAATGCGTTTGAAATAGCTGACATCGACAGGATTATAAAGAGCCATGACCTGAACGGTATAGTAAAGTATATCTGAATCATCAACATTCGGATCTCCCACATCATCAACATGCATGTTTCTTATCAGGATACTGGAATCAATTGAAGCAACAACAGGTATGTCGGCGAGATCGATTTTTTCATATACTGCAGGTTCAATGAGAGAAGAATCTCTTATCAGTGTTACATCGAGATTGACAATCAGCTCAGGATTATCACGGATTATTGACGTATCAATGGTAGTTGCGAAATAGCCGATAGCAGAATAGACGGCTTTAAATTCACCCGGGGCAACACTGATACGGTATGAGCCTGAGTTCATATCAGGTGAAGCTTTATGCAGGGTATCGCCTGTATTTCTGCTCAGGATGCTTATCCTGCAATTCTGGACTGAAGCCAGTACTGTGTCATTCAGCATAAATCTGCCCGCAATTTCATATGTCTGGTTAACATCCAGCCCTCCCAGTCCCATGTAGAAAATCTCTCTCTTTTTGTAATCAGTCTTCATTGAATAGAAAGCATTCATGCCATTATTGGCAGGCTGAAAGAACTTATCATCATCTGTTGTATTTATCGGATATCCAAGATTTACAGGCGTTTTCCATTCATTTCCAACGTTCCTGCTCTTGAAATTATCATATCCTCCCATTGAGTTATGACCTTCTGAACAAAAATAAAGAACCGAATCGGCCTGGATTATAAAAGGATTATCCTCATTGTACATTGTATTTACGATTGGTCCAAGATTGACAGCAGTACCCCAGTCGCCTGAAGCATCTCTTTCCGAAACATATATATCCAGTCCTCCCTGACCGCCTTCCCTGTTACTGGTAAAATAGAGCCTTTTCCCGTCAGCGGAAACAGATGCATGGGACTCGTAGAATTTTGTGTTGATATTCCTGTTTAGTTTTACAATGGGGGTCCATTCGTCATTTACATATTTCGAGCTATATATATTACCGTCAAAATTATCATTCTTATACAGGAAAAGTTCTGATCCATCCATATTAAGAGAGCATGATAAACAATCTTCACCTGCATTGAGCTGGGATGTTATTTCAACCGGAGTCTGCCACTTACCTCTTATCTTCTTCGAGAAAAGAATGACATTTACCAGCCCCCTTCGTTCTGTAAATACTATGGTGCTGCCATCGAAGCTTACTGCCGGATTTTCATTCATTGATCCCAGGCTGAAATCAGTTCCAAGCAATTTTTTGCTTATCACTACCGGATTTTCCATGGATCCCATGGCAATCTTGCATGCCTGTATCTGCTGGTCGACGAAATCCAGGTTTTCCATACCTCCTTTCCCCTCAGTTTCTTTTGCGAGGCTTCTGAAGTTTTGAAGTGTATTGAGTCCCTTTTCCAGTTCATTATTGATCAGATAAGCCCTGGCCAGGTAGAAATAGGTATCAAGAGGAGCCCTCTTTTCCTTGAAGGATTTTGTTTTTGCATTGTAAGCGGCATTTTTTGCTGCTGCCTCAAGGTAAGGTATAGCCTTCTCCTTTTCGTCAGGAATGTTCAGGTAGCAAGTGCCGATTTTATAAATAACATTAAGATTATCAGGGGCTTCCAGTAATATATACAGCTGGTTTGCCAGTTCATATTCTTCATAGAGGTAATATGATTCAGCCTGCGCAAAAATCTCCTTCATCTCCTTTGTTGACTGAGCCGAAGCAGCCACAGAAAAAATAACCAGAGTCAATAGCTGCAGTTTAAGGCGGTATGTTTTAACTCTGAAATTATCCATCATAACAAATGTATAAAAAATCGGGGAGATAAAAACTACTATTCAGCAGGTTGCTTTTTATCCTTCTTCTTTCTCCTGTACCAGATAAACCAGAATATTAGCCCGGCTCCAAGCAGCAGCCACAATATCCACCATTTGCCCTCTTTTTCAATTGCAATACCCGATTTAACTGTTTCGACCGGAATATCCTTTGCTGCAATAAGATTTGCCAGTGCTTTGAAGATTAATTCTTCAGGACCGATCTTGTCTTTATTTTTCAGAATGAACAAAACGAGATCCTCAGGAGTTTTTATTCCTTCTTTTTTCAGATCCAAAGAATTTAGCCAGGAAAGGAAAGGCTCTTCAGCATGTGCAGCAAGGTCTTTACGGAATTGTTCGGCATCAGTACCTGGCAGGGAGCTTATCGCGGCAAGTATTTTAGCCAGATCCTTGTCTGACAATCCCTGTTTAATTGATTCATTATAAACCGATTGCAGCCAGGCTCCGCCCTCCTTGATGCCTTTTTCCTCTGTGGCAGCGACAGCCTGCATTAAAACTTTACCGAATTCAGGATCTTCACTTAGAGCCAGGAACTTCTCTTTTCCATATGATATAGAGAGATCAGGTTCAGCAAGGATGCCGGCGGCAATTTTGTCAAGAGCTTCCAGACTTATTTTTCCACCGTTTTTTTCCGCAATATATTCCTGCAGGTCATTCCATGTCTTAAGATTGAGCTTATAAATATCAATTTCACTCAGGATCTTTTTAAGCTCTCCATCCGTATTTTTTGCCAGGTAGTCGACTGCAGCCTGAGAAAGAATATTATCCCTGAAAGCTACTTCGAGGGCAAGCCTGTCGACCTCTTCAGGGCTGATACCCTTCTTCAAGGCTTCTTCTTTGATATATGAGATCTGGTCGTCAACTCTGCCGAACTGGTACTTCTGAATTTCAGCCTCTGAAATAATTTTTTTCAACTCATCATTGGCACGGTTTTTCTGCATTTCAGTAAGTGCTGCAATCTGTTTTTCTGAAATGACCCTGTTATACTCAGGGCGTATGACCTGCTGCACGATATCATCCGGTTTCCTGGTAATAAGGACCTCGGCGGTTGTTGTATTACTGAATCTGTCTGTGACTTTAAAAATAACCTTGTTATCTCCGGGCTGAGGCACCATCTTATAATAAAATGTTGAGTCGGTTATTGGGATGGACTCAGTGTAAAGAAGCGAATCGCCAAGCCAGTGTTCCACAACAAGCATTGATCCCGGCTCCGCCTTCACAGGGATTATGATTGTATCTCCCTTGGTTACCGAAATGACATTTTCGCTCTCAACTGACAGATCAGCAACAAAATCTGATTTGGGCAATATTGTACCCGGAAGTAAAAAGCTGTCAGAGGGATGAGTCAGGGACAGGTCAAGATTCCTCTGTACTTTGACGCCCCCCGGACCCTCATATGTCAGATCATAGTTTCCCTGAGGAAGCTGTAATTCATATTCACCCGTTTGCGGATTTGAATAAACAACCACAATCTGATCAGGTTTTTTGTTGTTAAGAGCGCTTATTTTAATCCGGTCATCCATATTGTGCAGGAGATCGGCAATCGTAACAATTCCTCTTACGGTAAATTTCCTGGGATGGTCGTCAGAGAAGATCTCCATTTTGTAAATATCCTGCTCACCAAAACCATATGGAGTATATTTAGCAATGTAACCT
>Ga0307378_10006844_pt1 | contig 15467 bp, 29 predicted proteins | sample UN1MG_FD_202238 | JGI IMG/M metagenome (GOLD analysis project Ga0307378, IMG submission 202238) | Soil microbial communities from Risofladan, Vaasa, Finland - UN-1 | ecosystem: Environmental > Terrestrial > Soil > Coastal area > Acid sulfate soil | place: Finland: Risofladan, Vaasa | collected...
ACCGGGTTTAGCCTAATACCAAGGAGAACCCCCCATTGAAAATTAGTGCCCAATTGCGCAGCGCCGTAAGCGTAGGCTACACGTGGAACAGCCCCAAGGGAAAACGCCGCGTTGAAAAAATAGAAACCGATCCCGCTACAGGCAAAGAAACCCTTTTCATCTCCACTGAGGGTAGCAAATTTTTTGTGCTGCTGCCTGCACAAGAGCTGGCCTTCGAAGTCAAGCTTGACGAACAAGGGGCCGCCAGTCTCACCAAAAGCAAAGCCGAAGAAGAAAAACGCCTAATAGAAAAAACAAAACACGAAAGCTGGCTGGGGTTCACCGACAAACTTTCAGGTTCGGCAAAGGCCCGCGTGCTGGCGGTGCTGGACAAACCCATAAACGTCAACGGCAAGTCTGACCTGAGAGGAAATCACATCAAACGGCTAGTAGCCAAAGGCTATCGCGTCCAGCCCTCCCCCTATAGCGCTTTTAAAGGCCGCGTCCTCCTGGGGCCTAATGACAGCTTCCTGGCAGAAAAAGACCTGACAAAAATAGGCCTCGATTTTGCTGCCTACCTGGAAAAACTCCCCGCCGCCGCCTTGACCTCTTAGCTATTAGGCCAGCCGGTAGCGCCCCTTCTTTCGCGTTGCCTTGAGGTCGCCACGCTGCTTGGCGCGAAACAATTTCTGCAAAGCGTTCTTTCGCGTGAGGCCGTAAGTAGCCATCACCCAATCCGAATCCACCACCTTTAAGCCGCTGGCTTTGATCGCCTCTATTAGGGACGGCGGCTGACTAACCGGCGGGGCCGGGGCCGGCTTTATGATCTGGTTTTTGGTTTGCGCGATAAGCTGCGTGACCGCTTGGTAGTCTTTTTCCAGCTGGTCTTTTTGTTGCTTGAGGGCGGCTTGCTGCAATACCAACGCGAGGAGTTCGTCTAGTAGTGTGTTTTTGTCCATGGTGCCTACTAGCGATAGCGCGTTTTGGAAAACCCGTCAAGCCCAAAAGGTTTGGCTAATAGCTATTGACGCAATCGAAAAGGTCTGCTACGCTAGGGGTTGCCTGGCGAGGGCTTTTTTGCTATACGATTTTCGCAGCGGCAAGCAGATTACCCGTGTTCCCCATCCCGCCACCTGGCGGCTAATAGAGCGCCTTCTTTACAGGGCTTAGCCTTTTTGCAAGGAGAATTTAATGCGTGTTAGTCAATTAGTACGCGCAGCCAAGCGCCCAGACCCACGAGCACAAAAAGCCCAACAGATCAGAGACAACGTAAAAAAGGTTTTAGAAAAAGCGGTCCCTACATACAATAAATTTTTTGGAGGGGATTTTAAAGCGCCTACTTACCTAAAAATAGAAAAGCGCAAAGGCTATGATTGGATTACGGCAACCCTTTGGGACCAAGGGCATCATTTAAATAATGTTGGACTATTTGTTTCCTTTATAATCCAAGTGTCAAATGGAAACATTCAGTCCATCATACCCGAAATCAAATATGGTCCTAATACCTATGCGCATGGAAAGCAAGTTCGTTGGATGTCCAGTGCAGATGCCCCACCCCAGCCAGAAGAATTAGCAAACCCCAAAACGTTTTTCACGCCCAATCAATATCCGGCGGAAAAAGTAAAAATAACGAAACACGATTAGGCTAGGCCTCATAACCTGCCGGCGCTCCCCCATGCAAGGGGTTTGTCAAGATCAAAGACGTGCCCACGGCCAGGTTGAGGGCCGAGTAGTCCCACTGCCAGCCGGGCGGGTCGTCGGGGGCGACCTCGTCTTCCCCCTTGACGATCTGCGTCACGCTATCCCAGCCGGTCGGGGGCAGGTCGTCGGTGTCGTTGACGCCTGTCCCGGTCCACAGGTGGGCAAAGGGCTCGTAGGAATCTAGCCGGCCGCTGTCCCAGGTGGCGGGGGTCGTGGGGAAGGACAGCGGAAGGGTGTCAAACGTGTTGCCTGCGCCCAGCCCGGGGAGCTGTACGGCGTTGTCCAGGGCGTTATCCCACCACCGCCAATAAAGCTCTTTGGCGGCCGTGAGCGCCACGTAGGCCTGCCAGGGGTCCATCACTCCTATCTGCCTGAACAAGTGCGCGAGATTGTTCTCTATTTTGTGCAGACACACGGGGTCTAAATTGTCTATTGAAAGCGTGGTGTTCGGCTCGGCGAAGGCCTTTCCTGCTAAGTAGTCTAAATTATTAGACATTTGCAACACGCCGACTTCTTTGGCGGTGGCGATGTCCGGGAGCCACACATTGAATTCCCACCCCGAGTAATCAGCGGTGACCGGGTAGGGCGGCCACAGGGCCAGGTCCTCATAAGAGCGATTGTTTGTGAGCTGGCGAATCACCGGCTCGGAGCAGCACAAGGCGGAAATAGCATCGATCACGCCTTGGGTCGTAGGCTGCTCGTGCCATACTGACCGGCTGGTCAATCGTGACGCCAGGGTCCGCAGCGCTTGGGTGTCGGGGAAGCGGTAGCGATATTTGAAGGCCCACTCGATTAGCCGGCTGCCCCACTCGCTTTCAACGCTCCATTTCTGATAGAGATAGGGGAGCCAAATGCGCTGGTAGTATTGACGGGCCATGCCGTAATAGACCGAGGCAAAATTAGTCACCACCACGGTTACGCCGTCTTCGTCGCCCGTGGGTTGCCACACACCATTCGTCAAGTAGCCGTCGAGCACTTTGATATAATTGATCGTGGGGGCATCGGCCATGGCTATCGTAAAATAGCCCACCTCCCCGGCCATGGCCACAGAAGTCTTGAGCGCTCCGTTGAGATAAACGGCTACCAGGTTGCCTTGGGTGCCAGAAATAATAAAGTTCTGTCGCGTCGCGCCGTCCCAGCGCGGCCGCACTTGTCCGTCTAAAATATAAAACCGCCCCCGGGGAATGCCCCCTATTAGGCGTTCGTAGGTTTCGTCTTCTAGCCGGCTGGCCAGTTGCAGTTTGAAAGTTGCCACGCGTTAGCCCCCGTGATGCACGATGATAGTGAGGGAAGGGATTTCACTTTTTTGAAAACTAATAAAGCCCACGTCTAATAGGGCCAAGTCCGTGCGCTGAAAGCGGTCTATGTGAGACAGCTTGACGCCGAGTTGACTTTGGATAGCTTCCTTAAAATCTTCGGGGTCCGCGCTCTCGATGAATTTGGCTCTGGTAGTCAAGCCCGTCGGGTCTTTGAACCACTCAGTAATCCAATCTTCTACGTCTTCTTTTGTGTTGCCCGTGCCAAAGCTCGCCACGCTAATCTCTATTAGGGTGGGGACGGCCTTGGCTTCCCGGACAAGCGTGTCCGTGTTGAACAAGTCGTCTTGTTCGCTGCCTACTTCCGCTTGTAGTTTCTCTATGAGTTGGTTGTACGTATAAACAATGTAGACTGTATTGCCCGGGCCGGCTACGATGCCCGTCGGGTAGGTAAAGCCCACGCTACTTTGCGCGTTGCCAGAGCCCCTACGGCTCGGGGCTTGGTCCGCAGCAAACACAAACGAAGCGGCGGTGCCGTTGACGAGTAGGCTACTAACAGCGAGGGCCGGCTGTTTTTCGAGCACCACCGTGGTCTCAAATCCGGTGGTGGTGTGGCTCTGGTAGGCCATGCCTAATCGACTACCCGCAACATAGATGTCCACGGCTGCCCGCAGGTTAGTTTCGGTGTAGCGCTCGAAAACGCCGGCGTCGCCCGGGGTCACGACGGCCAGGTCCTGCACGGTGCTCGCGTAGCTGCGCAGCAACAAGCTTTTTAGCCCGCCCACGCTCCCCAGGCTATTACCTAGGGGTAGCTCGCGGATGTCTTCGGCGTACTCGCTAATCGTTTGATCGGCGTAGCCCCCTTCAAAGTCGTCTTCGTTGATCACGCCGGTAATCCCGTCGAGGCTGGTGACTAATACAGAGATGCGTCCTTTTTTGGCGTCGTATTCGCTACCCCGGGACACGGCTTCGGCGGCTACTCGGATTTCATATCGACGAGTAGCGCTGTTGTAATAGGCGGTGGCGGAGGCGGCGTAGAAAGTAGCCTGCTCGGTGGTCTGATAGATATAGGCTCCGTCGCTGGTAGAGACCAGGGTGCCCACGGCTATTAGGATATCATCGTCGGGGACCTCGGTGGCCCAAAACGTGAGGTAGCCTTGACTGGGATCGCCCTTGCCATATTCCACGCCGTAGGCGCGGCCGACGAGTTCCACCTGCTCTTGGGGGAGCTTGACCACATTGTCGAGTTGCCAGTAGTCGCCCAGGCCTTGGACCAGCCCTTCAATATATGCGCCTTCTTTGCTCCAGGGCAAAAGTAGCGATTCATAGACGGGGCCTTTGCGTGTGTCTATGGTGGGATCAATGGATTCAATGCTTTCTTGCATGCTTTGTAAAACGTCGTCTTGTGTCCGGGCCATGGCGATTAACTTTCCTGGTCAAGCAAGCTGGGGTCAGATACTTGCTCGAGTTCGATCACGTAAGGGTTATTGAGCGGCACGGTTTCCCCGGCGGCGCTGGTGACTTGCACATAGAAAAAATAGCTCAGGGCTTTTTGGGGCATCCTGTCTACGGTGACCGTGTAGCGCTCGATGCGTTCGGTGTCAGGTAAGCCGGTGTCTTCCTCTTGCTTTGCCATCAGGCGCAAAATAGCGTCGTGCACCAGCTGGCTAATAACGCCTTGGTGTGCGTTGAGGCTATCTAAGATTGTGACTTGCTCCACGGTTCCCAGGCCACTGCCCCAGCTCGCATCCGGGTAGAGCTGTTGGAGTAGCACGTTTGCTACGTCTTGGGCTAGCTTCTCGCGCCCGTCGCTGGAGGCTACGTTGTCGCCGATATAAATAAAGCGTCCTCGGCTATCCACGTCCCAATCGCCGTTTGAGACTTTTAGCGTTTTACTCAAGGCCTTCTCCGTCGGCTGGGTTTTCCAGCGCTTGTTCCTCGGGGGCTACCAAATGAAACTCGGCTATTAGGGTTGCTTTCTCCTCGGGGGTCAGGGGCGGGAAGTTATTGAGGGCGGTAGCGTCGCTGAACAGGGCTATTAGGTAGCGGCCGTAGGCGCGATAGGCGGGGCGCCTAAGGTGGAAGGTGCGACCGGTTTGCTCGAGGGTTCGGCGCACCCAGCGGAACGCCACGCTGTCTTGACCGGGGGCGCCAGGGTCAAAGGTGTCTTGGCTGTGGTAGCTTTTTCGAAAAGAGGTTAGTTTCACGGCTGGCTCCTCGTCGGTATATTAGCGCGACTCATACGCACATGGGCAGAGGTTTCTTTTTTGTACTTGCGATTGAGGCGGAAAAGTAGGGTGTGGCTGGCTTGGTGAAAAAACAGGTGCCGCACGTGCTGCCAGGCTGCTTTTGGGTTATCCCAAGTGTCGCAAGTGCCTACCTCTATCACGCCTCGGTAATCGCGCCCCATGTTCCACCGGCTAATTAGGCTTTCCTTTTTGTGGCTCGGGCTGGTTTCCAAAATCAAATCTCTATCCGTAAAGTAAACCCAAACGCCATCCAACGTTTTTTTCAAGGCTTCGCGGGTCCAAAGCTCTTTGGGCTTGCTCGTATGCCACAGGTAAATGAGGGTACTAGCCCACTCGTCAAACCGGTGTTTGTCGGGCGCCCAAGTAGCGTTGCATATCACAATCATGTCATAGCGAGACAGGTAGGTTATCCGACGAAAGCGCGAAAGCCTAATGCCAAACCAAGCGGCCGTTCCCAGGGTTCCTAATAGGGCGGCCCCCACTGTTAGCCACGTGCGGGCTGCGCCGGCTAATACGCACGTACCTAATAGGGGAAGCCAGGGGAACACCAAGTCGCGTCGGTGAAAGAAGGTTAGCAGGCTAAGGTCTAGTACGTGTTTAAGGCGCTGACCCATGCCCCTAACCGCGCTTTCTTGTTGGCCGTGCTGTCTGCACTGGCGACGTGCCGGGCCGCTACCGCACGGCGCAGCGCTTGCCTGTGGGCCAACGCGTCTTGCTGTTGGTAGGCGGTAAAGCCCGTCTGGAGTTCTTGGAGCATCCACGCTATTTCTGCCACGTCCTCCCAGCCCCGCACGCCGGCGCTACTTTTCCAGTCTGTATAAGCTGTGATTTGCGGCGTGAGAGCATCTTGCTGAGCGGTGAGTGAGGACTCTTCTTTGTCCAGCGTTTCTTTGAGCAGGTCCTGGTAGTCTTTTTCCACGTCCTGTTGTAGTAGCTGTTTGATCCAGGCTAATAGCTGCCCCTTGACCCCGGGGCTGGACAGTATGAGCCACGACTCGAAGTTGTTACTAATAGGGGTGGCGCTGGTGCCGTTGGGGTCGTAGACTTCGGGCTTGCTGCTCTTGCGCTTGCTTTCGACTTTGGCGCTCTCGGCGCTACTCAATGCTCTTGGCATGGCGAGCGATCCTTTTCAACCGGGTTACAGCGCCCCCTCGATTTAAGTTTTTACCTTAGTTGGCGTCGAGGGCCATGGCGATATCAAAAGCCAAGGCGGTTTTGTTCCATTGCACTTTGATATCATCTTCTGTGAGCACATAAAAGCACTGGCTACAAAAGATGTGCTCCTCGGTCGGGGTGAGCTGGGGGGCAAGTTTTTCTGAGTTGCACTTAGGACAAAGTAATTTTGGTATCATAAAAATGATCCTTAAGGGTTAACAAGGCAGGGGTTGCAAAAGGCTAAGCCCCTTAGTACGTGAACAGGGACGCTCGGGTATTTTCGTAGCGACTGCATTGAAGCTTGATCAGCAGGGTATTGTCTTGGCGCCAACTACTAACAACTTCGACGAAGGGGAAATCAAAGATAGCATCGGGAGCGGTCCAGGCCAGCAGCACTTTTGCGAGTAGCGCGGGGACCGGGCACCCTGCTGCTTTTTTGCAAGAGTTGCAGGGCTCTAAGTTTTGTGTATTAGCCATAGCGGGCGCTCCTTGGGTAAGGGGGGCTTAAGCTAGTGGGGCTAATAACAAAGACTACACCGTCCTCGTGGTAAAGACTCGCTTATGGACAAACAAGAACGTGACGAGTGGCGCTTTATGCTAGAAGACGAAGGCTCTAAATATTTCGTCGTCAAGACGGATGACATTTTCAAATACCTTTCCGACGAGCAGCTTGATAGCTTTAACGACATCCTTTTTACGATTGACCACGGACGACGCAAGGCAGGAAAGAAAGAAAACGCCTACTTGGTAGTCAACGAAGACGAGCCCTACGCGTCGAAGGTGCTCGCCCTAATGAAAGCCAAAAAATAGGAGGCGCTTTGGAAAAGCAATTTAGAAAAAAGCCAATAGTCATTACGGCTACTCAGTGGTTTGCGCCTGGGGATCACCCAGCGGTACAAGCGTATGAAAATCATCCCATGGATGGGCCTTGTAGCTATTGTCGCTTTGACTGGGATGAACACGGTTGGATCGAAACCCTGGAGGGTGGTCATGTTGTGTGCCCGGGGGATTGGATCATCACAGGAATAAAGGGGGAGCAGTATCCCTGCAAGCCTGATATTTTCGAGGCTACCTATGAGCCAGTTATTAGTTATAAGCCGTTGCCTACTAAAATCCCTTCACACGGAAAACCGCGTTTGCCTTAATAGGAGGCCATGATGGCTGTTGACCTTGCTACGTTAACGAAAGTCGTCCGTCAAGTCGCAGAGCAGATCGCCAAGGAAAGTTTTTTTTCCCTTGACACCAATGTACAGCCATTACGTGATATCGGTATCGTCGCTGGGTGTCATATGGGTCAGGGCGCAGAAATGCAAGGATGTGCAGAGCAGGCCAAGCGTTTGATGCTGGAATGGTACGCGGGACAAATTTTAACCATAGCCGAAAATAAGCAGTGGGCCACGATTAACGCTTGGTTGTGTACCCTGGATGTTTTCGCGCCCTCCTTGGACTAATCGCCCATGTCACTCAAACGGATTGCATTAGGGGCCTGCTCTTTTTTAGGCATTGCGTTATTAGGCGCGACTTCTGTTTGGACGTTGGGCTGGCCCAATGCGCACTTAATCGAATACGGTCTTTGCTATTGGTGGGGGGCTTCGGCTTTGGTCGTGTTTGGCTACGTGGGGCTGTTAGTCTTGAACGAAAGAGAGCGCTAAAAATTTCTTGCGCCCTGCCCTGTTTTGTGTCAGCTTGCCCCCATGAGCCTTTATGACTATCTCCTGAGTCAACAAATCGACGAGCTTCGGCCTACCTTTTCCTCGCTGATCATGGCGGCCTTGCGCAAAGCGGATACGACGAATGCCCACCTCTTGCGTGCCCAGTGGCCTACCATTGCACAGGAAATGCAAGCGCGATATGATAGCCCCGGCGGCGTACTGCCCCAGGAACAGGAAAAAGAAAATGACTAGACGTTTTGATGGACTCAAGAAAAATGAACTAATAGATGAACTTAAAGAAACGGTTAAGCAACGGTTGATAATAGAACAAAAAGAATATGATCTTATTTCCGAGATAGATTATCGTTTGTTCGAGGGGGAACGGCTGGCCAAAGAGGAAGCAAAGCGCCTAGAAAAAGCAACCCTAATAGGGACAAAAGACTAGGAGGATTTTTTGGAATTTGAAAATTTTGAAAATTTGCTAAAAAAAACGCTGGCCACCGCTGTAGACCGTGGCCACTACTCGCAACCTGAAGCCACCTTATGCGTGGCTTTCGCTATTGGCATGTTAGCCACCGCGCTAAAAGAAATTGGAATGGAAATTCAAGATAAGAAGATTACAGCTTTCTTGGATTGTATTAGTACAAAGTAGTTTACCAAGGCATAAAGTAGCAGAACGAAAATCGCGCTGGCTTAATTAGGTGTTGCGCTACCATTACGCCACAAGCGTTGTTTCCAACGCCCGCCGGGACTCGAACCCGGACTAACATCTTGGCGTGATAATCCAACACTACGGTCCTACTACAGCGCAAGACAAAAAGGAAGAACGAAAAGCGTGCTAGACATAAGTGTGTTAGCCGATTACACCACAGGCATTGTTTCCAACGCCCGCCGGGACTCGAACCCGGATCCCTCCATTACAAGTGGTAACCTAACACAGTCGGTCCTTCCAACACGAGCGATCAGGATGTGGAACGAAAATTGACAGTGGAGCATGTTGGTCAGATTGTTAGTCTGAATAGATAATCCACTGCGCACGGTCCCACAAGGGGGAAAAGCAAATCACGATCTGCTTGTAGCTTTTTCCAGGCGCGGTGTCAAGGGATTAGTTTTAGGCAAAAGGACTTTTACCATGTTCGTGACCTACAAGCTTATAAATGACCGTTTTCCTTGTAAAGAACAGCTCAGGCTGTTTGCTACCCTATACCCCGCCGGCGTGGAGCTGACAGAAGCCGCTGGCTTGATCGCCATAGACCAGGGCCTTGAAGTAACGTGGCTGTGCGTGTTTTTGTCCAAGACAAATCAACAGGAATTTATTGACCTGTGTATTGCGCGAGTCACCAAGTTTTTAAACGATGACAAAATGGCGGAGTACGTAGCGGCCTATCAGGCCTACGAGGCGGACCCTACTCAAGATAAAAAGGAAAAGCTCAAAGAGCAAAAGGCCTACTGGAAAGCACACGACGAGGTGACGTGGGCACAGTACGGAAAGCTCGCCAAGGCAGCCCCCCGGGTAGCGCGGGCGGCGGCGCGGGCGGCCGGCTGGTCAGCGGAGGGCGACGCGTGGAAAGACAAAAAGGACAAGCCCGAGGAAGAAAACGCCAAAGAGCTAGCCAAAGAATACAAAGCGCAGGTCAAAGACTTGGTCAAGCTTTTCAATAAGTTATAGGCTACTCACAAGCGATGGCGGCATTGGCTGTCATTACGGCTTCTCTTATTTTTCGAATAGCCGCCGATTGGTCCACACAGCTAGGGGTGTTGTCCCGGATCACAGTCGCAAACGCCTTAGCTGCCTGCCTAATAAGCCCATAGCGTATGAGCTGCCCGGTGTTCGGCGCGTGGTAGGTAAACCAGTTTTCTAGTTCTTCGTTGCTGATAGCCATCAATCAAAATGTCCCAATGCCTTATGAATAGCAAACAGACCTTGTGCGGCTTGATCTCCGCTAAAAGCTCTGAGGTCTTTTGCGCTAATAGTCAAATAAATCTTATCTTCGTTTTGGCTATCTTGCCATGTAGCTTGTAGTGCTCCCATGCTAACAGTGCCCCGCCCGGATTTTGTATCATACTTTACCGTGCGGTATTTCTTTCGTAAAATGTCTGCTAGTTCTAATCCTGCTCTCGCTTTCCTGAGAACAGTTTGGGCACCTACTTGTTGGCTGATTTTCATTTTTAAACCTTTTGGCTCTTGTTTTTTTGCTCCATCCACTTGATCAATTTTTCAACCGCTTTTTGCGGGCCATACAGTTGATGGGAACGGCCTGATTGTCCTTCGAAGTCTTTGCCGCGCATCCGGTCAAACTCGATGTCGCCTTCAGGTACTTTCATTGAAAACTCGCCCATGCCCAGGTGGCGCAGGTTCCCGTCTGGATAACCGTTGGAGGCATTCATGAACGCCGTGTCTACGTACCACTTGCCACCCTCTTGGTGGTGGGCTGCCTTCACGTGGCGAGTAGCCGCTTTTTTAAACAGTTGACTAACGCGCATGGGGGCTCCTTATTGTAGCTCCGCGTCGGGGGCTAATTGGAATGTGTTGTTTTTATATTCAAGGTAGTTGTGCATGAGTAAATAAATAATGCGTGCTGCGGTGATTGCAGGCAGCAGCGTGAACGTGCCAAAACCTAACCCGTTCATGAGAGCGCCTAATACACTACCAGGCAAGCTGGCTAATAGGTCTCCCAGCGTGAGGTTCCCCATGAGAACTTGGCCCAACGCGTTGAGGTCCCATTCAAATTCAACGACGTTCATCCAGATCCAAAAGTAGATAGCGACCATGGCGACGTGGCTAATGCCAGGCAAATACTTTCTTAACCACGCGTCCAGCTGGTCTACTTTGGGCTTGACCTTTGTTTGTAGCCAGTTTTTGAACTTGGGGTAGCGCTCCATGAGCTTGTTGATTAGGTCGTTGACGCCGGCTATTTTCCCTTTGTCCAGGGTGAACAGCTTGAGGGGCCAATGCGAAAAGGATTTGTGAAAAGCACCCTTTAAAACCGCGTATCCTTTTTTGGCCAGGTCCGCAATGTGCTTTGGGCGAAGCTGTGTTAGGCTATCAACGCCTAATAGCGCCTTGAACTTGCCCCACAGCGCTTTGCCTTTGCCTGCAAAAAAGACTACCAGGGCCTTGAGCTTTTTGGCGAGCTTGATTAGGTTAAGCGCTTGGCGCTGTCCAGCCGGCCGGCGGGTGAAGTGGTAGCCAAAGGCGGCCACTACTTCGGGCGTCAAGTCGGTGATGCCTGCTTGTCGGAGCTTGCGCCGGCGGTTGTCGTTGCAGGCGGCTTGGGCGATTTTATAAATGGCCTGATAGTCTGAAAGAGCCGATACGCGCATATTCAATAACTATGCCAACCGGAAGGTAAAGGAGGATAGGAGGCATTATTTTATGGAGCTTAAAGACGAAGTTTTATTGGCAGAGGAAGTCCAGCGCATTACTGAAGAATTGGAACGTGAGGTCAGTCGAAATCAAAACTTGAGCAGCGAACTGAACACGCTCGAACGCACGATCAAGCGGCGGACCTATATCTTTGAAGTGTACGCGGCTTTACTTTTTTTCGCAACGGCTACGATAGGCTGTTACTTTTTATACCAAACAACTTTCAATAGGAAAACGACCCGCCAATGTTATCTCGAGCAGCAGACGCTTAGCCTGCCTGCTTATAAGGTGCTGCGCGTGGTCGAGTGGGGCGCCGACCGCACGATTGCGATTAGCAGCTCGATGGATGAAGCAATCTTTCAGGCGCTAAAGCATGGTTGCCAAATGAGCAATAGTTTGATAGGCGAGAAGAACACAAAGGAATAAGGATGGAATACCAAAAGGCTTTGCAGCGCCTAACTGAAAACCTAGACAATACCAATAAGCTGGTAGACCAGCTGCAAACGTTAGTGGAAGATTGCAAGAAAATTATCAAAATTCAAGAATTCCCCCCTGCCCTCGTGGGCTCCAATCTTCGGTGTGACTCTTTTCCGAAAGATCCAGAGCCGCACATTAAACTAACAAGCGTGGAAAAAGTAGGCGAGGGCGAACAAACGATTTCTACGTTTGTGTCCCACACGCTCAAGCGCGATCAGGTACGTGACCTGGTATCTGTCTTTTCGGAATTTTTGACAGCGGTTGACTCTCAGGAGGAAAAGGAAGACGTGGGTAGAAGGTTCGAAATTTTCCGGCTGGCCCAGACCAACCCGGCCAACCTCAAGACCCGCGTGGACTCCGTATTAGGCCAGATCATTGTAACGTATGATGCCGTACCTTAAAATGCGCTTTCACGTGAAACATTAAAAGACGGCAAGTAGGAGGTCGCTTCCTAGCCGTGCTAACTATTAAGCACGATCTGGACAACTTGCCGTAACCTTAGCTATAGCGCGAGTCCACTAATAGTCAAGGGTTGCTCGGCATACAAAATAGAGTCCGCCTTTTCTTTTTCCGTCGGACTCTTTATAATCTCGTAATGGCTCGGGTCTTCTAGATCCCCACCGCACGCAGGGCATACAACACATAAAGGGAATCCATACTCTTCTAGATCCTGCGGGGTCAGGCGAATAACTGTTTCCCACTCGCACTCGGGACACTCGTACATCTCAGTGCCCCACCACCGAGGCGGACCTATGCACAGGTAACAGCTTACACGGATGTAAATAAAATCAGGCATGGAAAAATAGCAGAACGAAAGTGGTGCTGGATGTTTACGCGCTCTACCAACTGAGCTACCGGCACCATTTCGGGCACCGGATGGGACTTGAACCCACGACCACGTCCTCCAAAAGGATAACCCAATACCTACGGTCCTGCTGTAATGTGTTTAGCAAAGAGGGGAGGGGGCGTCAACAATTTTTTTCCAAAAAAGAAAAGCCCAAGGACACCCGCTGAGGTTAACCTTGGACTTTTCAATTCTTACCCTTGAATGCAACGGTACCAAAAAGTAGACTGCTTGTCAATAAATAATGTTTAGGCTAAGGCGTCCATCCTTTGGGAGGTGTCCACCCGGCCTCTTTAGCCTTGAGCGCCCAAGCCGGCCACGCCTTTTTACTCGGCGCTTTTCCCGCTCCCCTGGTTTGGCGAGCTTCCTTGATTGCGGCAATAACAAGGGTCAACGCTTTCTCCGCTTTCACTTTTGTTTTGAAATGAAAGCCCACGCTGTCACGTCCGGTGTGTAACCGCGCCAGGGTGGCCGTAGCTACGAAGTGTTCAAGGTCTTCCTCGGCCAGGGGCTTGCCCGATTCCACATCGAGGATAATCCCCAGTATGGATTGAAGCGTTTCGTTTTCGCCCAGGTGGGTGCCGTGCTCGAGATTCCCCCTTTCGTCGAGGAATTCCCATTGGAGTCGATAGACATCATAGTCATTGACGATTACGATTTTATGATTCAATGCCTTCCTGCTTTCTGGCTTCCAAACAGTATTCACTGCCTACGGGAAAATCCTTACATATCTTGGGCCGCTTATCATAGATGACACAATGACAGGGCCAGCCCACGCGGCCACGAAAAGCGACGCACGGGAATTGTCCAGGAAAGCCTACGCGAGTAGCCAGCTTGGCGTTACCGTCGGAGCCGCACGCTATTAAGATAGGACTTGGATAAACGACGTGGGTGCGACGATAGTAGGGGGAGAGGCGTTTAATGTCTTCGGGCTCTAGGTCTACTAGGTAGCCGTAATCCAGATTCCCCACGCAGCAGGCTCCACAGGCTTGACAATCTAAGACAGGTTTCTTTTTCATTTCAATGGTTGGCTACTAAGGGTTTCAAACATAGTCTGTAGCCAGGGAAGGTAAGTCTTTAACAACCCCCGTGTCAAGACCCTTTCGAATTGATAGTGCCTATTAGGCCCCCAGCGCTCCCAAGAGTTGGGGACTGTCGCCCCCAGCTCGCCCCAGGTCTGCGGCCAAAATAGCATGACCCAATACAGCCCTTCAGGAGCTTGGGACCAGGGGAGCATTTCTGTACGAGCTAGATTGAAACCAGCAACTAACTGCCCGTGCTTAGTCCGCCGGTCAAAGCCCATTTGCCCCAGGCGATAACAGGTAGATCGTAATCGCCCTGTCATCCCCCGGGGGAAGTAGGCTTGTAAGCTAGTCCATGCTTTAGAGTTTTGTTTCATGCTGTCTATTAAAGCGCGTAGGTTTTGTGAAATTCTTCGCCGTGCCAGACGAAACTAACTTTTACCGAATAGCGCACTATTACGGTTTCGTCGTCGTATTTTCCGCAATGCGCTTGAGGCTTGCAGGTCATTTCCCCTTTTGAGGTTTTGGCCAGATCTTTGAATGCCTTGAACTTTTCCCACTGCTCGGCGGTAAGCGCGTGCGCCGTGTCGATTTCAAAATCAACAAGTTCATTTTGCGCATATTCGTAATCTGTGGCGGCCAACACCTCCTCCGCTTTGATTTTTTCGTAAGCCGCGCATCCCTCGAAGACGCTGAAGAAGTGTCCGCGCACTAGCGCTTCAGCTTCTTTTCGAGGGAGCACATGGTGGGTCTGGCGCTCGATTTGATTGACATCGCCATGCTGATCAACGAAAGCTTTAAGCGCAGCCAGGTAGAGGCTTCGCTGTTCAAGTCTTTTCTCCTCGGCGGCTTTCCTTTGTTCCTCTTGTCGCCGATATATTTCGAGGTCTTTTTGCCTCAAGCGCTCTTGCTCCTCGAAGTATAAGGCATTGCGCTTGTCTATTTCTTGAATGACTTTTTTAAGCTCTTCTGAAAATTCAGGGAGTTCTTTGATCACTTTGCTATTGAAGGTTTGGTTCCAAAAATTCCCCAAGGACCACGTGTGTGTGCCGTAATTATACAGGATAAATTCGTCAAGGGGTTTTTCGTTCAAGGAGGACAGAGCGCGTTTAATTTCTTCCTGTTCCTTTTTTTCTTTTTGTTCTTTTTTTGCTTTGGCGGCGTTGCGCTCCTCGATACACAGATTGAGCGCCGTTTGGATTCCCGTGAGATCGGGAGTGCTCGCGCCTTCAAGCCAGCTGTATTTATTCGCGTTGACCTTTGAGGCATTGAGTGCCCCGCAGCGGGCAAGCGCTTCTCGTTGTGCGTCGGTGAGCTGTTCGAGCATTTCTCTGGAAAGGGGCACCTCAATAAGCCCGCTGTATGGGCTGAGGGCTCTGACGGCGTCGGCGGGATCGATGCGCAAAAGGACGTGTGTGTTTGACATAAGACATACCTCCAAGAGGCGAGGGCGTTAGCCAAGCTAAGTCCCTCTGGGTTGTGGTTTCGCGGGATCCAAGATCCCTCTTCTATTAATAGTCTAAGATGCGCTATTAGTCTAGTCTTGTTTTTTCCAATAATCCTTATGTTCCAAGTTCATGGCTGTGAGGAGGCTAAGAGGGAGCTGAACCGTGTCCGCGTCCTTGGCCTCCTCACAGAAGTATTTCCCTTGCCAGCAGCACGCTCTTAGGCAGCTCGCGCACACAGTGATAAGCGTGTCTTCTTTTCCGATAAGATCAGGATGTAGAATATAGGCTAGCTTTTTCGCGCAGTAAGAATAAGCAAA
>Ga0307378_10006846_pt1 | contig 15466 bp, 13 predicted proteins | sample UN1MG_FD_202238 | JGI IMG/M metagenome (GOLD analysis project Ga0307378, IMG submission 202238) | Soil microbial communities from Risofladan, Vaasa, Finland - UN-1 | ecosystem: Environmental > Terrestrial > Soil > Coastal area > Acid sulfate soil | place: Finland: Risofladan, Vaasa | collected...
ACCATCGCTATCGCGTCGATAAGGAAGGCGTCATTCTCGACGCCAAGATTGTTCCTCCCACGTCGCAAAACCAGAAATGCATCGAGAGCGATTTGTGGGAGTTCGTCCCCAAATACCTGGACCTGCCGCATGCGCAATTGCAGCACCGCTGTGAACAGCTCATCCGCAACTACGACCCCTGCATTTCCTGCGCGACGCATTTCCTGAAATTGAAGGTCGACCGTGAATAAGCCGGCGATTGAAGACGAGCGGGGCACGGAGCGCTCGACACGCCCCGGCCGGCTGCGAGTGGTGGGTTGCGGGAATCCCTACGCCGGTGACGACGGCGCGGGGTTGGAGATCGTTCGCCGTCTGCGCGAAAATTGGGATGGTTCGTGCGAACTGCTCGACAGGCCGCAAGCGGGACTGGAGCTACTCGACTGCATGCAGGGCGCCGATGTCATCCTGTTCGTGGACGCGGTTTCGAGCGGCGCCCCGCCGGGCACCCTGCATCTTGTGCCTCTGCCTTCGCCCGATTTGGAGGCGCGCGGCTTGGGCGCTCTTTCCAGTCACGGTTGGGGTCTGACCGAGGCGCTCAGCCTGATGTCGGCGCTGGAGTGGCAAGCGCCGCGCCTGTTTCTGCTCGGAGTGGAGATCGAAACGCTCGCGCCCGATAAGCCGCGCTCCGAGGCCGTGGAAGCGGCGATCCAGACTGTGGTGGACAGCTTCGCCCGGCTCTCAGCATTGTTGCTGGTGCTGTGTTTCAGAAAAGAGCGTCACATGGACCACCGGGAATGTCATGCTGAGCGCAGCGAAGCATCTTCTTCTCTGACAGCCGACTCATGCGGTGAGACCCTTCGCTTCGCTCAGGGTGACAAGGCAATATCCTGCGCCTCTTCTTTTGGCGGTCCAACACTAGACGCGCCCGCGCATGGGACGTTCGCCCCGCGCCACTTCCCGCCCGGCGACAAATCATTTCCCGGAGGTTCCTGATGTGCCTCGCGGTTCCCGGAAAGGTTCTCGACGTCGAAGAGCGCGGTGGTAACCGCATCGCCCGCGTGCAATTCGGAGGCATCACCCGGACCGCCTACCTCGATTTTGTTCCGGAAGCGGTGGTGGGCGACTACGTCATCGTGCACGTGGGCTTCGCCATCAGCCGCCTGGACGCGGAGGAGGCCGAAAAGACCTTTCGCATCCTCGAGGCCATGGGCTTGCTTGAAGATGAAGGGTTGGGTGCAGATTCAGAGCCCAGTTCCGGCGCTCGTAGCGGACCGTGAGTTCTGGTAGCCACAGTCAGCGTTTTTCTGACCGTGGGCTCTTCCCTGGATGACGAATCCGTCGGCTGACGGATTAATTCAAATGACGAATTAACCGTGGCTACCGCTGGTGATTGTGTGATTGAGTCATTGATTCATTGACAGGCTATGCGGTGCACAGGTTTTCCGCGCGGCGCTTCAATGCTTCAATGAACCAATGAAACAATGGACCAATTCTTCCCATGAAATACATTGACGAATACCGGGACGAACGGATTGCGCGCGGCCTGGTGGCCGAGCTCGCCCGCCGTGTGACGCGGCCCTGGATGCTGATGGAAATTTGCGGCGGCCAGACGCACACCATCATGCGCTACGGCATCGACGAATTGATCCCGCCGCAGATCACGCTCGTCCACGGGCCCGGGTGCCCGGTGTGCGTCACAGCGCTCGAGACCGTCGACAAGGCCATCCAAATCGCCTCGCGGCCGGACGTGACGTTCGTTTCCTACGGCGACATGCTACGCGTGCCGGGTTCGCACTCCGACCTCTTTCGAGTCAAGGCGGCGGGCGGAGACGTTCGCGTCGTCTACTCGCCAATGGAAGCGCTGAAGATTGCGCGCGCCAATCCCCAGCGCAAAGTCGTCTTCTTCGGCATCGGGTTTGAGACCACGGCGCCGGCAAACGCCATGGCGGCGTGGCAGGCGAAGCGCGAGAGTCTCGGTAATTTCTCCATGCTCGCTTCGCACGTTTTGGTGCCGCCCGCCATCCGCTTGCTGCTTGGCTCGCCGCAGAATCGCGTCCAGGGTTTCATCGCTCCCGGGCACGTCTGCACGGTGATGGGTTACAGGGAATACGAAGCCCTGAGCCGCGACTTTCGCGTGCCCTTCGTCGTCGGCGGGTTCGAGCCCATCGATTTGCTCGAAGCCATCTCCATGCTGGTGGCGCAGCTCGAAGAAGGCCGGGCGGAAGTTGAGAACCAGTACGCGCGCTCGGTGAGCTATGAGGGGAATCTGCCGGCGCAGCGCATCATGGAGCAGGTCTTCGAAATCTGCGACCGCAAATGGCGCGGCGTGGGCTCGATTCCGCAGAGCGGCCTGCGCTTGCGCCCGGAGTTTGCCGAGTACGATGCCGAAAAGGTTTTCGGCCTCGCGGATTTCTCCGCCGAAGAGCCCGCCGAGTGCATCAGCGCCCAAGTGCTTCAGGGATTGAAGAAGCCCACGGACTGTTCGGCGTTCGGGACGCGCTGCACGCCGGAATCGCCGCTCGGCGCGCCCATGGTCTCCGCCGAAGGCGCCTGCGCCGCTTACTACCTGTACCGGCGGCACAAGGTGAAGGTATGAGGGAGCATACAGCCGCGGTAGTGCCGGCGTCTGGCTCCGCCGGGGAGTGTGGGTCCTCACCGGCTTCTTTCGGCGCCCGAGCCAAAAGCGCTTCACCTCTGGCGAGGGAATCGGGCTAGAATGGAGCAATGCGAGGTGACCCATGGCTCGTCGCTTCACCGTGATTTTCGAGAAGGAAGAGGAAGGCGGCTACCACGTATTCTGCCCCACCCTGCCCGGCTGCCACACGCAGAGCCAAACCATCGAGGACGGCGTCCGGGATATTCGCGAGGCGATTGAGCTCTATCTCGAAAGCTTGGTGGAGGACGGATTGCCTATCCCCGAAGAAGATATCCTGATCAAGCCGATTGAGGTTTCGGCTTGAGCCCCGAACTCCCCGCTGTCACCGCCAAGGAGGCCGCACGGATTGCTGAACGGCTGGGTTTCCAGTTCCGCCGCCAGCGCGGCAGTCACGCAATCTACGTGCGGGCCAGCGATAAGGGGCGAGTTGTGATTCCCATGCACTCAGGCGACCTGAAGCGAAAGACCCTGCGCGGAATCATCGCGGACCTGAAAATCAGCATCGAGGAATTCCGGCAGATGCTATGAGTCTCGCCGCTGACAAGACGGGTAGCGTAGACTTCCGTTTGTCAGGAAGTCTGCGGCTCTTCGGCAGGGTGAGCCAACAGCCGCGGAGTTTCTGGAACGCGGTACTCCGCGCTACCCACTAAGGAAAACGGCCGTGGAAGACGAACGCGAAACGATCGGCCAGTTTACTTGCCCGGCGCCGCTGCCGGCGCGCGACCAGGTGCTTCTCGGCCACGGCAGTGGCGGCCGGCTGACGGCCGATCTGATTCGCCAGATCTTTCTGCCGGCGTTTCAGAATCCCATTCTGGCGCGGCTCGACGACCAGGCCATCGTCAGCGTGAATGGCGTGCGCCTCGCGTTTACGACGGATTCGTTTGTGGTCAGCCCGCTGTTTTTTCCCGGCGGCGACATTGGCTCGCTGGCGGTGCATGGGACCGTGAACGATCTGGCGATGGGGGGCGCGCAGCCGCTCTTTTTGAGCGCGGCGTTCATTATCGAAGAAGGCCTGGCGATGGAAACTCTGCGGCGGGTTGTGGAGTCGCTGCATCGCGCTGCCGCCGCGGCCGGCGTCGAAGTGGTGACCGGCGATACGAAAGTTGTGGAGAAGGGAAGCGGCGACGAGGTGTTTATCAACACCTCGGGAATCGGACTCGTTCCGGAAGGTTTAACACTCTCAGCCGACCAGGCGCGCCCGGGCGACCGGATCCTGCTGAGCGGCTCGATCGGCGAGCACGGCATCGCCATCCTCGCCCAGCGCGAGGGGTTGGAGTTCGAAAGCCCAGTCACGAGCGACAGCGCGCCGCTTCACACGCTGGTTGCGGCGATGCTCGATGCGGCCAAGGATTCGATTCGCTGCCTGCGCGACCCCACGCGCGGCGGCGTTTCGAGCGCCTTGAATGAGATTGCAGCGCAATCGCGGGTCAGCATGATGATCGACGAGCGCGCCGTGCTCGTGCGTGAGGAGGTGCAGGGCGCCTGCGAGTTGCTGGGACTCGACCCGTTGTACGTGGCCAACGAAGGGAAATTGATTGCCATCGTCGCTCCCGAGGCCGCCGAGAAAATTCTTGACGCGATGCGGGCCCACCCGCTAGGGGGCGAGGCGGCTATCATCGGGACGGTCCGCGAATCCGACGCCGGCGTGGTGGCGATGCGCACCGTGCTGGGAACGACGCGCATCGTCGACATGCTCTCCGGCGACCAGTTGCCGCGTATCTGTTAGGTGTGAGGTGCCAGGTTTCAGGATGCGGCTCCGGAATCTTTTCCTGACACCTAAAACCTGGCACCTGAAACCTGTTCTTCAATGCACGAACTGAGCATCGCCAATTCGATTCTCGATACGGTGCGAGCCGAGGCCGCGCGGCGTCCCGGCGCGCGCCTGACCAAGGTGGGCCTGCGCGTGGGAGAATTGGCGGGCGTGGATCCCGATTCGCTGGATTTCTGCTTCAACGTGCTCGTGACCGGGACCGAGTTCGCGCCGCTGGCGCTGGAAATCGAAACCAGGCCGCGGCGGCAACGTTGTCCTCGGTGCGACCGCACTTTTCGCGTTGTCGAGTTCGATATTTCTTGTCCGGATTGTGGTTACCTTGAAACGCGATGCATCGGCGGTGACGAGCTCGAAGTTGTTTATCTCGAGTTGGAGGAACCGTGAGTGGGGCGGGTAAAGGTGAGGGAGCAAAACCATCAATAACCGTATCGAGGGAGTCTGTGAGATGAGCCGTATCCCATTGGAAAAGAAGGTTCTGAGTGAGAACGACCGAATCGCCGGTGAACTTCGCGCGCGCTTTCAAAACCATGAAGTACTGTGTCTAAACCTTGTCAGCTCTCCCGGTGCCGGCAAGACCACGTTGCTCGAACGCACCCTCGATGGCTTTGCATCCGGTGAGCGCGTGGCCGTCCTGACCGGCGACGTTCAAACCGACAACGACGCCCGGCGCCTCGCGCGGTTCGGTTTTGCCGTGAAGCAGATCACTACCGGCGGCGCTTGCCACCTCGACGCGCGCATGGTGGAGCGCGCTCTCGTCGATTGGCGATTGGAAGATCTCGACCTGCTGCTGATCGAGAACGTCGGAAACCTGGTCTGCCCGGCCGGCTACGATTTGGGTGAGGCCGCCAAGATCGTCGTCCTGAGCGTCACGGAAGGCGACGACAAGCCGCTCAAGTATCCCGCCATCTTCTTCCGCGCCGACCTGCTGGTGCTGAGCAAGACCGACCTCCTGCCCTATGTCCCCTTCGACCTCGCGACGGCGAAGGAGAACGCGCTTCGCATCCATCCGGGAATCGAAATCATCGAAGTCTGTTCGATGGTGCAATCGGGACTCGAATCCTGGCGGCGGTGGCTGGACGAGCGGCGGCGGACGGCGCGGGGTGCGCCCGCGGCGCCTGTGGGCCGCGGCTGGGCGGGTGATCGTTAGGTGCGGCAATGGAGGTTCGCAAGGGCATCGACGTTTCCGGTATCGTGCAGGGAGTGGGTTTCAGACCTTTCATTTATCGTCTGGCGACCGAGCTGAATCTTTCGGGCACGATCAGAAACACTCCGGCCGGAGTGGCGATCGAAGTTCAGGGAAGAAGTGAAGCGGTCAATACCTTCCTCGAACGGCTGCCGAAAGAAGTGCCGCGTTTGGCGCGCATCACCGGCGTCGCGGTTCGCGAGCTCCCCTGCGATCACGATCACCAGTTTCGAATTCTCCCCAGCCAATTAGGCGCCGAGCACCAGGCGCTGATCTCGCCCGACGTCGCGGTCTGCGACGACTGCCTGCGCGAGCTTTTTGATCCCGCCGATCGCCGCTACCGCTATCCCTTCATCAATTGCACCAACTGCGGCCCGCGTTTCACCATTGTGCGCGACATTCCCTATGACCGCCCGCGGACCTCGATGGCACCTTTCCGCATGTGCCCCGCCTGCCAGCGCGAGTACGACGACCCACTGAACCGCCGGTTTCACGCCCAACCCAACGCCTGCTGGGAATGCGGTCCGCAGGTTGAACTGTGGGATGCTGCGGGCCGGAAGGTCGAGGCAACGGACCCAATCGCGGAGGTTGCGAGACTGCTCGCATCGGGGTCAGTGGTCGCTGTGAAGGGTTTGGGGGGATTCCACTTGGCCGCCGATGCCACGAATCCGGAGGCGGTCGAGCGCCTGCGCGAGCGCAAGCGGCGCGTGGAAAAACCCTTTGCCATCATGGCGCGGGATCTTGGGCGAGTGGAGCAGTTTTGCGAAGTCGATGACATCGCGCGCGGCTTGCTGCTGGGCCCGGAGCGGCCCATCGTCCTCTTAAGGAAGAAGCGACCGAACCCCATCGCCGAGGCCGTGGCGCCGTCGATTCACGACTTGGGAGTCTTTCTTCCCTACACGCCCATACATCATCTGCTCTTCGCCGAAGGCGGTTTTCTTGCCTTGGTGATGACCAGCGGCAATCTGAGTGAGGAGCCGATTGCCATTGACAATCGAGAGGCGGTCGAGCGCCTCCAGGGTCTCGCGGACTTTTTCCTTGTTCACAACCGCGACATCCTGTTGCGATGCGATGACTCCGTCGTGCGCTCGACGGGTCGCCAGTTGCGCCGCTCGCGAGGTTACGTCCCCGTTCCGGTGTTCCTGGGGGAGGAAGTCCCGCCGGTACTGGCGGTGGGCGGTGAACTCAAGAACACTCTCTGCCTCACCAAAGGGCGACACGCCTTTCTCAGCCAGCACATCGGCGACCTCGAGAATCTGGAAAGCTACCGGTTCTTCGAGGAGGCTGAGCAGCACCTCAAGCGCATTTTGGAAATCGAGCCGAAAGTGGTCGCTTACGATTTGCACCCCGACTATTTTTCAACTCGCTGGGCGCTCGCTCAGACCGGAATGGCGCGCGTCGGCGTGCAGCATCATCACGCGCACATCGCCAGTTGCATGGCGGAGAACCATCTGGATGGGAAGGTCATCGGCGTGGCGCTCGACGGCACGGGCTATGGGACGGACGGCAACGTTTGGGGCGGGGAAGTCCTGGTTGCGGACTACGTCGAGTTCGAGCGCGCCGCTCACTTTGCCTACGTGCGCATGCCCGGCGGCTCGCTGGCGATTCTTGAGCCCTGGCGGATGGCCGTAAGCTACCTGGCGCAACATTTCGGAAGTGGGTTCCTGAATCTTCAAGTTCCCTTTGTCGAGCAACTGGATCGGCAGCGTGCGGAAGTTCTGTTGCGGATGATGGAGCGCGGCGTGAATTCACCGCTCACTTCGAGCTGCGGGCGTTTGTTTGACGCCGTGGCGGCGCTGGCGGGGATTCGTCAGAAAGTAACTTACGAAGCCCAGGCGGCGATTGAACTGGAGATGGCCATCGATGACCGCGATTCGGATGAGGCGTATCCTCTGGCGCTCGTCGCGGAAGGCAACGGTTGGGTCATCGATACGAAACCGCTCTTCCACGCGTTGGTGCAGGACCTCCGCGAGCGCTGCCCCGTCGGCGTTATCAGCAGGCGGTTTCACAATAGTTTGGTGGATGTCTACGCGCGGCTGGCCGTTTCGCTCCGCCAGCGAACCGCGCTCAATCGGGTCTGCCTGAGTGGGGGGGCGTTTCAGAATGTCTACCTGCTCGAGCGTCTCTCGGCGCGGCTCGAATCCGAAAGGTTCGAGGTCTTCACCCACACCGAGGTCCCTGCCGGTGATGGCGGGCTCAGTCTGGGCCAGGCGCTGGTCGCCGCGCATCGCTTCCAGCAACTTTGAGTTTTGTGATGAACTGCTCGCGTCCAATTAGTGGGCCGTTAGCTCAATTGGTAGAGCAACTGACTCTTAATCCTAATCTGACCATTCTGTCGTCCCCGAGGCCGTTGCTGCTACTTTCTGCTCCCAAGAGCTACATAGCGATATCAGCCGCATGAATACTGGCTGAAATCGAGCTGGCCATTCCGTCTCGCTATCAGCTACGAACGCGAGGTGACCGGCCGTAGCTGGCAGTAGCAGTGGGTAGTCACTACGTTTTTCACTACAGTCTCCCCCGTACCAGACCCAGAAATCTGAAGTCACACCAACCAAAACACCGACGATGTGTTTCGCCCTGGCCTGCTGTTAGATGAGGCGTCCTGCTGCCTCCTCGCGCGGCCGGCGGGCATCCTACGCTAGTAAGCCCTGGGAGAAGCGCTGATGAGTCCTGAGGCAATTCTGTGCATCTGCCGCGGGTGGTACGCAGGAGTGTGCTCGTTGGCGATTCATTTGTCTGATTTCTCCACCCGCTGAGTCTCCTGTGCAGTAATGAATACGAAGTGGACCTCATCCCTCCTAAAAGGAGTGAGGGAATCCCAGAGGTGAGCGACGCTCGTGGATAAACGGAAGAGCAGACACTGCGAGCGTATACCCCTCTTGCCTGTGTTCCCTTCGACCGGACGAAATAATAGACGCCTCAAGGACCGGACACACCTACGGCGCGTAAGGCCAGTGGGCCAACCGCTTCGCTAGCGTTCCGCCAGGAACAAAGACTCGCGATCCATCTCAACTTGCGCAAGACGGACCCTGTGGGGCATTGAAGACCGACGGCCAAGGGTCCCCCCGCCCTTTCTATCCCCCGGCGTTTTGAGATCACTGTCCTCGCGGCGCTCCCTCAAATCAGAAAATCAAAAAAACTCACCCTCGCATGTATGACGGCGGCATATACATTGCTTCCTTGGCGCCCGGAATGACAGAATCTGATGGTAGGCACTTGGTCGGCCGGGCCAACCTGCTATGCCGCCTTTCTCGGCCGACTTTCCTTAGGCGGCGAGCTATGCCGAAGGCAGAAATGCGCAATGCCGGCAAAAAGAAAAAAGTGGCGCAGACCACAAGCCGCGCCGCACCAGAAAACTGGCTGGCCTGGTTAGACGAGCATGTCAGGACTGTTGACCCACCCACTCACTGGACCAACGCTTCTGCTTTCATGCTCGTTTGGTACCCCCATCTGCGTCCAAAACGACCTTGGGCGGAGGGCGAGGCCAATCTTAAAGGGTTGTCGCTGGCCAGACTTACGGTGGCCCAAGAAGCCTACGATGAGGAGTGCCGGGATTTTTGGCAGGAGCTGTCAATTTGGGAGAACATAATTGCTCCGTGGGGCCGAGCGCGAAGAGTGTTGAAAGGGCTGACTGCAGAACAGCGACAACAACTTGCAGCTCTGCTTTCGGACTCCATTTTCAACCTTACTGATTATCAGAAATGTCCGACTTCAGCGCAAATGAGACCGTTGAGTGAGGTTGGTTAAGCTATGGTTTTTGCCCTGGTTCAACCCTCAACCCACGCTAGACTGCGCGGTACACGAGAGGAGTGAACCATGAGTGAAGAACCTGCCTGAGGGGAAGGAAGCTCCCCCGCCCGGGCGAGGGAGGCGCCGCGCGGCTGTGGCGGAGCCGCCTGGCGGTTGCACGCAGTGCATGCCAGCAGCACCGCCCATCCCAACACCACCAGCCGACGGCGGCATCCGGATTCACTTGCCCGTCTTCCGCTAACCAGATTCAGCATTGCGCTTTCTTTTTAGCGCAGTTCTCTGCTCCAGCCACCATGAGCCCGTGGGAAACTATTCCCCACCTCGGAACGAAAAGATCATCAGGCCGGCGATACCACCGAAGGGTTGGTCAAGGGTGGGTCACCGCCCGGAGTGGACGGCCAGGCGGCGATAGTCACGCCGCAGAGTGATCGCAAACCGTAACCTCCTCTGTTTGAAGGATGAGAGCCAGTGCCGGGGGGCCTTATTGATTCGCACGCTGGTTTTTCCGGGGATCCTTTTTTTTCTGCTCCGTCTTCCTGAGTTCTTGAAACAAGGACAGCTCTTTCGCAGCCGCTTCCGTCTGGCCCTGCTTGACATAGGCACGGCTCAGCAGGTAATGCGCCTCTGAGTACTTCGGATCAGCCTGGATGCACTGGTTCAGCGCTGCCACCGCATCGGTTTCCTGTCCTTGTGCGCTGTAGATTCGCGACAGGAGGCACCAACCCTCGCACGACTGGGGATTGGCCCTTGTGGCCCTTTGGAGATTCGGGAGGCTCTCATTGAGTTTGTTCTGCCGATACAGAAGCCTGCCGAGATAGAGGTACGGCTGCTCTCCTCTGAACCCTGTTCGTTCGGCGAGCTCGATAGCCCGACGATAGCAGTTCACCGCAGACTGTTCCTGGTCGAGTTCTTCCAGCGTCAAAGCAAGGAAAAGTTGCGCCGGGACATAATCCGGATTGAGAGTCACGGATTTCTCCAGGACGGGGAGGGCGGAAGGAAACCGGCTATCGGTGTAATAGAGTGCTCCCAAGTGGAAGTAAATCAGAGAGTCAGCCGGCGCCAACTGGGCGGCGCTCTTCAACGCCTGCTCAGCGATGTCCATCCGGTTCACGAGGATGGCATTCGACGCGACCAATTTGTAGACCTCTGCGTCACGCTGATTCAATGAAAGCGCGCGCTCCAGTGCCTCGAGTGACTCCTGATACTTGCCCTCGCGAAAGAGGATCTTTGCCTCAAGAAAAAGGGTTTGATAGCTGTCGCCCCGCGAAGCGACTTCGTCGGCCAGCATCTGGCGCGCGGCTGTGAGATCTCCCGCGTCGATCAACCTGTTGATCTCATTCAATCGCCCGTCGTCGCTTGCCGAAAAGGAAGTCGTACCTCGCGCAGCGATGAAAGCAACTTCCCCACCCAAGGCGATTAATGCCGGGGCCGACAGCATCACGGCGGAAAGTAGACCGGTCAGCAGTCCTGTCCGAAGAGCGCGAACAATGGGGAAGCCGGAGCGCGGCAGAAACCGCGAGGCACCCCGGCCTCGATCCAGAAACCGGCAGACTGCCACCTGCGCGGAAGATTGCGAACCGGGTTCCAGCTGGGCATTTGTCATGACTTTGGCCTATGTTACATTAAAATGCTGAGGTTGACGCGCCCACTCTCCGGCACATGAAGATTCCATCGATCCAAAGAGGCTTGGTACTCATCCTTGCGGCCGCCGGTGCCGCGGGGCTGAAGACCATGCCGCCGCCAGCCAGGTCGATGGCCCAATACGTTGAAGGGCGCGAGAGCGCCAAACTCCGCTTTCAGTACCTTAATTCGCCGACCCCCAACAAGTACTTGATCGAGACTATGGGCGGTGGAGTCGCCCTCCTCGACTACAACAAAGACGGCTGGCTCGACGTTTTCTTTGTCAATGGCGCGGCCCTGGGGAATCCGCAGCGGGAGGATCCGCCTCCGGACAAATCCAAACCCGCATACTGGAATCGTCTCTTCAGGAACAATCACGACGGGACCTTCACGGATGTCACGGAAAAGGCCGGAGTGAAAGGCGAAGGATATGGCATGGGCGCCGCCGCCGGTGACTACGATAACGACGGGTATCCCGACTTGTTCGTCACCAACTATGGTTCCAGCCTTCTCTACCACAACAATGGCGATGGGACGTTCACCGACGTGACCGCGCCATCGGGAGTCCACACCGATGGCTGGAACATGAGCGCAGGGTTTCTTGATTACGACAACGACGGTTACTTGGACCTCTTCGTCACCCGTTACCTACAGTGGAATTTCGGAATCGGCGCCATGGTGTGCGGCCCGAATATCCCCGGTGGGCGCGCCTACTGCCATCCCAACGAGTTCAAGGCCGTCTCCAATTATCTCTTCCACAATAATCGCGACGGAACATTTGCCGACGTCAGCGAACCCAGCAGAATCAAGGCCAGCGCGGGGTACGGACTCGGAGTGTCGTTCGGGGATTTCGATAACGACGGCCGTACCGACATCTATGTTGCGAACGACGCGTTCCCGCAATTCCTCTTCAAGAACAACGGCGACGGCACCTTTACCGAGGAGGCGGCCATTGCGGGCGTGGGTTACACGGAAGACGGGAACACTTTTTCGGGAATGGGAACCGATGCGGTGGACCTGGATAATGATGGATTTACAGACATCCTCACGACCGCGCTGCCCTACGAATACTTTTCGCTGTTTCGCAACAATGGAAACGGGACTTTCGAATACGCCAGCGTCACTTCGAACTTGGCGGAGATCTCGCGCTCCTACGGCGGCTGGGGCATTCACGCCTATGACTTCGACAACGACGGCGAAAACGAAGTATTCATCGCCACGAGCCACGTGATGGACAATATCGAAGTCACCCAACCTCACCTCAGCTACCTGCAGCGGCCCTTGCTTTTGAAATATTCGGAATCAAAGTTCGTCGACATCTCCGCTGAAGCTGGAGGAGTGTTCCGTCAGCCCTGGGCGGCAAGGGGTGCAGCGTTCGGAGACTTGGACAACGACGGAGACATCGACGTTGTGGTCTCTGACTACCAGGGCCCCGCCCACCGGCTCCGCAACGAGGGCGGAAATCGAAACCACTGGATCGAACTAGATCTGCAAGGGACGAGGAGCAACCGGGACGCCGTCGGAGCCCGCGTCAAGCTCACGACCGGCAATGGAAAGATCCAGTACCGTACGGTCAGCCCCGCCGGAAGCTACGCCTCCTCCAATGACCGGCGAATTGCCTTCGGCATCGGAATGGAAACAACCATTTTGCAGATCAATATCCGCTGGCCGAGCGGCGTGTCCCAGGTGATCGACAATCCGAAGCCGAACCAGATCTTGCACATCGTCGAGGCGCCAGTTGCCTCGCCGGCGACGACGCGCGAGAAGGCCACCGGAGAGAGGTCCCTCGCGGGGGAGAAGGAGCCTGGAACCGCTCCGCCGTCGTTCTTCCGGCGTGTGCAGCTTGCCCACAACACGGACGCAGAAGAGCAATACAAGTCAGGTTTGAACCTGCTTCGCCGGGGGAAAATCAACGAGGCTGCACGGGCTTTCAGAGCTGCGATTCGGTCGACACCGGATTTCGTCGAAGCACACTACGCGCTGGGGGTGGCCTTGAGTCGCCTGGGGAAGGATCATTTCCCCGCCGCGGTCGACCAATTTGTGGAGGTCTTGCGTCTGAAACCCGATCACGTCGACGCCCGCGTGGACCTCAGTTTTATCCTAGTGCAAGAAGGCGACAGGGCTGCGGCGGCAGCACAGTTGGAGCAGGCCATCCGAATCGCGCCCGCGAACGCCGATCTCTACGTTCTTCTCGGGAAGGCACGATACGAGTCCAACGATTTCCCAAAAGCGATCGAGTCTTTCCGCAAGGCCTTGGAGTTGAACCCGCGGCTGAGCGGTGCGCACTACGGCCTCGGATTGGCCTTTGCCAAGCAGCATGACAACGCTCGCGCGGCTCAGGAATTCCGCGCGGCCTTGGACCTCAACGCGGGAGATCCGTACGCGCAATTGGAACTGGGAAAGATTTCTCTCGAAGAGGATGATCTGGCGGCCGCTTCCAAGCGCTTGAATGAAGCCATCCGACTTCGTCCGAATCTCGCCGAAGCACACTTTGCATTGGGGAAGCTTTACCGGCGCGAAAACGCCGGGGAGAAAGCCGAAGGCGCCTTTCGCGAAGCGGTGCGGTTGCAGCCCGACCTCACCGACGCGACCTACAACCTGGCGTTGTTGCTCCAGTCGCAAGGGAGGAAGGAAGAAGCAAAGCAGTTCTTCGCGCAAGTCGAATCAGTGCAACAGTCTCGGGTGGCGACGGGAAAAGCCAATGCGTTGAACGCGGATGGAATCAAACTCACGAACGAAGGTCGATCCGAAGAAGCCCTGGCGGCGTTTCAAAAGGCTCTGGCCGCCGACCCCTCCTTCTTTATGGCGGCCTATAACCAGGGGATCGTGCTGGGCCGCCTGGGAAGAACCCAGGAAGCGATCGAAGCGTTCCGGAGGACAATCCGCCTGCGTCCCGATTTCGTCCTGGGCCACTACGGTCTCGGGCTCCTACTGAAGACCCTCGGTGATCCATCCGCCGAGGAGGAGCTCGCCAAAGCGCGGCTACTCAACCAGTACGTGGCCCAGCCCTTAGGCCGTGACGTGGTTGGGTCCGGCGAATCTAGGTAAAATTCTTTCCTGTTTCGTCTGCTTCTCCCTGTTACCAGTAATGTGAATTTGGCGCGGCCTTACTCTGCCGTCCTGAACGCGTCGTAGAGCGCCTTGTCCCGAACAGTAGGGAGATTCTTCCTCTCCGCATTCAACTGGTCGACGAACGCCTGCTCGCGCTTGGCATCTTCCAGTCGCTTGAGCCTGCCATACACGCGGACCAGCGTGATGTGAGCGGGAGGAAAGTCCGGCTTCGCTCGCGTAACTTTTTCCAGAATGGCGGCAGCCTCGGCATAGTCGCCCCGGGCCTGAGCGAGCAGGCCGATTTGATACAGGATTTCGTAATCATCGGGGCGCAAGCGGATCGCTTTGTCGAGGAGGACCGCCGCTTCGTCGAGCCGCCCCCGCTGCCGGTAGAGCGAGCCGAGAAGGCTCACGGCGTTGCTGTCGTCCGGATAGAGCACCAGCTCTTCTTCGCACATCCGGACGGAGAGGTCCCACTTAAAATCGAAGAAGTAGGCATAACCGAGCTGGGCGTGGGCCTCTGGTAGCGTGGGATTCCGCTCCAGCGCCAGTTTGAACTCCTCAATTGCCCTGCGATGATTGAACTTCGCCAGGTAATAGGATCCGACAATGAAGTGTGCTTCCGCCGAATCATCACCTTCAAGCTCCGATACCATGGGCTCGGCCTTGTCCAGCTGGTTGACCTTGATGTAGGCGGAGGCCAGCGTATAGGTCAGGTCCCGGTCCTTCGGATTCGCGCTGCGAACCGTCTCCAGTTCAGCGATACCTTCCGCCATGCGGTCCAGTTTCAGCAGGCAAAGGCCGAGAAGATTGCGGGCGACGAGGTTTGACGGCTGGGCCGCAACGACCTTCGCCAACTCGCCTTGGGCCAGCTCATACTGGTTTGCACGCATCTGCACAACAGCGAGATTCAGTCGAATGGCAGGCTGCTTGGGGTCAAGCCTGAGCGCGTCGCGGAGACACTTCACGGCGCGCTCCGCCTCTCCCAGCTGGGAATATACGAGCCCCAGGTTCGAAAGCACGTCCACCCGTTGCGGCGCAAGCTCTAATGCCGCCTCATAGGCCTGACGCGCCCCTTCCAGGTCACCCTTTTGCTGCAATTGCACACCGCGAGCGAAGGCCTCTTGCGCCCGATGGGGCGCCGTCTGGGCGCCGGCCGAAACGCTGATGGCCATCAGGGCAAGGGCAATAAACTTCCAGGCCGCGCCACAACTCAAGATCACACCTCCCGTTTCATTCTATCAAGAATTTACGGGCGTTTGATCCGCAGCGCAATATCCACGGCATGTTGGGGCGTGGCAAAGATCCGGTTGCCTCCGTGATGGGTGAATGTCTCGGTCTCCAACACCTCGCCCGAGGCGGGGTCGACCCAGTCCGCCTTGTAAGTGCCACCAGGCAGGATCAGTTCCAAGTTCTCTGTGTAGTTGCCGGGCGTGACGATGTACGAACTCGTGTC
>Ga0307378_10006847_pt1 | contig 15465 bp, 11 predicted proteins | sample UN1MG_FD_202238 | JGI IMG/M metagenome (GOLD analysis project Ga0307378, IMG submission 202238) | Soil microbial communities from Risofladan, Vaasa, Finland - UN-1 | ecosystem: Environmental > Terrestrial > Soil > Coastal area > Acid sulfate soil | place: Finland: Risofladan, Vaasa | collected...
CATCAAAAAACGTCAAAAACCAGTACGGTTTCGTCTTGCCTAGTTTAACATCGCTCCTGCATACCCCTCTCGGCGCTAGCGCCAAGGCCGTTTTGTGGATAACTTGACCCCAAAAAGCGCGCCAAACCGCGCCAAAAATGTGTTTTCCGGAAAACGAAAATGCGACTTACATCAAAAACGGGGAACAGGGAATGGGCAACGGGCAACAGGCAACGTTTAGCCGCCCGGCTTGCCTGCCCTGAGCGAAGCCGAAGGGCCGGGCGCCGGCAGGACCCGGATGCCGAGGTTCTCGGTCTCGGTCGCCCAGGCGATACCCGTCAGGAGCAGCATCCCCAGGTTTACCCACATCAGGCTTCTCATGGCATACCCTTTCCAGGTCCAGCCTTGACCATTAACCCCTGCTTGCCATTCCGCCCGGCGCCCAGTGGCCCGGTGCGTTCATTTTCCGTCGTACCGTTGGATTTTCGTGCTGAGACTCATCGGCCGCTCCAGCCCACCGGCCTTCAGCGTGAAGGTGATTCCGCCGAACCAGTCGCACTCCGACACCGACTTGGGGATCGCACACGTGAAGACTCCGCGGCCGCTGTTATGGCACGGGAGGCTGGCCCAGTCGCGTTCAACCCAGGGTTTGCTCGTATTCCAGGCCGCGTACACCCACGGCTCGGCATCGGCCGGGAGGTTCTTCACTTCGAAGGCGACCGTTCCGGTCTGGTCGGCCTTCACGACGTTCAATTCGGCCAGCGGTGGGTTGTTGCCGCCAAGAACGTGTGCAAAGAAAGCCGGCTCCATCTCCGTGAAGATCGGCGACATCCACGACACCGGTCCGCCGGGCAGGGACACCCAGTGGCTCTTGTTGGGGCCGAAGCAGAGATACTTCGACCCGGGGACCGCGTCGAAGGTGGTCATGATGGCGGGGGGCTGGAAGAAGATGTCGTTGGCAGCCGCATACATCAGGTACGTGGCTCGCATGCGACGGAGGCGCGTGGCGGCATCGAAGTGGGCGATCCAGACCTGACGATCCTTGTCAGCCATTTTCTTCAGCGACTCGGCGCCGATGGCGGCCTCCTGGTAGCAGCCGGAGCCGTACAGGTTGAAGACGGCGCGGACCCGCACGTCCAGAAGCCCTCCAAGCATCGTCGTCATGTAGCCGCCCCAACTGATGCCCGTCATGGCCATCTTTGCAGGGTCCACGTCTTCCTGCGCCCCCAGGAGATTGGATGCACGCAGCCCTGCCACCACCGCGTCAAAAAGGACTGACGCATGAGGCGAAGGGGTGACGTCGAACTGGCCGGCGCCGAACGGCATCTTCGTCACGCGGCTGAGGCTCTTCATCTTGTCGTTGGCGCCGTATCCGGGGAGGTCCGGCGCCAGGGCCACGTAACCCAGTTTGGCCCAGGCGATCGGGCCGCCGTCCGATGCCGCGCCGCCGCCACCGTGGCAGATGAGCATGGCCGGCCGCTTGCCTGGCGCGGCACCCGCAGGCCGCGCCAACACGGCGTAGACCTCGCACGGGTTGACCTTGCCTTCCTTGCTCCCTTCGAAACTCGCAAACCGGAGTTCGGTGACCCGGACGCCGTCCCGGACCCCTTCGCTGAGGACCGCGGTGACTCGTGGCACTTCCTTCAGATACGGGTAGAAGATGTCGTCCTTGGCAAGGGGAGGCGGCGCCTCCGGAGCCTTGGCCGCCGCGACCGCAGGAAGGGCCAATAGAAAAGCGAGGCTGAGGTAAGGCGACCAGCGAAAAGTTTCCGTCACGACGGTCCCTCCGGCAAGAGGTCATCGGAACGTCGCCGACCCTCGCGCCACATACGTTCAAACCCACAGGGAAAGTCGCGTACCGTGAATAATCGCTGCGCCCGACTTTGCCGCGGCATCCCACCATAGACCCAACGCGCCGGGCAGACCGCCCGATGCGCCTACTTCGACGCCGGTAGCGGTGCCGGGTCGAAGGTCAGCGGGCCTCACGGAACCACCGGCCGAGATCGGTCATCGAGCATCCCCTGATCCTGGAACCGCCGCTTGGACTCGCAGGACCGGCTTCGGGTCGTCGCCATCCCGGCCGGCCCATGACGCCGCGAATAGGCCATGGGTCGCGCCGAATAACAATGGCTGAAAAAAGAACGGGCGAGCCGCAAGGGCTCGCCCGTCGAACCTGTGATTCTCTTGAAACCGCGATTACTTGCTGCGACGCCGTTTCAGAAGGAGGCCCACGCCACCCATGGCGAGCAGGGCCATCGTCGCCGGCTCGGGAATGACGTTGGCGCTTCCGGTCAGGCCTGTAAACGTTGCCGTTGTTATGCTCTCGCTGCGGGAGCTCGCGGCTATGCCAAGGTTAAGGGTGTCGGCCAGGCCGCTGCCCAAGTCCTCCGACCTAAGAGCGGTCCACGTCGAGCCATCGGCAGAGTACGAGCCGGTCATCGTGCCTCCCGATCGCTCGAGTTTTATATACAGGGGCGGTGTCTTGTTGTCCGCGTGCGAGTCGCTGTCACCCTTCCAGGCCTCCGCCCATCCGCCCGATCGCCCTGGCGCGAACAACATCTCAAAGCTGCAATTGCCGGATGTGTTTGGATTGATGAAAAAGCCTTTCTCGCCGCCGCCAGAACCGCCGGTTGAGTTCACCTGTGCCGAAATCCAGAAATCGCCGGAATTGGCAGCTTCCGGATAATGGTGCGACTTAAATTCTTGCTGCCGAGCAATCCCATCAAATAGGAAGTGGCCGTTTGGCCATCTCCCCCGGACTTCAACTTCCTTTCGACCTTAGTATAATTCCGCCGATTGTCAAATCGTAGTCTGGGATTTTTTTCGGGAGGCAAGCAAAAATATACCATAGGCTGTATTGAAGTGCTTTAGAATAACCAAGATGGGCCATCGTCAGGTGTTCTAGGCCCAGCGAACGTCAGTCCGATGTAGCGCGGGGGTTGTCAACCGCACCGAGCGGTACGGCGAAAAAAATGTGGCGACGTAACGCGGGACGGTGTATGCTTCGACCCTCTCAGTCTCAGTGCAACAGCACCCATGGAGGTCGCCATGCGAACCCGAAGGGAAACATCCATGTTTGTTGAACTGACGGTGATGGTAATCCTAATCATGCTGTGGTTTGCGGGGGCAGGGGCGCTCGGCGCCGCACCGGCCATTGACACGCACCCTGCGACGCCGTCCGGCGTCGAACCGGCTGAGCACCCGCCGATCCCGATTGCGGTCACGCTCGATGAACCCGGCTTCGTGACGCTGGTGATCGAGGACCAGGCCGGCAAGCGGGTCCGCAACCTGGTGAGCGAGACGCCGATGCCGGCCGGTCGCAACGTGGTGTACTGGGACGGCCTGGACGACCTCGGCCGCGACCCCGACGCGGCCGCCCATGCGGTGTATCACATCCCCGGGCGGCTGGTGGCGGCTGGCGAGTACCAGGTCCGCGGCCTCTATCGCAAGGGCATTGACCTCCGGTACGAGTTCACGGTCTATAATCCCGGCCAACCGCCGTGGCCCACGAAGGACCGAAGCGGTGAATGGCTGACGAACCATACGCCGCCGAGCGCCGTGTGTTTCGTCCCGGCGGGCGCCGTGCCGGCGCGCGGCGGGTCGAAGGAGCCCTCGCCCGCGCAGGTCCTCATCGGCAGTTCCGTCGCCGAGGGCGGCAGCGGCCTCGCGTGGGTGGACCTCAGCGGCCGCAAACTCCACGGACAGATGTGGCTCGGAGGCATCTGGACCGCCGCCACCTGCCTGACGCGCGACGCCGGCGATAAGCCCGTCGCCGGCGTTTATGCCTACACCGGCGCGGCCTGGGAAGGGGATGGCTACAACCAGAATCAGCCCGAACTCCGGCTCCATGAACTCGTCAGCGGCGATAAGCGGCTCCCGGCGCCGGGCGACACACGGAAAGGCACCGGCGAAGACCCGCAGGTCCTCACCCCCACCTATAAGTTCCCCGACAAGTCGAAGACGGGTCTCGGCGGCCTCGCGGCGCGGAACGGACTCCTCGTGGCCAGCCTGCCGAAGATGAATCAACTGCTCTTCATCGATGCGGCCGCGCACCGGGTGCTCGGCACGGCGCCGCTGGAGGATGGCCGCGGCCTGGCGTTCGACGCCAAGGGCCGCCTGCTGGCCCTGTCCGGCAAGCGGCTGGTGGCCTTCGCGCTGCCGGACCGCGAATCCATGGGTCAGAACGTTCAGTTGCCGGCGCCGCAGGTGATCGTGGCCGCGGGCCTCGAAGACCCGCAGCAACTGGCCCTCGACGCCTCGGGTAACATCTATGTGACCGACCGCGGTTCCAGCCACCAGGTCAAAGTCTTCGCGCCCGACGGCAAGCCGCTCCGGACCATCGGCGCAGCCGGCGCGCCTCGCGCCGGTCCCTACGATCCGAATCACATGACCAACCCGCGCGGCGTCACGGTCACCGACGACGGCCATCTGTGGGTGGCCGAGGAAGATTTCCAGCCCAAGCGGGTCAGCGTGTGGACGCTCGATGGGAAACTCGCGAACGCTTTCTACGGACCCCCCATCTATGGCGGCGGGGGCGTGCTCGACTCGAAAGACAGGCGCCTCTTCCGCCTCGGCGGCATGACGTTCCGCCTCGATTGGGACAAGGGCACGAGCCAGCTGATCTGCATCCATTATCGTCCGGGCCCGGCCGACCTGCCCATGCCCGAGGGCATGTTCGCGAGCGGGCCGCCCGACACGGCCATCTACCTCGACGGCCGCACCTACTTCACGGACTGTTTCACCTCCCACCCGACCAACGGGACGCCGATTGTGGTGCTCTGGATCGAACGCGACCGCGTGGCCGTGCCGGTGGCGGCGCTCGGTCGGCCTGCCGACTGGAAAGTCCTCAAGGAAGAGCGTTTCCGCGCCCGCCTGCCGCAAGGCGTGGACGCCAAGAACCCCGACTGGAACCATCTCATCTTCGCCTGGTCGGATCTGAATGGCGACGGGCTCATGCAGCCCGACGAGGTGACCTTCGTCAAGGGTTCGGCGGGCGCGGGCATCACGGTATCGCCGGACCTTTCGATCGTGACGGGCGGGGCGGTCCGCTTTGCGCCCCAGCGGTTCACCGACGCCGGCGTGCCCGTGTATGATCTGGCCCAGGGCGACGTGCTGGTTCCCGGCGCCCAGGAGCCGACCTCGACCGGCGGCGGGCAGGTGCTCCAGTGCCGCGACGGCTGGACCGTCCTGACGGTGGCGCCCAAGCCGTTCGCCCCGCAGTCCATGGGCGGCGCGCGCAACGGCCGGCCCCTCTGGTCGTATCCGAGCGTATGGCCTGGTCTCCATGCATCGCACATCGCCGCCATGCCCGAGATGCCCGGCGAACTCATCGGCACGACGCGGCTCCTGGGCCCGGCCTTCACCCCGCGGCGCGGAGAGGCCGGCGAGATGTGGGCCATCAACGGCAACAAGGGCAACATCTACCTCTTCACGACGGACGGCCTGTTTGTGGCCACGCTCTTCAGGGATTGCCGCTACCCGGACGCCGCCTGGTCAACGCTTCCGAAGGCCGAGCGCGGCATGCTCTTGAACCATGTGACGATCAACGAGGAGTCGTTCTGGCCATCCATCAGCGAGACGGATGACGGCAACGTCTACCTGGTCATCGTCTGGCCCAGCCTGGTCCGCGTCGAGGGCCTCGAGAGCGTCCGGCGGTTGGCGGCCAAGGGCCTGAAGGTCACGCCCCAGATGCTGGCCGCCTGCCAGGCTTACTTTGTGCAGAGCGAGGCCCGCCGCCAGCAGCAAGCCAAGGGGCAGGGCACGCTGGAGGTGGCCATGCGAAAGGCGGCCCCCGCCGTGGACGGCAGGCTCGACGACTGGGCCGGCGCCAAGTGGGTGACGATTGACGTCCGCGCCAAGCAGGAAGGCGACTGGGGCCGCCGCGAACAGAAAACCGAGGCGGCTGTCGCGGTGGCCGGCGACCGTCTCTATGCGGCCTTCAAGACGGGCGAGCCCAACCTGCCGGCCAACGCCGGCACGGCCCTCCAGAATCTCTTCAAGACGGGCGGCGGGCTGGACCTCATGATCGGCGCCGATCCGAAGGCGGATGCGAATCGCGGCGCCGCGGTCGCCGGCGACGTGCGATTGCTCGTCGCGATGGTCAACGGAAAGCCGGCGGCCGTGCTGTACCGGCCGGTCGTTCCCGGCACCACGGGCGAAGGCGTCCACTTCAGTTCGCCCCTGCGGACGATCACCTTCGCCCGCGTGGACGACGTCAGCAGCCAGGTCGTCCTGGTGGCGGGCGGCAAGGAGGGGGAATTCGAACTCTCGGTGCCCCTCAGCCTGCTCGGCCTCAAGCCGGCGGCCGGGCTGGTCCTCCGCGGCGACATCGGCGTCTTGCGTGGCAGCGACTTCCAGACCACGCAACGGTCCTACTGGAACAACAAGGCCACGGGCCTGACCTCGGATATCCCGAGTGAGGCGGAACTGATTCCGCGCCTCTGGGGCCGGTTGGAGTTCGTCGCCGAGAAGGCGCCGGGGGGTCGTTAGAGTCTGTTCGGGCCGAAGAATCTATCTGGCCGCGAGCCGCTGCCATCACACGGCTGACTCTGTCGGCGGGTCAACACCGGCAGCCTTCGCGCGGTGGGAGTATACTCTACTGGTCATCAGGCTCATCGGGAGCCTGACCGGCCGTAAGGCCGTGAACGGTTACGTCGCCGACGCGGCGACGTGTTCAGTGCGCTAGTGTAGTGCTGCCGAATTAGTGCATCTTATGAATGCCCGAGATCGCGTGCTCTTCACTCAACATGTGGCCCGGACACATGAGATCAGCCTGTTTTTTTGATTCGGCATAAGATACGATTTGCGTGACGCACTACACTAGGAGACCCTCCACATGATCGCTCTCGCAGCCCGACGGATTCCGGCTGGCATGCAGGTGTTGGCGCTGGCGGCCGTTTTTCTGGCGGCAGCGGCCGGTGCACGGGCCGAGTCTCCCCCGGCGGCCGACAACCCGCTCACCTCGCCGCGCACCCAGTGGTGGCGCGACGCGAAGTTCGGCATGTTCATCCACTGGGGCCTCTACGCCGTGCCGGCGGGCGTCTACAACGGCAAGGAGGTCGGCGGCATCGGCGAGTGGATCATGTACAATGCCCACATCCCGGTGGCCGAGTACGAGAAGTTCGCCGGCCGGTTCAACCCCGTCAGGTTCGATGCCCGCGTGTGGGCCAAAGTGGCCAAAGACGCCGGCATGAAGTACATGGTCATCACCTCGAAGCACCACGACGGGTTCTCGATGTTTCACACGAACCTCACGCCCTACAACGTGGTGGCCGCCACGCCCTGGCGCCGCGACCCGATGAAGGACCTGGCCGCCGCCTGCAAGGCCGAGGGCCTGCGGTTCTCGTTCTACTATTCCATCATGGACTGGCACTGGCCCGACCAGGACAAAACCATCGACCAGTACACCGCCTACATGAAGGGGCAACTGAAGGAACTCATCCAGCAGTATGGCCCGCTGGGCCTCCTCTGGTTCGACGGTGAGTGGATCGGTTCCTGGAATGCGGAACGCGGGCGCGACCTCTATGGCTATGTGCGCGGTCTCCAGCCTGACATCATCATCAATAACCGCGTGGGCAGGCGAGGGCCGACCGACGGCGACTACGAGACCCCCGAGCAGTCCATCCCCGCCGGGGCCATCAAGGGCCGCCTCTGGGAAACCTGCATGACCCTTAATGATACCTGGGGCTACAAGACCAGCGACCACAACTGGAAATCCACCGAGGACCTGACGCGCAAACTAATCGACATAGTATCCAAGGGTGGCAACTTCCTCCTGAACGTCGGCCCCACCGCCGAGGGCGTCATCCCGCCCGAAAGCGTCGAGCGTCTCCAGGGCGTCGGCCGGTGGCTCGCGACCAACGGCGAGGCCATCTACGGCACCACCGCCGGCCCGTGGAAAAAGCACCCCTTCGACGGCCGCGCCACCGTCAAGGGCAACACGCTATATCTCCATGTGTTTAAGTGGCCGGAGGGGGACCTCGTCATCAAGGGCCTCGCAGGAAAGGTTGTCCGCGTCGAACTGCTCGACAAGGGCCTCGGCGACGTAAAGGTTGCGCTCGACAACAAGGACAACCGGGTGACCCTCACGGTGTCGCGGCCGGCGAAGACCGACCCCATGGCCACGGTCGTCGCCGTGCGCACCCAAGGGCCCGTGACCGTCTCGGACGTGTTTGCGTCCGCGCCCGCCAAGCAGGCCGCCGACGGCACGATCACGCTTGGGGCTGGCGATGCCGCCATCCACGGCGACGCCGCCCAGTACGAGGGTGACAAGGACTGCGTCGGTTTCTGGAACGACACGACCGACTGGGTCGGATGGAAGGTGGCCGTCGAGAAACCCGGCACGTTCGAGGTGTCGGTCACGTATGCCTGCGACCCCGCCTCGGCCGGGAGCGAGTATGTCTTCTCCGTCGCCGGGCAGGAACTGGCCGGCAAGGTCTCGGCCACCGCCTCCTGGTCGGCGTTTGCCACCGCTCGGCTGGGAACCGTGAAGATCGAGAAGCCCGGCCTGCTGGACGTCGCTGTCAGGCCGAGGTCGAAACCGGCCATGTACGTGATGAACCTGCGGTCGGTGACCCTCAAACCGCTGAAAGACTGACGCCGACATCCCGTGCGACCACGCGCCCCCGCGATTGCGGTCACGGCGGCGCTGCCTTACCATGGTCAGTGGACGCCACGCACGCGGACGGACTAGGCGCACGCTCATCGCCATCCCGGTCTACAATGAGGAGAAACACCTCGAGCGGGTCCTGGCCTAGATGGTCCGCTGGTCGTTCTTGCGATAGAACGGCACCGACAAAGGAGCGAACTATGCACCGCGGTTACCTCGGCCTCTTGCTTATCGCTGGGGCGGCGTTTCTCCTGGCGGGATGCTCCGGCACGCCGGAACCGGCCAAGCCGGGCGGCGAGGCCCCGAAGGCCGCCAAGACCGAAGGCGCCAAAATGCTGCGGATCGCCGTCATCCCCAAGGGCACCACGCACGAGTTCTGGAAGTCCATCCACGCCGGGGCCAAGAAGGCCGAGCAGGAACTCACGGGCGTCCAGATCGACTGGCAGGGACCCATCGTCGAGGACGACCGCCGCGCGCAGATCGACCTGGTGGAAACGTTCATCCAGAAACATGTCGATGGCATAGTACTAGCCCCGCTGGACGACAAGGCCCTCGTGCTGCCGGTCCAGGCGGCCTCCAGGGCGGGCATCCCGGTCGTCATCATCGACTCGGATCTGGCCGACCCGGAGGCGTATGAGAGTTTCGTCGCCACCGACAACACGAAGGGCGGCATGCTGGGCGGCCAGCGGCTGGCCGAGGTCCTGGGCGCCAATGGCGGCAGGGTCATTCTGCTGCGGTACCAGGTGGGCAGCGCCTCCACCGAGAACCGCGAGAAGGGGTTCCTGGAGGAGATGGCCAGACACCCGAACATCGAGGTCGTCTCGAGCAACCAGTACGCCGGCCCGACGGTCGAGACCGCGATGACGGCGGCCCAGTCGCTCCTGACGAAATTCGGCGAGGGGCAGGTTGACGGCATCTTCTGCCCGAACGAGTCGAGCGCGTACGGCATGCTCCAGGCCCTGCGGACCGCCGGCCGCGCGGGCAAGGTCAGGTTCGTCGGTTTCGACGTCTCGGCCAAACTGCTGGAGGCCCTGAAGGCAGGTGAAATGCAGGGCCTCGTCCTCCAGAACCCATTCCGGATGGGGCACGACGGCGTCGCGACCGTCGTCAGCCGCATACGCGGCCAGAAGGTCCCGAAACGCGTGGACACGGGCGTGGTGCTGGCGACCGCCGAGAACCTGGCCGACCCGCAGGTCGACCGTCTCATCCACCCGCCGGTGGAATAGGCCGCCGATGGTTCGACCATTAGAGAGAATGCTCAGGCCATGACGCGCCTGCGGATGACCGGCATATCGAAGTCCTTCGGCTCGACGCGGGCACTGGACGGGGTGGACCTTGACGTCCTCCGCGGCGAGATCCACGCGCTGGTGGGCGAGAACGGCGCCGGCAAGAGCACCCTGATGAAGATTCTTTCGGGCGCCGAGCGGCCGGACGCGGGCGAGATGGCGCTTGAGGGCCGCCCGTATGCGCCGCGCGGCCCGCTGGAGGCCCGGGCCGCCGGCGTCGCTATGATCTACCAGGAACTCAGCCTGGCGCCGGACCTGACGGTGGAGGAAAACGTGCTGCTGGGGGTGGAGCCGACGGCCTTCGGGTTCGTCCGACGCGGGCCGATGCGGCGCCGGACCGAGGAGGCCCTGGCCCTTCTGCGGCACCCCGACATCCGCCCCGGCGCCCGCGCGGGCGACCTCAGCGTCGGCGCGAGGCAACTCGTCGAAGTGGCCCGTGCGCTGGCGGCCCGCGCATCGGTCGTGGTCATGGACGAGCCGACGTCCAGCCTGGGCCAGGCCGAGGCCGAGGTGCTGCTGGGGGTGATACGGCGGCTGCGCGATTCCGGCGTCAGCGTTATTTACATCAGTCATGTCCTGGAGGAGGTCCGGGCGGTGGCCGACCGGTTCACCGTTCTGCGCGACGGCCGCGCGGTGGGCACCGGCCAGGTGGCCGCCACGGCGACCCGCGAGATCATCCGCCTCATGGTCGGCCGCGAACTTGACGATGTGTACCGCCGCACGCCGCACCCCGTCGGCCCGGAGGTGCTGGACCTGGCGGACCTGGCCGGCCGCCGCCTGCCGCGAGGCGCAAGCCTGAGCCTGCGGCGCGGCGAGATCCTCGGCGTCGCGGGCCTCATCGGCTCGGGACGGACGGAAATGGTGCGGGCGGTCTTCGGCCTGGACCCTGTGGTGCGCGGCCGGGTGCGCGTGGCGCAGGTCACGACCACCGGCTGGACGCCTGCGGCGATGCTGGCTTGCGGCGTGGGCCTGGTGTCGGAGGACCGCAAGAACGAGGGCCTAGCGGCCAACCTTACGGTGGCCGACAACCTGACGCTCAGCCGCCTGGGACCGTACGTGCGCGGGGGCCTCCTCAGCCGCCGCCGCATGCGACAGGCCGCCGGCCTGTGGACCCAGCGCCTCGGCATCCGCACGCAGGGACCGGAGCAGCTCGTGGCGGACCTCTCGGGCGGAAACCAGCAGAAGGTGGCCCTGGCGCGCCTGCTGCACCAGGAGGCCGAGGTGCTCCTGCTGGACGAGCCGACGCGCGGCATAGACGTCGGCTCAAAGGCCGACATCTATGCCCTCCTCGGCCAACTGGCCGCACATGGTAAAGCCATCCTCTGGATATCCAGTTACCTGCCGGAACTGCTGGGCGTGTGCGACACGCTGGCCGTCATGCATCGCGGCCACCTGGGGCCGAAGCGGCCCGTCGGCGCGTGGACGCCCGAGGCGATAATGCACGCGGCCACCGGGGGCGATGCGGCCGATGACGCTGCGGCCCCGGAGGGCGGCGGTGCGCCTGCGGCGGGTCCCTCCGGCCGCCGAATGGAGGGCCGCGAGTGACCGGCGCCGCCATGCCCGACCTGGGCGCCTCGCTTCCGCCGCCGGCCCCGCGGCGGCTCATCAACATCCTCGGTCCGCTGCTGGGCCTGGCGTTCGTCATCTTTGTGGGCGGCCTGGCGGAGTACTTCAAGGAAGGTTCCCTCAACTACTGGTCGCCGCAGAACCAGGGCCTCATCCTGACGCAGACGGTGACGGTGGCCATCGGCGCCATCGGCATGACGCTGGTCATCATCGCCGGGGGGATCGACCTGTCGGCGGGCAGCCTCATCGCGCTGGCGGCTGTGGTGGCTGCATGGGTCGTCCGCCACTACGCACCCGCCGGCGCCGCCAGCCTGACCGGGTCGGAGGCGATCTACCTGCCGCTGGCCGCCATGGCCGCAGGCGTGCTCATCGGGATGCTGGCCGGCGCGACCAACGGCACGCTCATCACGGGGCTGGGCCTGGCGCCGTTCATCATCACGCTGGGGATGATGACCTTTGCGCGCGGCAGCGCGAAGTGGATCGCGGCCGAGCAGAAGATCGATGCGCCAATGACATGGATATCCGACTTTACGCGGTCGAACCTCGCGCTGTTCCACGTGGACCTGAGGTGGGGTCCGATGGCCTGGACCGGCCCGGTGGCCGTCTCGTCGGCCGTCCTGATGACGATCTTCCTGGCCGCGGTGGCAGCGGTCGTCCTTGGCCGGACGCGCTTCGGGCGGCACGTCTTCGCCATCGGGTCCAGCGAGGCCACGGCCCGGCTGTGCGGCGTCCGGGTCGAGCACACCAAGCGGATCCTCTACGCGCTGGCCGGAGGGATGTTCGGCCTGGCGGGCGTCACCGACTTCGGCCGCCTGGGCGTCGGCGACCCGACGACCGCCGTCGGGAAGGAACTCGACGTCATCGCGGCCGTGGTCATCGGGGGCGGGTCGCTGGCGGGCGGATCGGGCAGCGTCTTCGGGTCGCTCATCGGGGCCCTCTTGATGGCACACCTCAGGAACCTCTGCGTCCACCTCGGCCTTCCGAACTTCGTCCAGGAACAGGTCGTCGGCGCGGTCATCATCGTGGCGGTGGCGGTGGACCGCCTGCGCCAGCGACGCAGGCAAACGTAGGGGCGCGGCGACGTGCTCATCCGGCCGGGCGGCCGGATGGTCGCGGCGATGGCTGGTCCTGGCGGATGACCTCGCCGGGGCCGTACAACTCGCCGACGATAAGGAGGTCCGCGAAGCCCTGCGCCTGGCCGCGCTACAGGATAAGCCGGATTCCGGTCACTTCTTTTCCGGTTTGGCGGCGGGGGCCGGGTTGACGAGGTCGTAGCACGCCACCGCGTCTTTCAACCTCACATAAAGTTTGCCGTCGGCCACCGCCGGCGACGTGCACTGAGCGCCCGGGATGCCGCCGACCTTGCCGAGCAACTCATACCGCTCGGGGGTAGCGCGAATCAGCACCAGCGAATTGCCGTTGTCCCACAGGGCCACCATCTTGTCGTTGACGAAGATCGGCGAGGCGATCTCACCTCCGCCGGGCGCGCCGTCCCAAAGAACCTTGCCGGTCTTCAGTTCGACGCACTGGGCACGGCCTCCGGCCACGGTGTATACGTAGTCCTTGTGGATGATCGGGCAAGAGGCTCGATCCATCGCCAGGGAAAATGACCACGTTTTCTTCGCTTCGGTCAGCGATAAGTGGAAGGCGGCCAGGGCCCCCTCCAGCCGCAGGACCATGTCGTCTCCGACGACCGTGGCGGAGGAGTAGTTGCCGCCTTCGCCCTTCCAGAGGACGCGGCCGTCCGTCAGGTCCACGCAAAAGGCCCCGCTTTCCATGACATTCTGGATGACGTAGGTCTTTCCGCCGCTCTTCCAAAGGGCGGGCGAATTCGCCCCCCTGTCGGCCGCAGGCTTGATCTGTTCCTGGCTCCAGACGACCTGGCCGGTGTCGGCGTTCAAGGCCGTAAGCACCTTGCCCAGGACCACGGCCTTGCCTTCGGCCACAAGGAAAGAGGAAGACAAACCCGTCCCCCCTCCCCCGCCGATACCGTTCTGCTTCCAGATCTCCGCGCCGGTCTTGGCGTTCAGACAATAGGCCGTGCCGCCGCCGCCAAGGCAGTACAACTTTTCACCGGCGACGCAGACGGTGCCGGACGCTCCGATGCTGGGGGCGGCAAACGTCTTCTTCCAGAGGGTCTTGCCCGTGGCGGCATCGAAGCAATAGAAGACATCCAGGCCCCCGTTCGCATAGAGATAGACGCAGCCATTGGCCACGACGGGGCTCCCAACGCCGGCCGAGCCGCCGCCGGGAGTGCCGCTGGCAACAGGCTCACTCTGCCACAACTTCGCCGGACCCTCCGACGGCCACTTGTCGGCGATGGCAGGCCCGCCCGGCGGCACGACGCTGTCTCGACCCGGCCCGCGCCATTGCGGCCAATCGTGGACCGATGCGGCCGCGGAGGCGGGCCCCTTTGCGGCCGGATGCACAGCGGCCGCAGCGGATGCCGCGGAAGGTGGCGGAGCGAGGTTCGGACCCGCCAAGGCCGTACCCACCGCCACGATCGCAGCCGCAAGGGCAACCAACGTCAGGTTCCTGAACCGTGTCCGCACGGGCCATCCTCCTTGGTTACTGAATCGAACACGGATACGCGCCGGCGGTTTCGCAGGAAGTCGGCCGGTCGCCAACATACCGCATGGAAAAAGCGACCCCCTCCTGGCCCATTCCCGATTCTTGTACCAGGTGTTATCCGGGATTTCCCAGATGACCCTGCCCACGACCGCCGTGGGCCTCTGCTCTTTGATTGTCTCTCGTTTCCATAATCGTGTAACCTGCTGCGTGGTCCACCCGCCCCTCGGACGCCGTCGCATTTCGACATTTGGATTCTACAGGTTCCGGGGGTGCGCCGTAAGGTTACGGGAGGCATGGAATTTCTGACACAGAAGCGACGTTGCCCGATGAGGCGCCGGAGGCCGCGTGATGACCTACCACATCGAACCCATCCCGCGGAGCCTCATGGCGGCCTTCGTGGCGGCGCACCACTACGCGGTGCGCGTGCCGCCGCACTGCCTGCTGTCCCTGGGATGCTTCTCCGGCGGCAACCTGGTGGGCGTGGCGTCGTGGGGCTAACTGCACAGAACTCCTGCGCTTCAAGTTCCTGATGTTCACGGGAGGCACCCGCAAGGGGATGCCTCCGGTAAACAGAGCGTCCGCTGCCGCCGCTCGCGGCACCCTAAAAGAAGAAGGGCAGCACGAAGCGGCCACTTTCTTCTTTTCCCCTTCGGGTCGGGTGCCGCTTCAGGTACTCCCCAAAGATATATGGGCTGCCTCGAAAGGGGCGGCTTCAAAACAGGAAGGTGAAAGTATGGAGTATGAACAAGCGTTAATCATCGGCAAGCGCCGACGCGCGGACGCGGCCACGGCCTTGGGCGGCTATATGAGGGAGCGGGCTATGGAAGTCTGCGCTGTGAAACCGAGCAAGGACGCTGGCCTCAATGCAAGAGACTGGGAACCGGTGGGGGAGGAGAGTTTCAAGGAGATCCACATCCGCAGAGTGCTGAGCGGCGACAGGGAGGCGTACCTCCTGGTCGTGGACAGCGACGGCACGGCCAACTGGCAGTCCACTACACGGTTCAAACGCAGCGAGCTGGCGGACCTGGAACTCGTGGTCTTTAAGGCAAGGGAATTCGTTTCGCTGAATGAGAGGGAACCGGAGAAGTAGACAGAGCGAAGAAGGGCTTTGTGGGCGAGCGCGGCGCGAAGGGCAGGGAGCGAGGAGGCAACTTCACCGCTCCTGATCCTGCCCTTGCGCCTTCACGCGCGGGACGTCCGTAGATTCACCTTAGCACAGATTCAAAGCACGGTCAGCACGGCAGGCCGCGCCTCGGCGCGCAGGCTGGGTTCGTAGTACTGGTAGACCGTCGTTGGCGGCGTCTTGACCTTGACAGGGAACTTGGCCCGAAGCCGATAGACGAAGGCAATGGGTTTGCCTCCGGGGATTTCGCGGAAGTAGAGGATCACCTGGCGGCCGGTCATCGAGAAGCGCTCGATGACGCCTTGGGTTTTCAGTTTCTCGAAGGCGTCCGG
>Ga0307378_10006848_pt1 | contig 15465 bp, 17 predicted proteins | sample UN1MG_FD_202238 | JGI IMG/M metagenome (GOLD analysis project Ga0307378, IMG submission 202238) | Soil microbial communities from Risofladan, Vaasa, Finland - UN-1 | ecosystem: Environmental > Terrestrial > Soil > Coastal area > Acid sulfate soil | place: Finland: Risofladan, Vaasa | collected...
CTGTACTTAGCAACCCTCATATTTGAGAATTCATGGTAAGAGGGTATCGGATTATTTATAGTATTAGAGAATCTCATGTTATAATAGTAGGTCTCATACATGGGAAACGGGACTTGAATGGATTATGGCTGAAGGAGAAGCGAAGGGGCTGATCTTAAAGCTTTAACTATCCATCCTGCCCGTGTGCTGGCAGGCTAATAATACAGTCTAATAGTACAGAAAATGATACAGTATAATGATCAAACCTAATAATAGAGCCTAATGATAATAATGATAATAATGAGGGGTAGCAAAACATGATAGATCGATATACACTACCCAGGATGGGGAGAATCTGGGAGCCGGAGAACCGGTTTCAAGCCTGGCTGAACATTGAAATCTGGGCTGTTGAAGCCTGGGCGCGGTTAGGTGAAGTACCTCAGGATGCAGTGGAAAAAATTAAAAAGGGTGCGCGTTTTGACATTAGCCGGATTCATGAAATTGAGCTGGAAGTTAAGCACGATGTTATTGCCTTTTTGACTGCTGTGTCAGAAAACCTGGGGGAGGAATCACATTTTCTGCATATGGGGCTTACCTCTTCAGACATGTTGGACACTTCTCTGGCACTCCTGTTGGTTGAGGCCTCAGACATCCTGATTCATGATATGGAAAAGCTCCTGGCTGCTTTGGAGCAAAAGGCTATACAATACAAGTCTGCGGTCATGATTGGCCGCTCCCACGGTATCCATGCCGAGCCTGTTACTTTTGGCTTGAAAATGGCCTTGTGGTATGCGGAGATGAAAAGAAACCTAAAGCGGCTGCGCCAGGCCAGGCAAACCGTTGCTGTAGGCAAAATCTCCGGTGCTGTGGGCACATTTGCCAATGTCCCGCCTGAGATTGAGGCCTATGTCTGCCAAAAGGCAGGTTTGAGGCCTGCTGCGATTTCGACCCAGGTGATTCAAAGGGACCGGCATGCGGAATTTTTTACCACTCTGGCCATTATTGGCGCAAGCATCGAAAAGATGGCCACCGAGATTCGGCATCTTCAGCGTACTGAAGTGCTGGAGGTGGAGGAAGCATTCAGCAAAGGGCAAAAGGGCTCTTCAGCCATGCCCCACAAGAGAAATCCTGTGGTTTCGGAGCAAATGTGCGGACTGGCCAGAATCCTGCGCGCCAATGCTATGGCTGCCCTTGAAAATGTGTCGCTCTGGCATGAGCGGGATATCAGCCACTCCTCTGTGGAGCGGATCATAGCCCCGGACAGCACAATACTCCTTGACTACATGCTCACCAAGATGACCCAATTGATCGAAAATCTTCTGGTTTATCCAGATAAAATGCAAAAGAACCTGGAATTGACCGGAGGGCTGATTTTTTCTCAGCGGGTGCTGCTGCTGCTCGTAGCCAAGGGGGTCCTGCGTGAGGAGGCCTACCGGATAGTGCAGCGAAATGCCATGAAGGTATGGGAGGGGCAGGGGGAAGGCACTTTTCAGGATCTTTTGAGCAAGGACTCGCAGGTTCTCCAGCACCTTACTCATGAGGAACTGGCTGAATGTTTTGATTTGTCTTATCACTTGAAACATATTGATACGCTCTTTAACCGGGTTTTTCAGGACCAGGAACTGGACTGATTCCCAGGACCAGGAACTGGACTGATTCCCAGGACCAGGAACTGGACTGATTCTCAGAACCAGGAAACGGACTGATCCTTTCATATTTTTTCAGAAAATACTCAGGAAACAACAAAGGAAAATTTAGGAAACAACAAGGGAAAATAAAGATGGAAAAAAGAGAAAAGCTTTACGAAGGAAAGGCCAAGATTCTCTATGCAACCGAAGACCCCAACTTGATCATTCAATATTTTAAGGATGATGCCACTGCCTTCAACGCCCAAAAGAAAGGCACGATTGTCGAGAAGGGGATTTATAATAACCGGATTTCCAGCCACATTTTTCAGCTCCTGGCCCAGCAAGGGATAGCCAGTCATTTTGTCCAGTGGTTGAGCGACCGTGAAATGCTGGTTAAGAAAGTGCAGATTATTCCTGTGGAGGTTGTGGTACGAAACCGGATTGCCGGAAGCCTGGCCAAGCGGTTTGGCCTGGAAGAGGGGAAATCTCTCTCTCGACCGATCCTGGAGCTTTATTACAAGGACGATGCGCTGGGAGATCCTATGATCAATGATGACCACGTCGCAGTATTCGATCTGGCAAGTCAGGAGGAAATGGAAGAGGTTAAAAAGACCTCTCTGGCTATAAATGCCTTTTTGAGAAACTGGTTTGAGGAGATAGGGATCTCACTGGTAGATTTTAAACTGGAATTCGGAAGGTATGGCAGTCAGGTTTTGCTGGCGGATGAAATTACACCGGATGGATGCAGGCTGTGGGATATGCAAACAGGTGAAAAATTGGACAAGGATCGTTTCCGACGAGATCTTGGCAAGATTGAGGAAGCCTATCAGGAAGTCGATCGAAGAATCAGTGGAAAATCAGACACCAGTGGAAAATCAGACATCACTGAAAAATGATTTGGCAGAGAAGATTTATCCGGCAGAGAAAATTTAATCATCAGTGAAAATTCATCCAACAGTGAAAATTCATCCAGAATGAAGAAGGCAAGAAGGTCAAAGAAAATACTATGCATGGAAAGTTGAAGGAATATTGTGGTCTGGTGGGCATTTATGGAGCCCCTGAGGCCGCAAAACTTGCGTACCTGGGGCTCTATGCGCTTCAGCATCGAGGCCAGGAAAGTGCGGGCATTATCTCATGGGACAGCCTTGAGTTGAAGATAGAGCGCGGTATGGGCCACGCTGCAGATGTGTTTACCGAGGAGCGGCTGGAGCGGCTGCCAGGAGAAATAGCGCTCGGACACGTGCGCTATTCTACAGCCGGTGACAGTGGGCTCAATGAGGCACAGCCTCTGGTGGTAAGGTATAGTGACGGAGTAATGGCTGTGGCCCACAATGGCAATATTGTCAATGCCCTGCAGGTCAGGGAGCAACTGGTAGAGGAGGGGTCCATCTTTCTATCCACTTCGGACAGTGAGGTCATAGTCCATCTTATAGCCCGATCGCGTCAAAAATCTTTTGCCGATCGCATCATTGACGCTTTGCAGCAGATCAATGGCGCTTATTCGTTGTTGTTTCTAAAGGGTGATGAAATGATCGCTGTACGTGACCCCTATGGCTTTCGTCCCCTGTGTCTGGGATCTATCGGGGATTCATCCCTGGTTGTTGCCTCCGAAACCTGCGCCCTTGATTTGATCGAGGCCCAATTTATTCGGGAAATTGAACCGGGGGAGATGCTGATCATTAACCGGCATGGTATGTTCAGCCAAAAGCCCCTTGCCCCGCAACCCGAAAGATTTTGCGTTTTCGAATATATCTACTTTGCCCGGCCGGACAGTATTATTCGCGGGAAGAATGTTCATGTGATTCGCAAGGAATTCGGCAGGCAATTAGCCAGGGAAACAATGGTTGATGCGGATTTGATTATCTCTATACCCGACTCAGGAACAAGCGCTGCACTGGGATTTTCAGAGGAGTCGGGTGTGCCGTACGATATGGGGTTGATCCGAAACCGCTACGTAGGCCGGACCTTCATCGAGCCCCGGCAATCCATACGCCATTTCGGGGTCAAAGTGAAGTTAAATGCAGTTAAGGAAGTTCTGCGGGGGAAACGGGTGATAATCATTGATGATTCCCTCGTTCGGGCCACCACCAGTCGAAAGATTGTGAAAATGGTTCGGGCTGCCGGAGCCAAAGAGGTCCATATGCGAATCGCCTCTCCTCCGGTGAAATCTCCCTGCTTCTATGGAATCGACACGCCTACCCGCAAGGAACTGATTGCATCCACTCATTCCACTGAGGAAATTTGCCGGTATATTACCTCTGACAGCCTTGAGTATTTAAGTATGGATGGTATGAAAAAGGCATTTGATTCGAACAAGGACGATATCTGCCATGCCTGCTTCAGCGGAGAATATCCGGTCTGTTTTCCGGGTGAGGAAATCACGCAAGCCGGTCGGCATAGGGAATAAAGCATTTATCAGGTATCAGTTATCACTGGTCAGAAATTAGTGTCCAGTGGTCAGAAATCAGTGCGCGGTAGTCAGGAGTCAGAAATGTAGATGCACCCCTTAGTAATACCTATATATCCTGGCACCCAGGAGCGATATGAGAAAGATTAGATATAGCAAGGATATCGATGCTCTTCTTATAGAATTATCGGATAAACCTATTGACCACGCCGAGGAATCCGGACAGTTTATCCTTCACTTCGCTAAGGATGGTGAACCAGTGCTTTTAGAAATTTTTGATGCAAAAGAATTTATGATCAATTCTTTTACGAGTGTCGTAGAAGAGAAAGAAGTGACTATTTCCTGACGATGATCATGATCGTAGCTGCTTTGCAGATGGAAATCCAGGGGTTGATCACTGGTAGTGGCAGTGGCAGTGGCTGTGGTAGCGGCAGTAATCTGAAAAAAGTTTCCTCCTGGCTCTGGGAAGGGCAATACGGGAGACATTCGGTCCAGGTTATAAAAACCGGTGTGGGCAAAGAGAATGCCCAAAAGACCTTGAACAAGGCTTTGCTGCAATATACGCAGTGTGCTCAGGACTGCCTGGTTATTAATATAGGCTGGGCCGGGGCTTTGCAGCCATATTTACAGGTCGGCTCAATCGTGGCTGCCCATAAGATTTGCAAGGTTTCTCAGGATGGCCAGGGGAAATGTCTATCGCTGGGGGCTGATTCTCCCTCTTTGGCTAAACTGTCTGCCATTGATTCTGTCTCCGTCGGAACTTTACTGACTATAAACCGGCCAGCAAGCATTGAGGGGAAGCAGAGACTCTGGCAGCAGTATCCTGAAGCACTGGCTGTAGATATGGAATCTTTCTTTATTGCTGAAATTTGCCGGAAGCGGCAAATCCCCGTTTTGATACTGAGGGCAATTTCGGATACGCTCTCCTTTCAATTGCCCGACAGCTTTGGGGGAAGTAAGACAGCGGTAGGGGGCCAGAACCAGGGCCAGAACCAGGGCCAGAACCAGGGGCAGAACCAGGGGCAGAACCAGGGTCAGAATCAGGGTCAGGACCAGGCTCAGGGCCAGGGCCAGGAGATGCAGTCTTTACAAAGGAGCAGACTTTATCACAATTGCAGGCAAGCGGCCCAGGCCAACAGGCAGGTATTGGACTTGTATTTGGATTGTCTATGAAGATATTTATGAAAAAGGAAAAAGGAAAGGGAAAAAGGAAAGGGTTTCAGATCAATGTTGCGGGTGAACGAGATTTTTAAAAGCATTCAAGGCGAATCGACCTATGCAGGATGTATTTGTGGAATAATCCGCTTAAGCGGATGTAATCTGCGTTGCGCGTATTGCGATACTCGATATGCATATGATGAATATTTTCCCTGTACCGTAGAGGACATATGCGCTCAGATGGAGCAATATAAAACCCGGGTTTTGCTTTTGACCGGAGGGGAGCCCCTTTTACAGGAAGAGTGTTATGGGCTTATGGAACGGCTCTATCGGTCAGGGCATACCGTTTTACTGGAAACCAACGGGAGCCTCGATATAGCCAGGGTGCCTGGCGGTGTCATCAGGATACTGGATTTAAAATGCCCAGCAAGCGGAGAGAGCCACCAAATTTGCTGGGAGAATCTCGAAAAGTTACTTCCTTCCGATGAGGTAAAATTTGTGATTTCTGACCAGGCAGACCTGGAGTGGGCTACCCGAACGGTGGAGCGCTACCAATTGGGAAATATCTGCCGGGTCCTTTTTTCTCCGGTATTTGACCAGATCGAGCCTTCGGTTTTGGCCGATTGGATTATAGAGAATAATTTGCCCGTGCGTTTACAATTACAAATGCATAAATTAATCTGGGGAAAGGAGGAAAGAGGCCGATAATGGATTATAGAGGGGCGAGCGATGGATCATAGAGGGGCGATGGATCATAGAGGGGCGATGGACCACAGAGGAGCGGTTGTGCTCTCCAGCGGGGGAGTGGATTCAACCACAACAATGGCTATTGCGCGAGAGCAGGGGTTTGAGATATACTCACTGAGCTTTGATTACGGGCAAAAAAACCGCTATGAGCTGGAATGTACCAGGAAGGTGGCTGCTTTTTTTCAGGTTAGGGAGCATTTAATCCTTTCCCTGAATCTTCGGCAGATCGGTGGTTCTGCTTTGACCTCCGAAATGGCCGTGCCGCTCGACCGCACGGATGAAGAGCTTTCATCCAGCATCCCGGTAACCTATGTACCTGCCCGCAATCTCATTTTCCTTTCCATAGCTGTTGCCTGGGCTGAGTCAAGGAATATGAGGGATATATTTATCGGAGTAAATGCCATAGATTATTCGGGCTATCCGGATTGCAGACCTGCTTTTATCAACTCGTTTCAGCAGACTGCTAATCTTGGTACCCGCATGGGAGTGGAAGGAAAGGGAGTGGAAGCTAAGGGATTGGAAGCAAAGGGAGTGGAAGGAAAGGGCGGTCCGATCGAAATTCATACCCCTTTGATCAATCTGGATAAAAAGGAAATTTTATCCAGGGGATTATCTTTGGGCGTAGATTATCGCCTGACTTCCAGTTGCTATGATCCTGACCCAACATCAGGAAGACCCTGCGGCAGATGCGATAGCTGCCGGATCCGAAGGAAGGGCTTTACGGCCATCGGGCAGGCCGATCCTCTTGAGTATCTTACTGATTTAAAATAAGCTTTGGCGGGGAGTGTGAAAATTATCTCTTGACAAGGGATTATCTATTTGTGATAATTGCATTTACTGAGTCTTCGGCTATAGAGTAAGTAAGGAAGTTTTTTAGGTTATAAGCTAATAGGTTATAAGCTAAAGGAGAAAAATACATGCATGATCCGAAAGATATTGCAGAGGCTTATCTACTAGAAAGTGAGATCGATATCCAGGCTGCGCGATTGACCTATGTAAATGGTCTTTATAGCCGGACCATTCATTTTGCTCAGGAAGCGGTAGAGAAGATAACCAAAGGATGTTTGACTCTGAAGAATGTGGTGACCCGAGATCATAAGACATCTACCCTTTTTGTAGCTGTTTTTCAGAAGGACATCCCTGAAATCGAGAAACTTTACGAAGCGATTACCTCGCTTGAAAAGCATGGAGCCAGAACGCGGTTTCCTCTTTATCAGCGCAAGGATTTGCCTCTCTGGGTCCCGTCGAAGATTTATGGGGAGGCTGAAGGCATGGATGCGCTCACTAAAGGAGAATATGTTTACCGTGTACTGAGGGACTATTTGGTTAAGAGTATTGGACGAAAAGATGAATCTTCCCAACAACAAACCTGAGAATACTGACACTAAACCTGAGAACACTAAGCCTTACATTTTAGTGGTGGATGATGATGAGGGGTTTCGTTCAGCCCTGAAAGATATCCTGGATGATGAGGGGTATGCCGTTTTGACTGCCTGCGATGGCGAGGATGCCTTTTGCATGGCGAAAAAGTACGATGTCCGGCTGATTATTTCAGATTTGCGAATGCCGATCTTAAATGGGATTGCCTTGCTGGAACTGATCCGGGATCAAAATCCGCTGATCAAAGTAATCATTGTGACTGCTTATGAGGAAGTAGCTTCTTATATTAAAGTGATGAGCTTAGGTGCCTTCGAATATATGAAAAAACCCCTGGATCTGGGCAAGCTAAAGGAGTTGGTCGCCGGGGTTATGCGTGATGCGGAATAAGTTTATCTATTTTGTTTTTTTTGGCCTGCTGCTTTTGGTCATTACTGTTGGCATTGGGATAGGTTATATTTATCAGGCATCTAAGACTCTTCCTGATATCGATTTCATGCGGGAGTATAATCCGGGGCAAACTACTCGAATTTATGCGGAGAATCGTGAGCAGATAGCCAACTTTTGTCTTGAAAAGCGGATTCCCGTTACCCTTGCCGAAATCAATCCGAATCTTATTAAAGCAGTATTGTCCACTGAGGATGTGAATTTTTATCAGCATAGGGGGATTTATTGGCCACGCGTATTCCGTGCCTTATCCAAAAATCTGATAGCAGGCCGGTTTGTCGAAGGGGCCAGCACCATCACTCAGCAGGTGACCAGACTGGTATTCCTCTATCCTCAGAAAACGATATCGCGGAAGGTCAAAGAGATTCTTCTGGCCTATAAAATTGAGAAGAAATATTCCAAACAGGAGATTTTGGAATTATACCTCAATCATATTTACTTCGGACATAGCGCCTATGGGATAGAAGCTGCTGCACAAGGCTATTTCGGGAAAAAGGCCATGAATCTGAACCTGCCGGAGTCTGCTTTGCTGGCAGGGTTAATACGCGCGCCAAGCAAATACTCTCCTTTCAGCGATGCAGAGCTGGCTAAGAAAAGGTTCCGTATCGTTATGGGGAGAATGAAAGACGAGGGGTTTGTTACCGAAGAACAATATCAGTCGGCCCTGCAATATCCTTTTCATTTCCAAAAAGATGAGGAAAAAACACCAGCCCCCTACTTCGTTGAATATGTACGCCAGGAACTGCAAAAAAAATATGGGACCCCCGGTCTGTACAAGGGCGGCTTACAGGCTTATACTACCCTGAACCCGAATCTGCAAAGAATTGCCCAGTCCACTCTGCGATCGGGATTGGAAGATCTCGGCAAGCGGCAGGGGTTTCGACCCGTTCCTGCAGGCAGGGAGGATTATGATCTGCCTTTAGAAAAAATCCAGCAGGCCATTCAGGAACGAAAACCCATATTCAGAAAAATCCTGGGTCGAGTCAGGGCTGTCTCTGATAAGAAGGTCTTGGTGGATGTGCTGGGCTATCGGGGCGTGATCCCTTGGGAAAGCGCGAGCTGGACCAGGGCAAAACGTCCGGCTAAAATTTTAAAGGCCGGTGATAAAGTCTTTGTCCGGATAAAAAAATATCCGGAAACACAAGAAGCTTACTTGACTTTATCATTGGAGCAGGAGCCTGCCGTTCAAGGAGCACTGGTGGCCCTGGACCCAAAGACCGGCTCTATTCGGGCCATGGTCGGAGGATATGATTTTTTTCAGAGCCAATATAACCGGGCAGTCCAGTCGCGCAGGCAACCGGGTTCCTCATTCAAACCTTTCATCTACACTGCGGCCATTCTTCAGGGGAGGACCCTCGCTGACATTATCATAGATTCTCCCATTATCTACAAAAACGGCATTCAGGCAAAAGGGTGGAGACCTGAGAACTATTCAGGAAAATTCAGCGGCCCCACAACCATCCGAAAAGCCCTGGAGCGATCCAGCAACGTAGTCACCGTGAAACTTCTGGATGAAGTTGGCGTTGATCGCGTCATTAAACTGGCTAAAAAAATGGGGATAACTTCCCCCCTTGGCCGTGACCTTTCTCTGGCCCTGGGATCTTCAGGCGTTTCTCTCCTGGAGATGACCTCAGCCTTCGGAACCTTTGCCAATCAGGGGATATTTAATCCCCCCCGCGCTATTAAATCCGTTCTTAACGAGAAAGGAGATGTGCTGGAGAAGCATGACCCGGCACCTCGGCGAGTACTGGATGCGCAAACTAATTACCTGATTACCTCTTTGCTGCTCGGTGTGATCCAGCATGGTACCGGATGGCGGGCCAAGCGTCTGGGCCGACCTCTGGCCGGCAAAACAGGGACGACGAACGATTACGTCGATGCCTGGTTTATCGGATTCAGCCCGGACCTGGTAGTGGGAGTATGGGTGGGATTTGATGAATACAAGAGCCTGGGAGGCCAGGAAACCGGAGGCAAGGCAGCCTGCCCTATCTGGGTAGAATTTATGGCCAGGGCACTGGCTGATAAGCCGATAAGCGACTTTCCCTTCCCCGACGGAATCACCCTTAAGTGCATAGATGCAGATACCGGCCTTTTGGCTACAGGAGATTGCGAAAGAGTTATCACGGAGGCTTTTCTGGAAGGAACCGAACCAACGGAAGAGTGCCATGCTCACCAGTTGGCAACTGACCGGTTTTTGAGTGTAGATTCTCAAGCCCCTCAGAAGAAGTCGCTCTCCCAGGATTCGCCACAGGGGCTCACTGCGGAACCCTCCGTTGATCCCAATCAGGAAATAGATGATGAAACTCCCCTTTGATAACGTTATTTTGAGGCGAAATCAACTGGCTACGCCATTACCGGTCTGTACAAAGATGCTACTAAAGATGCTACTAAACCTGTAATTTCAGGAGAAATTATCTCGTGTCCACGGAAATAGTAGAACTTATTCTTATGCGGGTAGTTTCCTATCTGGCTAATATCATAGAGCTTGGTGCTGCCTTTATCATTATCTCTTCAAGTATCCGGGCATTTTCGGGATTCCTCTTCGAGGCGCTATTTCAAAAGATGCCCAAGGAAAAATTAATTGAGGAAAGGCTACGAATTGAGTTGGGATTTTCCCTTTCTTTGGCTCTGGAATTTGAGTTGGGGGCTGATATCTTAAAGACAGCTATTGCCCCTAATTGGCAGGCCATCGGTACTGTTGGCGCTATTGTTGTGTTAAGAACCGTACTCAATTATTTTCTCCAAAAGGAATTAGAGAAGGCTGAGGCGAGAGAAGAGAAAGAGGACCCAGCAGCAGTCTGTCTATGTGATGAAACTTAAATACAAATGAAACCACAGAGACACAGAGACACTGAGGAAACCACAGAGACACAGAGGTTATCGTGCCGTATTATTCTCCGTGTCTCTGTGCCTCTGTGGTGTCTTTTTTCTTCTCCGACAGGCTGCTAGTTCAGGATTCTCTCAAGTGATTTGAGCAAACAGGAAACAGGCAGCCCAACGACATTCGTATAACACCCCTGGACCTGGGTAACAAAACCGGCTCCCCTCTCCTGAATACCGTAAGCCCCTGCTTTATCCATCGGTTCCCCGGTGGCGATATAGCTGTCGATTTCTTCATCGCTCAAAGTCCGAAAAGAGACCTTCGATTCGACGGATTCCAGTATCCGTAGACCGCTTCGGGTATTGATGAGGGCAAGGCCGGTGATAACTGTGTGCGTATTGCCGCTCAGTTGCCCAAGCATTTTTTTGGCCTCCTGCTCATCCCCCGGCTTGCCAAGGATCATCCCATCGAGCACGACAATCGTATCTGCCCCGATAATGATTCCATCTCCATCGAGCCGACTGGCAACAGCCTCCGCCTTGAGCATGGCCCAGGTGCGGGCCTTCTCTTCCGGCAGTCCAGGGACATCATTCTCCTCTACCAGACTGGGAATAACCGTGAATTTTAAGCCCAGCCTATGAAGCAACTCCTTCCTGCGCGGTGATGCGGAAGCCAAGAGTAAAGGGAAACTGAGGCCACCTTCTTCCGCAAGCTTTTGGTTTATCCTGCTAACCTGGTTAGTTTGAGCTGGTTTATCCATTTTCATCAGATAGTAACCTTTTCCTGGACTGCCTTTTTCAAAACTTTTACACAGTAATTATTCAAACTTTCGCCGGACTCCAGAGCTCGTATACCAAGAGCCTGGTGTAATTCATTCCCGACACGGAGTTGGAATTTACCAGAGTACTTTTTCCCCGCCGTAGGCGGAGGTAGTGGTTTCCTGTCCCTACCATAGATTTCTATCCACTCATCAACTATCTGACACAATTGATGATACACTTCTTCTTCATTATCTCCATGACAACATTTACCGATCCAGGCAGGGACTGATCCAACATAACACTGGTCCTTTTCCGACCATTCAACGACTTTTAAGTATCTGTCTCTATCTTTCATTTTTGAGATTCCCTGATTTTTTGTTTAACTAATTTTTCCTGATAGGGTTTAGCGTCATCTCCGAGGTTGCCGCACAGGGTACAGACCGTACCGTTTTTTTCATGCATATAATTTCGATGGCCACCCTTTTCAACACGGTTAATAAATCCTGCTTTCTCCAAGTCCTTTATAAGTTCTCTTATTTTCCTCGGCATATTTATATAGTACCATTTTAGTACCATGTCGTCAAAGTTTTCTCATACACATAGTTCCTCCTACACAGATGCTCCCCATCTTTTTGGGTAGCCGTACAAAGCGTTTTCGATACGAATGTACTTTTGAGTGCACTCAGGGTCAAAAAAATCCGAACATGGAGAGAGAACCAGCCGATAACATCAAATAAGGGGTTAGGCAATTTTCGAGCTCAAGTTTTCGTTGACAATGGTAATTTAATTGAACTATAATATTTTGTCCAGTATATCAAGTCAACCCTTTAACCTCTATTTCTTTGAGAAGGGATATCATGTCTACCAAATCTACCAAAAAGCTTATTATCCCTCTTCTCCTTCTTTCCTTTTTAGTTATCCCTGTGGCAGGCCGTGCTGATGATCAGGCAGGGGAGTATTTTAAGGCTGGAACATCCTTTTACGATCAAGGGGATTTTGATCAGGCAATGACAGCTTTTCAGAAAGCCGTTCAGGAAGACCCGGACTATGCAGAAGGCTATTATAACCTTGGCATTATTTACGATATCCAGGGCAAGTTCGAAGAGGCAATACAGGCTTATGAGCAGGCTACCCTGATTGATCCGAGTGTTGGAACCGTTCTCAAGAATCTGACCCAGGATTGTTACGCGACTGGAAGGCTTAAAGAAGCCATGGACTATATAAAATTGGCTGAATCCAGGGGTGAGCCTTTTGATAAAGCCTTCTATAATCAGATCTGGGCCGAGTATAAGGGAATGAAGTCCAGGGGTCCAGGGAAGCAGATAAAGGGAAAAAAGATGGCTGCTCTCTCTCCTGCAAAGGCCAGGGAGCTGGAGCGGGTAAACAAGGACCTGGAATTGGCTATTGTCAGCCTGGAAAAAGACCTCAGCCAGCAGGATCCGGGAAAGTTTGGGGAGTTTATTAATCTGGGAATCAAGTACCGTCAAAAGGGCGAGATTGATAAATCCATTGATATCCTTTCCAAAGCTCTTAATCTCAATAGTACCGGCAAGACCATGATTTACGCTGAACTGGGCTTGTGCTACTACTTCAAGGATCAGAAAAATCTCTTTCTTCAGAACTTCGGGCAAGCCAAGAGAGATGGTTTCAAGCCTTCCAAATCTCTCAATGATCTTTATCTGCGCTGCCTTGCCAGGAAATGATCTTTAACGATAAAAGTGCAAGCGGCTTCCCTCAAGCTGGATACGTCCAGCCGCTTGCAAGGCAAGGTCTTGAGCCCGTGTCATAGTTAAAATAAGCGCCAGACCCCGCCCCTCTGGCAGATGACGCTTTCACTATGAGCCCTGAGGTAGAAAACCCCGTCTAAAGGAAAATCCCTAGTCCCTATCCTTGCTGGCCAAGAAGTAATTTCCTTACCTCCTCCACAGAATCAAGAATAACATCTGCATCATGGAGGTATTCTTCTGGCAGGGAAGTAGTTACGGCTATGCAGACCAGGCCAGCACTCTTGGCTGACTGAATTCCGTAAGGAGCATTTTCGATAACGATGGCTTCATCAGCCTTGATGCCCAGACTATCGAGTGCCTTGAGATAAGGGTCCGGTGCGGGCTTCCCTCTGCTTACGCTATCTCCAGTGACAATAACCTCAAAGAGATTACTCAGCCGGGAAGGGAGGATGGATTCCACCTCATTCTTTGAGGTTCCGGTAACCAGGGCCAATCGATATCCTCGCTGTTTGGCCTCTTCGATCAAATTTTCAATTCCCGGAAACAGGCTGGGAGAGGCAATTTGTTTGAAAAGGTTTTCTTTTTGCTGTAAAAGGCGTTGTTTTTCTTCCATAGTCAGCTTTTTCCCATATTGGGCCAGAATTTCCGACAGGGTCACCATGCCCTGCTCTCCCTCCCTGCTGTAGATCTCAAGCTTACCTACCTGAATGCCTATTGATTGCAGGGTTTCCTGCCAGGCACGAAAGTGGTCAGGCATGGTATGGACAATAACTCCATCCATATCAAATAAAATAGCATGATAATTCTGAATCGCTCGTACATCAACTCTCAAATGTATTATCCCCTTTTTCTATAAAGTATCTCGATGTCATTTCAATCTTGTCTTATGCCATTGGCCACTTATTATACCTCACCTGAAACAAATTTTCACCTTCGGACATGGTCTTGTGATAGCCAAATGACAAATTTAGCCATGAGCGTTTAGGTAAGAATTACCGATTAATATCTGGCTTTCCAATCAGGAGAATTCCAGTGACTTTCATTGCATTATACTGATTTATAATAGACTATACCGGATTATAACGAGAATCGTGGTTGATAATACAAAGCCCCAGGCGAAGATGAAGAACAAGGAGATACAGCGTCTTGAGATACAGCGTCTTTATTATCTTGATGATATTCGTGCCATAGCGATCTTCATGGTTGTTTGTGTTCATGCATTTGCCTATACGCATCAGCTCAGTGAACCACTTTCTACAGGAATGAGATTTCTTGTTCATACTATTCCTGTACCGGTATTTTTTTTTGCTGATGGTTTTCTTTTTGCCTGGATTTATAAACATAAAAATTTTTCATATCAAACCTACGTTAGGAGAAGTTTCAAGCGTCTGATTATTCCCTGGCTGCTCTTTAATGCTTTTTATGCTATTTTAAGATATTATATGGAATATAATAATATATTATCAGGGAAAATACTTGTCGGACACTCAATGGGCGCTATTATCATTGCCATATACGGCTCTTTAGTAGCAGCTCAGTTGTATTTTCTTGTCAGCTTATTTTTGATTCGTCTGTTATCTATATTCACCTATCACTTAATTACTAATAAATCCGGGATTACCATAGTATTCGTATTTTTTATATGTCTCTTCCTTTACCACCGTTTTGAGGTGCCCATGTGGGAACTTTTAAATATCAAAGGCGGGGCAGAGCCTATCCTTCATGCTGCGTGGGGGTTACAATATTATTGCTTTGGGATAGTTATGGAACGATACTACAAAATTGTTTTCAATCGTGCTGTGATAGTATCTTGTCTTTCATTTGTAAGTATGCTGATAGCCTTGTTTTTCTGTAATATGGCAATTGGACGTATAATCACGCCGTACTGCTATCTGACGGGATTATTTACCTTGATTTTAGCAATCTCAGAAAAGCGGAATGTCCTTTCATTCATAGGAAAGAACACCATGGGCATATATTTACTTCACAATCCGATAGTGTTAAAAGGTCTATCTTTTATCATTCCCGGCCTTATCGGGAATCCGCTTTTGTCATATATAACTCTCACGACATCGGCATTCATGATTTCGCTTGCAGCTACCATAATACTTTTTAAAATTCCACACGGTAAAATTCTTTTTGGTGAAATGAGTTGACGCGACGGAGCTAAGTCCCTCCAAGCCAATAAATCGGCTCGCATCATTCCCTACCTTCGCGGGAATAACCGGGAGGGCGCTGCTCCGTCAGCGTCTAACAGCGTCTAAAAAGTTTTCGGTAGTGAACAAATCAAGGGCCTGAGTGCAATTTAGGCCTTGAGTGCAATTTAGGCCTGAGTAGTAACTTTAATTTTTGGAAACAGATTCCTTTGCCGCACCCATTGCTGCCCACTTGCTGCCCGCTTCCAGTGGAACAT
>Ga0307378_10006849_pt1 | contig 15464 bp, 11 predicted proteins | sample UN1MG_FD_202238 | JGI IMG/M metagenome (GOLD analysis project Ga0307378, IMG submission 202238) | Soil microbial communities from Risofladan, Vaasa, Finland - UN-1 | ecosystem: Environmental > Terrestrial > Soil > Coastal area > Acid sulfate soil | place: Finland: Risofladan, Vaasa | collected...
TTGGTCTTTATAAGATACACATCCCTACTTGTGCTATATGAATCTTTATATCCTGTAATAATGTATCCATTGTCTATAGTCTCTTTAACAGAAAGACCTCCGTCATTAATGTCTCCACCATATGCTCTTGTCCACATGGTATCACCAATGGAATCTGTTTTTATTAGATATACATCGCTATTTGATGCAGTAACTGTCGTATATCCTGTGATAATATAACCTCCGTCAGAGGTCTGGCAAACTGAATACCCAGCATCTCCGTTTATCCCGCCATATGTTCTCGTCCAGAGAGCATCCCCTAGAGAATCAACTTTTACAAGATAAACTTCGCGAGGCCCGGGTGGGAATGAATTTGAATATCCTGTAATAATATAACCTCCGTCAGAGGTCTGGCAAACTGAATACCCAGCATCTCCTTCTATCCCACCATATGTTTTTGTCCATAGCGTATCAGGCCCCTGCGCGAATAGGTTAGCAGCCAGAAGGAGAATAACAATACAGGGAAGAGAAAAATGTTTCATCTGAACCTCCTTTTTGTATGTTTCTGTCTTTCTCTGCTATTGAAATTATATATTATATCAAGAACACAATGTCAAGCAAAATCCTTTCTGTTATCAAGGCAAAATAGAAATGTCTTATTCCACAAGGGCTATCGTCTCCTTCATCGAAACATACAATATAGGAGTTTACTTCTTCGGGAATGTCTCTTATTTGTATGTGTTTTGCTTCTGTTGAAATGTTTGCTTTTTTTCTAATTTCTGCATTTCAGTCTCACTTTTACTATTATCCACCTCATTGTAAAATAAGCAAAAAGGTGCGATTTGTTTCCGATAAAAAATCAATTATTTTAACTTTTTCTGGGTAAGCTCAGGTTTTAATCTTCCTCTTCCCCCTTTGAAAAAGGGGGATTAAGGGGGATTTTCCCCCAACCTGATAAGTTCCAGAATTTATGTTTAGAAATAGATGATATATGAATCCTATGACATTATCCTTACAGAGGAATATTCCCTCTCTACGACTCTTCCTTCTTTATCATACCACCATCTCTCAATTGTCCGAGGCTTCTTTGCTTTTCTATAATATGTTTCCGCACGGACCCTCTCTGCATTTTTGTTGTAAAAGTATCGTGTTATATGTTCAATTTCCGTATCCCCTTTTTCTATAAGTAATCCATCTTTATCATAAACATAAATTTTCTCATTCTCATAGTCGCCAAAAGAATTAGCTTTTTTGTATGTTCTTATCAACCTTCTTTGTGAATCATAGAAGAAACACTCTGTTCCAATATGTTCTGGTTCTAAGTTTTCTCTGCCTGTCTTATAGTATTTTCTTGTTCCGAGGGCATTGCTTTTGCTGTAGCAATATACATAAATCTTATCTATATAAAGATTTGATATACCACCTCGAAAATGCTCTTCTGCGATTAAGTATCCATTCCTATTATAGAAATATTTCTTCGCTAATGCAATTGTATTATCCGCATCTAACTCTTGCGATAATGTTATGCGATATCCTGCATTCAGATATTCGCTCTCCAATGGGTCAAAATTTCCAAATTCCATAAAGACACTTTTTAGGTTGCTACCTTGCTTCTTGAAAATTGTGCTCCTTTCCACGAAATTATCCTTTCTGTATATATTAATTGTTCCCGTGTGTTTTTTATCCTGAAATGTGACTTTTGAGAGTGAAATGGTTTGCCCATTATCAATGGTTTCCCTTCTTATTTGCAAACCTTCGTCGTCGTATGAGAATTTCTCGGTATATCCATACAGTCCCTCTTCGAAATCGGTTGATTCCGTTCTTACCACTTGATTTAAGTCGTTGTAAAAATAAAGCGTCCTGTATTCGAGTTTTTGCTCTCTGGTAAAACATTCTTCTTCTGTTATCAGACCTTCATTGTTATAGTGGTGGAATTCGTGAATGTAAACTCCTGGCGTTGTGTTAAACTCCGAATATTCAGGAATGAAAGGTTTCTTATTCTGCTGTATAATCTCATCGATATTCATTGACTTCTTAGCCTTATTTCTTTGCTCCATGAACTCTTCATCTAGTGAGTAAAGCCTCCCAAATCTATCGAAATGTTTTTCTTCTGGGACTCTGTTGCTGTAATAGAATATTTTCCAACCACTGCGTCCCTTTGTTTCTTCTACTGTAAGCTCTTCCCCAAGATGTTGAATTACCACTTCCTGCATTGAGCATCTCGAAGATAGAAATGTTTCCGCTGGTATTTCAGGACCACTGTAATACCTGACAATTACATTTTTCATTTGAACATCTGCACCGTCATCCTTGCTTCCAGCCCATATTCATCCACACCATATCATAAAAAAGGTAAATAATATGCCTCATTTTTTGATTATAAGCACAGCATCTCTTCTATTTTTTCTGCTTGGTGAACCATTCATCTCGTAATGTATAGTATCTGCTCGGGTTTCTTTCAAAAAGTCGAACAACTATCTTTTTTGCTATTTTATTACTTTTTGAAACGCTTTTTAATAAGGAAATAATTTCGCCGGAATCCTGAATTTCTAATTCTTTAGGGAAGCAAGTGATAATATCAAAAGCCTTCAAGAATTTTTGCGTACCGCCTTGTTGATGTAAAAAAACTAAAATATTCTCATTAAAAATGGAAGGCCACCAATACATATTCATGGTTTTCTCTTTATTGAAATTTTCATCATAAAATTCTCTTTCTTTTTTAAGACATTTTATATACAAATCATACCACTTGTCAAAGTAGTGTTTTTTCTCCATCGCTTCCTTTATAGCCATATAAATTACATCAAACACTTCATGATTATACCGTTTTGAAAGATAATCAAGATATTTGTAAGTAGTACAAAAAAATCTATCCGAATTCCCTGGCTTTGCATACCGTGTATGCCTTATCAAACTAACGCATTGTACAGCAAGCGAACTGTTAATTTTAGGATTCCGTTTATTGATTATTTCTTCTAAGATTTTCTGAAATGGTCTATCGTCAAAATTTCCTAAATCATCATATAAACCTTTCTTTGACCATTTCCAGTCTTTGAAGTCCTCCCTTCTAAATTCTGCAAATCCGATAAATAGAGGCATTGCTTCAGCAATTGCTTCATCTGGGAATTTCTTAAATATATTGACAAAAGCTAAGGCATCTTCCTGATTTAGTGCTCGAATATGATTAAAAACCTGTAAAGTACTCTTAGCTAAAGCTTTTTTAACATTATCAGAGGCTTTGGCTATTTCTTTTAATAAGTCAAAAGCTATTTTCTCTACTTCCTTTGCCTTTTTTAGGGCTTTCTCCGTGTTATCACTAAAGAATAGAGCATTCTCATTATTGGGCATTACACTTAATCTAACCTCCGCCAAACGAGATAAGGCAAAACAAGCCATATGTTTAATATACCAGTTCTTGTCTTTACAAAGTTTTTCTGTCAATCGGATAATGTTATCAATATAATCTCTTCCTTCTAAGACTGCACATTTCGCCAAGACCCAGGCACACCATCCACGAACAGATGTAATTGTGCGAGGTTCTTCCCCATCTAATATCTTTTTGTGTTCATTATATTTACTTTCTGGGTCTTCGGGATTTCTGCCGGGTAAATAAGGATTGGGGTCATTAATAAATATCTTCACGATTCTTAAAGCTTCTCTGACTTTCTTATGGTTAGCCAAAGCCTCGGCAAATTCTACTATAGCCTCTCTTGATTGCGAATAAGGTAGTTTTTCCCTAATTTGCTTAATATCATTTTCAAAATGTCTCAAGAATGGTTCTAAAAAGTCAGAATAAATCTTGATTAGAATATCCACATTTTCTTGCTTTGCATCCTCCCTGTTAATCAGACTATTAAACAATAGGATTTGTTCATTTTTACTTAATTTCTTTTTCCCTGCTGTATCATTCAGGATTTTTATCCCCATCGCAGGACTTTGATTGATAATCCTATTTAACAATTTAGCGATATTAAAAACCTCAAAACTATCTATTTTATTGATGAAACCTTTGTCAATAATCTCCCTAAATAACTCTATCCCTTCTTCAGGTGAAAAATCTAACAATTGAGAAATAATTCCAGTGATATTTGGTTCATGGATTCTACCCCTTTTATAATAATCCGGATTCCTAAGCCAGTCTTTAATTATTTCTTTCGCTTCCTCGTTCCCTTTTTCAGCTAACTTTAAGGCAATTTGTTCTACAAATGGATTAACAGAAAGCTTAAATGCATCAATGCTTAACCTGACTAATTCCCAAATTTTCTCATCAGAAAGTCCTTTCTTATCTCTTATTTCCTGGAAGATTAAGTCTGATTTATGAGGTATGTCTTTGCGACATAATATAAATTCTTTCAAAATATTAAATGCCTCACCAGATATTTTCTTGTCATTACCCTTATATCTTTCTAAGACAACTCCGATAGCAGCACGGTTTAGAAAATCTGGATGTTCCTTTGTCACACCTTTGGTTTTATTAATACAACATTTATCTATAAATTTCCATGCTCGTTCTCTATTTTTATCCTTTTTATAGAATTTTTCTAATGCAGGTTGCAAAGTATAAATAATAAAATGTCTATCTGTAACAGTATAATCGTGCCCCCAAAACATGGTAACACACCCCATCAATTCCCAACCATCAAATTTCAACCTTTCTCCAAAAGTTTTATAAAATCTGTCGTACTGGTCTGATAAACTTTTTACTAAGGGAGATAATCGTTTATCAAAATTACTTCCCAACCAATCTTTTAGAATCTCAAAGATTACTTGCGGTGTATAATGGCTAAATTTACCATCATCTACTATGAGATTGTAAGTTTTGATGACAAATTTATATATTTCTCTTTTTAAGTTTGAATCTGATTTCTCATATATTTTCTTTAATAATTTCCCTACTTCTTCCCTTTCCCAAAAATTATCTACCTGTGATTTAAGATAAAAAATATCGTTGCATCGTTCAGTAATTAACTTTTTAACAACTTCGAAAACTTCTCTAATAAACTTGCTATTACTATCTTGTTTTAGAATTTTCTTTACAATCTTAACAAACTCAACCTCAAGAAAATCATACTGGTAAAATGCTTTTATTTTGCTAACATTCTTTTTAAAAAATTTAAGGATATATGTTTTGTTTTCTTCTGTATGTAAATTCTTCTCAAAAATCTCAAATAAACTAAATGAAAATCTGTAAATCTTATGGAGTTGCCATAAATCACTCCATTCTTCCAGGTTATCAATTTTCTTTTCTTTCAACCGGTCAAGAACAAAAAACATCAGAGCTGGTTTTGAAGATAAAGCCTTAAGCTGAACTGCAGCCCAAACAGGAGATTTATTATTATCCATCGCTTTAATCAAATTATGAAATTGTAGTTCTACCTTTACTCTCTCATCATCAAAGTAGCCACTATATTTGATTGCTTTTTCTCTTATCGACTCAATTTCCGAGAGAATGTCTTCTCTTTTATAAATATCACCTTTTGCTGAGCCTTCATAAATTTTCTTAATAAGAATGCTATCAGCCTTATACTCCAATTCGTCTTCGGGTAACCAAAAGTTTAATAGTTCACCGAAAAGTGAATAGGCAATAAGGTGATTATCTTCTTGCTGAACTTTCCAAAATCTTACTTTATCTAATATTGCAATTTGTTTATCGGTAAACCCTTTCTTTTTGAATTCCGGACTAATAAATTTATAAAAGTATTTAATATTCCTAACTCTATCTTCAAGTTTATCGTCTAAATTAGTACAAATAATCAATATTTCATCGTTTTCTCCAATCGTGGCTTTCCCAAGAATAGAGAACAAAACTTTCTTTAGATGAGGAAAACTAAACTTCTGTTTCCAGTCTTTTGATTCGCAAATAATTTTATGTTCGTCATTAAAAACTAATACAAAATCAGCAAGATTGGGAGCTTCGAGTTGAATACAAGAAAAGTTGGGATCTCGCAAATACTGCAAAAACAAAGACATTGCTGCCCATGCCTGTGCGTTAATTCCTTTATAATTATATTGACCTTGTTTACTCATAACTTTCTGGAGGTAGTATTTTAGGTTTTTTTAATGGAGGAGTTATTTTGATACTTATTTCTAAAGGTCGCTCCACGGGAATATTTACACTCACAAACTTTACGTTTCCAGATTTTTCACGCTTACGAAAAACCTGAGATGATATAATCCGATTAATCATATTCTCTATAGATGTTTTTTCTATTCGACGTTTCTCAAATTTCTCTTGAGAAGATTTTTTTTCTATTTGATCTTTTAAACGATAAACAAAATCATCAATCATTCCCGGCGGCAAATCTTGAATTTTGGAATATTTCATTTCCAAAATTCTTTTAGTAAGTCCAAAGACCAAATAAGGAATCTCCGTTTTGGACAGAATCTTATAGTCCACCCTTAACTTAGTTAAATCAATTTCTTCTAGTGCTGTCGAAAAATAATCGTTGACTATTCTGCTAACAATTTTAATACTTCTGTCCCCAGATAATTTAATAGCCAAAAGGCGAAATGATTTTATCGGCTCACGAGTAAAAATAAGATAAAGGGAACAATTCTTTGAAATATCTTGAATATATTCTAAATAAAATTTGAAGAGTTCATTTAATTCTTGGGCAGACAAAGTTTTACCACCTTTAACCTGATAACCTTCAAATTGTGATCTCAACGAAATTTCAAAGTCTAACTTATCATTCTCGCAAATTACATATTCCAAAGATTGAGAGTCGATTAAGTAATGATTCAATAAAAAATAGATGGCGCACCAATCTTGGTATCTAAATCCACTTTGCGCCGAAACGCCATTACTCATAGTTATACTTTCCTTTCACAATTTTTATTTCCTCCGGCGTGAGCCCACATAATTTATAAAGCATACGGTCAATCTGGTGTTCATGTTTTTTGATTTTAGCTTAGTAGATTGTGTAAACAATTCTTCCTTCTCGTACACATTCAAATTGTCAAAAGTCAAAACATGACCCAATTTACTTATGATTATTGTTACCATTCTATTAAATTTTAAATATTTGTCCGTTCCACCTCTTCAACATGTCCTATAATTCTTTCAAATGCTTCGATTAATTTCCTATCATACTTTCCCTCTCTCTTATCGATGAAAAGGCGACAAATTGTTGTCTTAAAGGGAGACCGTTTTAAAATATTATCTAGAGACTTAGAAGAAATTTTGTCTTCACTTGGATCATAAAATAATATTTTATATTTCTCTAGTAAAGGATTAACAGGTCTATTATCATATTTAGCCATATCTATTTTTATACTTATTTCCGTGGGGATATCTGTTTCTTCTCTAATTTTTTCTTCCAACTCCTGAGGTTTATACTGCCTATGCAGAGTTAGTTTGTTATATTGTTCTTCAGTAGTTTCACAAATAAACCGCCATTTTTTTCGTCTTCGGAGTAATTGTTCCCATCCCAAGAAGAGTTTTCTCCACTCTCTGGAGTTATAATTATCTCTTGCTTTCTTCTCCTTAATCCAATCAGACACTTTCCCTAACAACGATAAATCTGTTAAATTCAGGTAGTCATCTAAATTGTCTAAAGGATTAATATTAAAAATTTCTTCTAAAGTCTTTTCAAAAATCTCAGCAAGATGTAAATCGAAGGATCTAATAGTGCGGTGAAAATATATATTAGTGTAAAGGAAATTTTTGGTTTCCAAAAACTTAATCAAAGCACCTATACCTGATTTATGGAGAACCAATCCTTTTTCGCTTATACTTGAGTAATAAAGTATTCTTTCCAAATCTATTGGCTCTATAGATATTCCGCACATCAATGAATCTCGCATTACATAATCTAAATTATCAACAGTATAAGGTGCTGAAAAAAGGGGACGAAGTAGCTGAAGCCATTTAGGATACTTCTCTAGATTATCTTTCGTTGAAGGCTTCTTTATTAGGAAGGCTAAATATTCCGGGACAATATTTTCTTCAAATTCTCCAGAAGGACTCCTATGTATATTTTCAATAACTTTATTTAACTTACTAGTTATAATTTTACGACCGATGTCCTCATGGGTAATTTCATATTTTTTTAGATAATTGTGGTCAAAAAAATGCCCAAAAGGACCGTGCCCCACATCATGCAGAAGTGCTGCCAAACGAACTACTTCTTCGACATATGGGAATACAGGAGTAGACCCTACTACTTTTTTAAGACAAGGATATAATTGTTTAGCAAATCTAGAACTAATATGCATACTCCCAAGAGAATGTGCAAATCTTGAGTGTTCGGCTCCTGGAAAAACCCAAATCGCACATTGTAATTGGTGAATCCATTTTAGTCGCTGGAGCCATTCATTATCAATTAAATCCTTTTCGGCTTTCTCTTTTGGTTCTTTCGGTACAGTAAATTCAATATACTTATGCACAGGGTCAGAAACTATATTTGTACCTCTGTTTTTAAAATAATCCATACTTTCTCCTTTACTGATTTTTTATCCAATAAACTTTTTATTACTTAATTACCTCCACAATTTTTATTTCCTCCGGCGTGAGCCCATATAATTTATAAACCATTTGTTCAATCTGGCAAAGATATTTTTATACTTTCCCCTTTTTTGCCTTTCCCCTTGACTTCGGCTCGGGTAATAGTGAAGACGCCCTGTTCCCGCTCTATTTCCAACTTCACTTGGGCCTTTTCAGAATTGTCATTCACAACTCTCCAAGCAATCTCACCTGTGCCTACACGTTCACGGATTCCAGATTTTTCACCAATGCACTTGTCTCCGTACAAACACCATTCAATGGCATTTAATACGCTACTCTTACCCTGGTGATTTTCCCCATATAGTAAAGTAACGGTATTCTCAATTTCTCTTCTTTTATTTCTTCTTGCAACCTTTCTTTATAGGCCATAGATTCCTCCTTTATCTCTTAATTTGTAGCTCCAATTAATAATTATCGGTGATTTCATATAACCTTTGCGGCTATGCGAAGTTGCCCGAAGTCAAGCGTAGGGCAATTTGGGTGAAGCCACCGAAGGGAGCACAACCGCATAGATGCTGCTGTGTGACCGTGCCGAGGTGAACATTCTTTCAAAAACTATTTCTTTCTTCATCTGAAAAACTCGCCCATCTTCTTACGCCGAAGCACACGGATGTGCGAAGGCTTTTATTTCCCTGACTTCCTTCTGTTGTCATCTTTACATAACATTTGACAGTTTTCGGATATTGTTCTTCCGCCTTCGTGCCAAGGTTTTATATGGTCTGCTTCCATTTTTTCTATCTCAAAATGTTTTCTGCATTTAATGCAAATTCCTTTTTGCCTCTCATACGTTTCGCGTTTCATTTTGTCTGTAAAGGCACGGATAGAGAGATATTTTTCTTGTCGCGTTAAAACATACGGATAAATACCTGGCTTCTTGGTAACATCTTCGTTTTGCATTAACTTTTCAATTTCGGATTCAAGTTTATTGGCGCTAAGTTTTTTACCATTGAATTGGTTATACAATTCACCCCATTGCACACTGCTCATTTCCTTGCGGTAATTTGTAAATGTCTTTCTCACCCATGCGATAACATCCTGAAAGTATTGCCACAATTTGTTAGCATTTTTATCATGCTGATGCTTGGCCATATAATCTTCTATTCTGCCCTCATTAATCCACGAAAGCGCGGTCTCTAAATACTCCTGCCGTATTGGCGAACCGCTAACTAATTGTCCACCATCGCTTGCTAACAGATACGCAGCACAATTTGATTTGCTGAATTTTAATTTCGCGTCACTAAGCCACGGCCCAGTATAAACTGCGTTGCGTATTTCTTGATCGGTTAATTTTTCTCCGGCGATATTGATAATCCTAAACCAATCCAAACGTTCCTTGTCTGTACCTTCGCAGAAGTAAATCATTAGTTCATAATCTAAAATTTTATCCTGCTCCTCTTTAGTCAGATTATGAAAAAAGCGGTCGTTCAATGAAAAATCACCATTAATATATTGCCCAATACTAATAGTTCGCTGTTGGCCGTCAAGGACCTCGTAGCCACCATCTTCTCTAATCATCCAATACATTACATTTAGCGGAAAGCTGTTTTTAATAGTTTCTATTACGGCATTACGTTGTTTTTCCTTGTACACAAACTCACGCTGATATTTTGGACGAATATTCAATTTGCCGTTATAAGCCGTTACACCTTCTTCGGCGCTATCCTTATAATCGGCAATCACTTCACGAATTGAAATTTTGTGTAGATCAATTTTCATATTTATTTTTTAACCTTCTTATTTTTTATAATAATCCGAGCATAAGGCACGTCAACAACACCATTTGTAATCATATATAAATCACCATTAACTGCACCTCTTTTTTGAACTTCTTTTCTATATTTTTTGTGTTTTTCTTTGTATGGTTTGACTCCTATCTCTATACCAGAATTAGAAATACCAAGTCCAACAATTTCGAATTGATCTGGATTATATTTATCTACGAAAGTTATAGGAACACCCATTGCACCTGCATAGTCACATGGTATATCAGTATATTTATTTACATTTATTGCATTATAATTTTCATATTTCGGATATTCATCAGGATTGTATTTTTTATACAAAGTTAGGAATTCCTTATGTTTTTTTACCTCTAAGTTAGTAAACCAACATGAAGTTGATACACGCGCAATTTTTTTACCATTTTCATCTATATGATGAAAGTGTTCCCATTCATCTGGAACAATAAAAAACATACCAACATTAAAATTAGTGTACCCAGTACGAAGTTTATTATCCTTGATGAGCTTAAAAATTTCACGATAAGTTAATGCATTTGTATTCCCTATAATGAAAAACTTTTTCTTGTTTTCTATAAGCTGTGCAACATACTCACGAAAGAGCGAAAACGGCGGATTGGTTACTACAATATCCGCCTTTTTAAGTAGCTCAACACATTCTTGACTACGAAAATCTCCGTTAGCTTTGAGGGGCGTTGAAACATTTGCATCGTGCCTTAACAACCATTCGACATCAGAGAGACCAATCGCACCGTCAGAATCGAAGTCTGAAACTTCATTAATTTCGATTTTGAGCGGTTCTTTGCCTGATGGTTTCAACCCTTCCATTTCAAATAGAGATAACTGCCCGCCGACAATCGGCGATTTAACATAGCTGGTGGTAATAAGTTTTTTTAACTTTAATGCGTTAAAATTAGCGGCAAAATACTTGAAAAAATTGCTCTCGAAGGGATCATCGCAGTTGCAGTACACAGCCTTTTTACGGAATTGGTCCTTGTAGTGCTTCAGCTCTTTTTCAATATCAGTAAGCTGGGTATAAAACTCATCTTTTTTAGCTTTACTTGCTTTGTGTAAGTTTTTGTTTAAAAATTTTTCCCCTGTCATAAATTATTCTTTATTTATGTAAGCCAAGGATGGCGTACATTTTTGACGGGCGAGTTTTTATTTTTATATTCCCTCTATTCATAACAGTTTTTTTTCACCTCGGCATGTCACACAACATTGTATATGCGAAAGAGTTCGCATTTACAACCAATTTGGGAGTATATCCGAAGTATTTCGGATATACTCCATAGTTGTTCCTTTGGTTTTCATTTATCGCCACCTTCCATTTCTGAATCATCCGCACAACTGGCTCTATAGGAACTGTAATCGCAATCTTTCCAGAATTTTCTCTTGATGCCTTTATTACAACTTTTTTCATATTATATCATCAAAATACAACATAATAGATGAGAAGTCAAGAAAATTCTAAAAATGTGAAATAGGAAGAAATATCGTTGCCAACCTTCAAGATTGATGGCATTCGTTCATGTATCCAAATAATGTCTATAACTTGCACAAAATTGGCATTATCCTACAAACTTATTTTTTTCATCAAATCCCCCAAACTGACATTTTCCACTTGCAATGACACTTTTAAATTTTTCCTTGACTTCTTGGTGAAAAACTGCTATTCGCTATGAAAAGAGTTACAGGCATTTTAGACGAATCGTTTATAAAAAAAGAGATTTACAATATCTTAAAAAACATCATCGAAATGAAAAATGAGTGAGACGAGTGAGATGCACAAGGAAAGATTATCCCTACTGATATCTACTTCCTGAGGGCTGATGGTAAACCCATCGGGAAAGTGGTGAAGGTAAGGTAGGATGAGTTTCGAAACTCCACTTTGGACAATTACTGGTGTTATTGTGGGATTTGGTTTGAGTTGGCTGTATGGTATACTTCTTAATAAAAGGCGGCGCAGAGCTGCTCTTAATGTGACCACAGAACGTATAAAGAAGAGCATGCATTTGATGGATTCAAAACAGACTATTCGAAAGCTTGCTGACTTGCTCCCTCAATTTGATGAATCAGAGCAAATCGAGATATTAGAGGAGGCATCGTTGGAAAGCTCGTTAAATTCCTTTGCGGATGAAGTAACATGCTTCATTATAGGTGAGCTAAGATGGATATGTGTTGGTTATGAGGTAGATTTTCGTAGCACTCTGAAGCGCCATGGCGGTTCCAAAAAGGACCATAAGAAGCTGAAATCAGTTCGTGATATCTTATGGAATATTTCCATGCAGGTAGTGGAGTATACGCAGTCAAGAGAAGTCCTTGAATCTGCGCTCAATTTTCTTAATATCTTGAATGAATATGCAATATTACATCAACACGAGAAGGCTATTTATTCATCTATAGATTTATATAAGTATATTGGACTATCATCAATAGGGGATCAATATCCTTCAGGTTATAGTATTCGAAATTTCAGATTTGGGATTGAAAAAAGCATTAATCAATTGCTTTCTCTGAAGGAAGATTTGCAAAAGTCTTCTTTCAATGAAACAGCCATTTCTTCGTCAATGTTAAGGATTAATACTGCATTGAATAATATAAAAAGTGAACAAAAGAGGAGACTTTCTGATTTGAAAACTGGAAAATAGGAAGGGAGCAACACTACTAATGAAAGTCTTTTTTCCAATATTCGGGAACAAAATAAAAGTGGAAAAACGTGAATGAGAAAAAGAGACTTTTTGTTTTAGGTGCAGGTGCATCTCACGCATCGGGGAGTACTCCTTTGGGAGCAGACCTTGTCTGGAAATATCATGAATCTTGTATGTTGTTCTCACCAGTCGAAGGTGGGAAAATTGATAATACTGCAGAGAACGAAAGATTCAAAAATCTTGATAAATTCCTTGTTCTTGCTGGACAAATTTATCCAGAGTTGGACAAAGAAGTGCAAAAATTCAGAAACAGACAGCAGTTTATGTATACACCTGCATTATTTCTGCATAAGAAATACTATGTAGACGAAATACTAAGAATACTGCAGGAAGATAATAGCAGAAAAGACATTATTTTGATTAAAAAATTGATTGTAGAACACATTGTTGGTTCAAGTATGACAGAAAAAAATAGACTTTATGGTATTTTCAAAGAAAGGGTTTTAAAATCAGAGGCAATTGAGAATACCTCGATTATCACATTCAATTTTGATTATCTATTACGAGAAAAAACAAACGATGGACTTTGCTTTAATTATATAATAGAGTTCGATTTTGATTTTTCATACAGAAATATAATCTGTGAGGATATTCCGACTACCAGTTTTGTTCCACTCATAAAGCTCAATGGTTCTCTTGATTGGGGTATGTGTCCCAATTGTGATAGGATTGTTAAGTATCGCTCCCCTATTAATAGGCTTCATTATGACAGCAAATCATGTCAATGTGGTGGGCAAATGGAGCCATTCATAGTGATGGCTCACGAAAAATATTCTGATAAGATCGAACCGTTGTGGGATGAAGCAAGAAGGATACTGAAGCAAGCGAATAAAATTACGATTATTGGCTATTCATTTCCCGAATATGATACGAGGGTAATCCACCTTTTTCGAGAAAACATAAGCAAGAGTGCGATAATCGAAGTAGTTGATGTTAGTAAGCCAGATGAGAGGGAAAAGAAAGAGATGCTAATCAGGGAGCGATACAGTGTTCTCTTTCCTGATCTCCAAAATGAAGTAAATATCAATCTTAATGGATTCAAAAGCTATCTTAATGCATGATGAATACTGGACCCAAAATGAACCATTATAGAAAAGTCATTTTTTTGTGGATTGTGATGGTGGTTGGAGTGGCAGGCGCAGCCTCTGCAAAAGCCCCCGAAGTTGAGTGGACACGAGTAATTGGTGGAAAAGCTGGAGAGGTTGGCAATTGCATCCAAAGTACATATGACGGTGGGTATATCATTGCAGCAACAAAAGATGGAAGAATATGGACTGGACGGAAGTATTTGAAAGGAACTGGTTGTCTTATCTACCTTATTAAACTGGATAATGATGGTAATGTAAAGTGGGAGAATACATATGGAGACACAAATTCCTTTTATTCAGGTAATTTTGTAGAACAGACATCTGATTCTGGATTTATAATTGCAGGTTCACTATCCTTAGATCGGGGTATTATTCTACTAAAAACAGATAAATATGGGAAAACTGAATGGCTGAGAATTTATCATAATAGAGGTTCTGGAGAAGAGGTGTATCAGACTGCGGATTGTGGATATATTATTATAGGAGCGAGTGGGCCATCATACCCATACCCCGATATTTATATATTGAAGGTTAATGCTATTGGTGATTCGCTCTGGGCAAAGCGATACGGTTATGAGCGTGAAGACGGTGCTGCATCTGGGCAATTAACTGATGATGGAGGTTGTGTTATTACTGGAGCAACCACTTCATTTGGTTCAAAGACGCCATATCTATTTTGCCGATTACTACTGATGAGGATTGACTCTAAAGGTGATACAGTTTGGGTAAAAACCTTTGGAAGTAACTGGGGAGAAGTTGGTTACTGCATTCGAAAAACTTCAGATAAAAACTATATAATTACTGGAGAATATCGAGGAGTTAGAGAGAAAAATTCAGATGTTTACCTTCTAAAGGTTGATTCGTTAGGAAATAAAATTTGGGAGAAGGCATTTGGAGGAGCATATTATGATGAAGGCCATTGTGTGCGGCAGACGTCTGATGGTGGGTATATTGTAGCAGGATGTACGCAAAGAACTACTGGGAGAGATAGCACATGGATTTACATTGTACGAACCGATGAAAATGGAGTTCTCCTTTGGACAAAAACTGATAAGAATCCACATAAATCAAAGGCGAATTCAGTAATACAAACCGAAGATGGTGGTTTCCTTATTGCTGGTGAAATGGGCGATGACGTCTACCTTATCAAACTAAAACCAGAAGAATGAGATGGGGATGAAGGTTACGAAGAGACTTATCATAATCAGAAATGTTATTCTATGGACTTATGCATTCGCAGCAGGTTTTCTTATTCGGGATGAAAAAGGGGACAGCGACCATTTATTTACTCTTTCTTTTCTTTCGTGGTCTTCCCCTTGGTTGAGCGAGCAGGCTGCGATCCAGTTGTTTTTCTATTCGCTTTACAAAAGACTTATCACCAGATGGACGACCCGTCAATGTACACCTCCTTAATTCTTCAACCAAAACCTCATTGTCTGAA
>Ga0307378_10006850_pt1 | contig 15464 bp, 9 predicted proteins | sample UN1MG_FD_202238 | JGI IMG/M metagenome (GOLD analysis project Ga0307378, IMG submission 202238) | Soil microbial communities from Risofladan, Vaasa, Finland - UN-1 | ecosystem: Environmental > Terrestrial > Soil > Coastal area > Acid sulfate soil | place: Finland: Risofladan, Vaasa | collected...
TCGGGCGCATCGTCGAGCACGTGGCCGAGATCTACTGGGGCGTGTACCAGAAGCGCGAGCGGCTGAGCCTGCTGGCCTGGTCGGCGGTCTTGCGCGGCGTGGCGATGCTCGCCCCGTTCGCCGTGCTGCTGCCCCTGTGCCGCCTGTGGAGCGGGCAGGACGCCCCGGCCCGCGAGCGCCTCGCAAACGCGACGGCCTGGGCCGTGCTGATCTACGTGGTTGGCTGGGCACTGGTATTCTGGCTGTTCGATCGGCGGCGCGTGGTGGGACGCCCGGACGTCAAGCCCTCGTGGGATTGGCCGGCGGTGCGGAAACTGGCGGTCCAGACCTTGCCGCTCGGCCTGGTTGTCCTGCTCATCACGCTCTGCGAAAGCGTCCCGCGGTTCGTCATCGAAGGCCAGGCCAACGGCAAGGCAATGCTCGGCTACTTCGGGCCGCTGGCCTACGTCACCCTGGCCGGCACGCTGATCGTCAACCAGGCCTGCGTGGCGGCGGGCAACCGGGTCGCGCAGCATTACCAGTCCAACCTGGCCGCGTTTCTGCGCCTGGGAACCAAGCTGACCGGGCTGGCCCTGGGGTCGGGCTTGGCCATGCTGGTCGCAGCCCTGCTGTTCGGGAAGTGGTTTCTGCGAATCCTGTACACGCCGGAGTACGCGGATTACTTCGACGCATTCCTGATCCTCGTCGTGGCGCAGGGCGTGCTGCTGCTGGCCGTCGTGTTCGGGGCCATGAGCACGTATATGCGGCTGTTCTGGATTCAGGTCCCGGTGCAAATCATCGTGCTGGCAAGCACGACGCTGGCCGCCTGGTGGCTGATCCCCGGTGATCCGGTTCAGGGCGGGGCGTGGACGGCGTTGGTCCGGGCCGCCACCCAGGCGGGCTTGTGCGCACTGTGCGTCCTGTTCGGCGTCCTCCGGCGGCGGGTGTAGACATGTGTTGGGTTCTTCAACGCGGCGTGTGCCGGGCGGGCGTGCACCGGGCAGTTCCCGCTCGCCGCCGGCCGACGACCTGGAATTTGGCAAGCGATAACGCCAGCCTTGACCGGGGGCGTGCCAGCGGTAACGATGCCGCGCGTGGCGACCCGCCGGACTGTGGACCAAGTGTTCTGTCGCGGGCCGGGCACGGCAACGGCCCGCAAGTGGATCTTGGGCGGGTGACAGGGAGGGCGTGATGGGCATTTTCGACTGGCAGGAACAATCACCCTTCGAACCATTGGCCGAGCACATGAAGCACGTGCGGGCGTGCGTGGACCTGGTGATGCCGATGTTCGAGTGTGTGCGGGCCGGCGAGCACGAGCGGCTCAGGCAACTGACCGAGGAGGTCTTCAAGACCGAGCACGAGGCGGACAAGGTCAAGGCCGAGATACGCAAGACGATCCCGACGGCGTTTTCGCTCCCGGTGTATCGCGGCGACCTGCTGGCGTTCATACACGTGCAGGACGAGCTGGCCGACACCGCGGAAGACCTGGCGGTCCAGCTTACAATCAAGAAGCTCGAAATGCCGGCAGCGCTGGCCGACGACATCCTGGCATACGTGCGGCAGGCGCTGAAGGTTTGCGAGAAGCTCTACGAGGCCATGGGGCTGCTCACGGACGTGGTCGAGGCGGATTTCGCCGGTCCGCGCGGCGAACAGGCCCTGGCCCTGGCGGGTGAGGCCGAGCACGAAGAGTGGGTCGCGGACAAGCTGCAGTACAAGCTGGCTCAGCAGTTGTTCGCGCTCGAAGACGAGCTGAAGCCCACCGACATCTTCCTCTGGTCCGGGATCTTCCAGAACCTCGGGGCCTTGGCCAATCACGCGGACAAGACGGCCGAACGGCTGCGGCGAATGTTGGCGCGGTAGCCGCAGCCGGAGGGACAACGCAGAAGCAAAAGGGGCGCGTGGCACAATGCCCGTCTCGCTGATCGGTTCACTCGAACCGCTGCTCGCAACAGTCTCCTATGAAACCCTGTTCGTGATCGGCGTGGTCGCCGTCGGCATGCTGCTGTGGGACACGATCGAGGTCGGGCGCAACGACGCGGCCAACCTGGTCAACGCGGTGTTCGGCGCGCGCGTCTTGACTCGTCGGACAGCCGTGTACCTGGCGGGTGTTGCCGTGGTGCTCGGGGCCGCCGCTTCCTCACGGGTCATAGACACCGTCCGCAACGACATCTTCGACCCAACCCATTTCGGGATCGAGGAGGCCCTGTCGGTCTACGTCGCCGTCTACATCGTCGATACGGTGCTGCTCTACAGCTACTCGGCGTTCGGCATGCCGGTCAGTACGACGGCGACCCTGGTGTTCTCATTGGCCGGTGCAGCGTTCGCGCTGGGCGGCGCCGGGGCGGTGAACTGGCCGACCGCGGGCAAAGTCATTGCCGCCATCGTGTGCTCTATCGTGATTACCGGGATCGCGGCGTTCTTCATCCAGCGGATGGTGCGCGGTGCGATTCGCGATCGGACCAAAAACCTGACCGTGCTGTTGGCGCATGGGAGCTGGATCGGGGGCGGCATGCTGGCGGGGCTGACGTACTTCATGCTCGTCAAGGGGATGAAACACGTCGGGTTCGTCAAGGACCTTAATCAGGAGTTCGTTCAGTCCTATGGCCCGATCGTGGTCCTGCTGACGCTGTGGATGGCGTACGGCATCATAATTCACGCGCTGCTCGCCACCTTCGGGAGACGGGCCGCCAGGCGGCTGTTCCCCGCTCTGGCCATCATCGGCACGTTCGCCATGGCGTTTGCCTTCGGGCAGAACGACCTGGCCAACTGTGCCGCGCCGGGGCTGGCCGCCCTGAACCTGATTCGGAACCGCGACGCCGGCGTGGCCGCGGCCACCCAGATTCCGATCACCGTGTGGGCCTTGGCCGGGTGCGGGTTGCTCATGGCGCTCGGCATGATGACGCACAACGCCCAACGTGTGACCAGCGCGGCGGTGCACGCCGGGAGCATGGCCCATCAGGTGCGCCTCTGGGCACCGGGCTGGTGCATCGGGCTGGCACGGTTCCTGCTGCGCTTTCGCCGTCGCCGGCCCGTGCTGGCGCCGCTGCCGGAGGTCACGCCCGCCGGCAAGACCATGCACTACGACGCGCTGCGGGCTTGTGTGATCCTGGCGGTTTCTGCGAGCGTGATCGCGACGGCGTCGGGCTTCGCACTGCCGGTCTCGACCACGTACGTGGCGTTCGCGGCGGTGGTCGCGACGGGGATGGCGGACCGCATCCTGCAACGCGGCGATGCCGAACTGAAACTGGCCCGCACCATCTGGGTGGTCTTCAGTTGGTTTGCCGCGTCGGTCATCGGGGCGGTTTGCGCCGGGGGGGTTTGCCTATTGGTCTACAAGGCGCTGGTATACGGAGGCGGGCCCCTTGGCATCGTCATCGGCATCGGGGCCAACCTGACCATTCGGCACGTGTTAAAGCGGCGGGCCGACGCCCAGGAGCGTCGCGTGCGTGAGGCCGCCGACGAGCGGATGCATCCGGAGCTATACGCGGAAGAGTACGAAGAGTAGCGCGTACAGGCGTGGGTCACGATCTCTGAATCGAGGTCGACGGGACTCGAACCCGCAACCTTCGGATCGACAGTCCGATGCTCTAGCCAATTGAGCTACGACCCCAGTCAGCCCGCCGGCAACCCGGCCGCCAACGGATGCCCGAATTGTATGAAAGGGCCGGCGCAAGTCAAACGCCGTTCTCGCCGACGAACCCGCCGCACGGCCGGTCTCGTCTGGTAATAATGCACGTCACAAACCGCGGCGTGCGCCTGCCGGCACCACGATGAAAACCGCCGCCCCTGCGGAAAAACTCGGCCGGGCTGGCTGCCGATCTAACAACAGGCTAGGATCAAGCTTTGGAGACGAGCCGGACGGTGGTGTGCCGGTCGCCTTTTCCGGTCAGCCGCGCTCGGTTTGGCGGGCTGCACGTTGGTGACCGCAGACGAGCGCGTTCGCCCCCGGCGGTTCGCTGTTGAGAAGCACGACATGCGCCTGATCGTTCTCCAAAACGGTGCCATGGTTGGCGAGGTGGCCTGCGGCCAGGAGGCCATCTATATCGGCTCGCGCGAAAGCTGCCGGGTCCAGTTGCCGGACCCACGCATCCCCGATCAGCACGCGGTGATCTATCCGCTGGGCAAGGCCGGCTGGGTTCTCCAGCGGCTCGACCAAGCCCACGAGGTCCACGTCAACGGAACGAACGTGGTGGATCGCACCGAGCTCAAGACGGGGGATGAGATCAAAATTTACGACTACCTGATCCGCGCCTTCCCGGAGCAGGAAGGTCATCTGGTCCGTCGTACGGGCGGCTCGGCCTCGGTCGCGCAGCTAACCCGCTTTGTCCAGTACCAGCTTCCGCCCGGAACGACCACGCGCAAGGGCAGCGAAGACCTGCAATTGCACTACGACCAGCTCCGCCGACTTGGGCAGGTCAACCTCAGCTTCGGCCAGTGCCTGGTGGTCGAGGAGTTGATGGACGCCGCGTTGCAGGCCCTGCTGGAGACGTTCGCGGCCCAGCGGGCGTGGATGGGCGTACGCCGCGTGAACTACGGCGCGATGGAGTACGTCGAGGGTCGGCTGCTGACCGGGCAGGCTTCCGACCTGCCGGAAATGTGCAAGAGCCTTCGCCCGCGCGTGCTGGACCGCGGTCAGTTCGTTCTCATCCCGCGGGTGAGCGCCGAAGAGCGTGCTTCGGTGCTGGCGGGCCCGTTGCCCGGCCCGGACGGCAGCCTGGGCATGGTCTACATCGATACGGGCGATTCCGACCGCATCTACGACGCGGGCGACCTGGACTATTTCGTGCCGATGCTCAACTTCATCGCAATTCATTTACACGCCATCTTCGAGCAGCTGGCCCGCAACCGGGCGGCAACGGTGGACGGGGAAGTCAGCGTGGCCCACGCGATTCAGTCACGCATCACGCCGCGCAAACTGCCCCAGTGGGAAGAACTGCAATTCGGCGCTTTCCGCGAGCCGGGGCGGGAGCACACCGGGGACATCTACGACGTGGTCCGCCTGTCCAACAAGATGGCCGCGTTCATGGTCGCGCACACCAGCGCCCTCGGGCCCATGCCGAGCATGCTCATCGCCCAGGCGCAGGCGACGTTCCGCTCGGCGTGCATGCACCTGGACGCGCCGCACATCTTCATGCGCTCGCTCAACTTCCTGCTGTACGACGGGCAGCGGGACCATCCGCTGGACGGGTTCATGGGGGTGATCGAGCCGGCCACCGGGAATATGCGTTACGCCATTGCCGGGCGGACCGGGGCGTACATCATCGGGCAGCGTGGGGACGAGCGCCGCCTGGGACCGGCCGAGCCCAATCCCTCCCTCGGGCTCAACAAGAACGCGGCCTTCGCCTTGCTGCCGGAGCAGCTCGAGCCGAGCGAGACGCTGGTTTTGTACACGCCCGGCGTGACCACCGCGAAGAACCGACACGACGAGCCTTTCGGCAAGGAGCGTTTCATCAACCTGCTGTGCGACGGGTTCGGCCAGTTGGCCAGCAACATGCTGAAAGAGATGCTCAACGGCCTGCGCAACTTCACCGAAGGCGGCGTGCAGCCGAACGATATCACCGTGCTGCTGGCCCACCGCGTCTAGCACGAGTCGCTTGCCCCCCAGACACGAAGGCACGAAGGAAGATCCAGGTGGGTGGCAGGTCTCGAAGACTCGACCTGCCCTACAGCGAAGGGACGCGAACGCCTCGCCGATTCCTGTCCCCCACGGCTGAAGCCGTGGGCCACCCGGTCTCCGAACCCTGAACCCCACACCCCGAACCCTTTGGAGTTAGACACGCGGGCCGGTGGGGCCTATGATGGCGGGGCCACGGCCAAGCGCGGTTGGTGGTGGTCTTCCCGAGTCTGATCCGGTCGCGCCATGCTGGTTCGTCACGAGCGACCCCGAGATTTGCGCTGGTACTTGGCCGGGCCGATGTTCTTCGGCGACCTGGGCACCAGCCGACTGTACGTGCTCGGCCTGGCGTTGTTCTACGCCGGCACCGCCGCCCCCTACTACGTGGCCGCGATCTGCGCCCTGGTCCTGCTGGTCGGCTGGGCCTACACGGTCATCTGCCGGGTGAATCCGGACGGCGGCGGGGTGTATTCCTCCGGACGCCTGCTCCATCCCACGCTCGGGGTCGTCGGCGCGCTGCTGCTGTTTGCCAATTACGTCGTCACGGCCGCCATCTCCACCTACGTAGCCGTCATCTACATCGGCGGTCCGTTCGGTCTGGACCGCGCCTTGGCCCCCTGGATCAGCGTGATCGCGATCGGCCTGCTGGGTCTGCTGAACTACGTTGGCTCAAAACGGGCGGGGACGTTCGCCCTGCTGGTGGCGGTTTCCGCAATCGCCATCACCGCCGCGCTGGCGTCACTGACCATCAAGCACGTGCCGGCCGGTTGGGGGGCGATCACGCCGCCGACGGGCAGTCCGTGGAACATGTGGCTGACGTTCGTGGCGGTTGTGCTGGCGCTGTCGGGCGTCGAGTCGATCGCGAACATGACCGGGATCATGGTCAAGCCGGTCAAACGTACGTCGAGACTCTCGATCTGGCCGGTCGTTTCCGAGGTCGTCCTGCTGAACCTGATCCTCGTGCTGGTGGTCGTCAGCATCCCTAACCTCGGCGAGCTGGGCGTCGACGGCATCATCGCGAACAAGACCCCCGATGCGATCACCGAATACGAGCACTCCGTGAAGGACCAAGTGCTCTACGTCGTCGCCGAGGAGTACGTCGGGCATACGTTCGCCGCGGTGGCCAGCATCATCTTCGGCCTGCTGCTGCTGTCGGCGACCAACACCGTGATCGTCGCCATGATCAGCATCCAGTACGCGATGAGCCGCGATCGAGAGCTACCCGAGCCGTTCTCGCGGCTCAACAACTACGGCGTGCCGGGTTACTGCCTGATCGCGGCGTGCGGGCTGCCGGTGATCGTCTGCGTTATCGCGCAGGACGTGCAGACGCTCGCCACGCTGTACGCGATCGGCGTGGTCGGTGCGATCGCGATCAACCTCGGCTCGTGCGCCTACAACCGCGCGCTGCAGATCATCAAGCCGGCACGCCTCGGGCTGTGCGTGCTGGCCATCGTCATGGGGCTGATCTGGCTGACGATCGCGGGGACGAATTGGCCCGCGTTGCTGTTCCTGACCGTGATCGTTGCCGGTGGGATGACGCTGCGGGCGCTGACCAAGTGGGTTCCCGTGCCTGCTCCGGCAGCGGCGGCGGAGGTGCCCGCCGAAGAACGTCCACCCCTGCTCCCCTTTGACCCGAGCAGAGGTCGCATCCTGGTAGCCACACGCGGCAACCTCAACTTGCTCCGCTTCGCGTTCGATGAGGCCCGGCGGCGCGACGCAAATCTGTTCGTCCTGTTCGTGCGTGACATCGCCGTTCTCTTCGGCGGGCAAGAACACCCCCTCACCCCGGAGGAGGACGCCGAAGCATCCGTCCTGTTCGGGGCGGCCGGCGAGCTGGCCCGTGAGTACAGTGTGCCGCTCCAGGAAATCTACTGCGCCAGCCACGATCCGGCGGACGTGATCCTGGACTTCTCCGCGACGTACGCGGCCGACTTGGTGATCCTGGGGGTGTCACGGCGGGCCGGGGTGATGCGCGCCCTGCGTGGGGACGTGATCTCGGGCGTGGCCGACAATCTCCCGGCCGAATCCACCCTGCTCATCCACGCATAGCAAAAGCGCTGCCGCAACGGCAAACGCGCGTGGCGGGGCGGCGAACCACTCCCCGCCGCGCCCATGGGGAGCGAAAGAGGAGCGGACATACGCAGCGCCGAGCCGGCGGATGAACGCGAGCGCCACCGCAGGTCGACCCGGGTCATCGCGCACGAGCAACGCCGCAGTGCGTAATCGGCGCTGCGTATGCCGCCCCGAAGAAGGGAAGCCCGTTTCCTGCCCGAGCTGATCCTGCGGCTGTCTCAGCCCGCTGGTCACACCGACTGCGCACATATTACTGTGCTACGGCGTGCTTGCGGCCGCCGGACGCCAACCGGCATCCACGTCGATCAGGCCGGCAGCGGCGACCGCGGCAGCGGAACGTCACAGCTCGCGCCGATCACCGGGCAAGTGCTGATGCGCTGGGCCTGCTAGCAGATACCCCTGCGCTTGGTGGCTTTCCCCTTCTTCTTGGCCTTCTTCTTGCCCTTCTTCTTGGCTACTTTCTTCTTTGCAGTCTTCCTCTTCTTGGTAGCCTTCTTCTTTTTCTTGGCGGCTTTCCTTTTAGCCATGGCGCACCTCAAAAAAAACGAACACAGAAACACATCACGCCACAAACGGCGTTTCAACGCACTCCTCGAAGCGGACACTCACGCGTTTGCTCACACCCGGCTCCTCCATCGTCACGCCGTACAGCGCATCCGCGCGTTGCATGGTCCGCTTGCTGTGTGTGATTACCACGAATTGCGACTCCGTCAAGAACTCATTCAGAACATTATTGAAACGATCAATGTTGGATTCATCAAGAGCCGCGTCAACTTCATCCAAAATTGCGAAGGGCGAGGGCTTGGTCCGGAACACCGCCAGCAACACCGCCACCGCCGTCAGCGCCTTCTCGCCGCCGGAAAGTAGCGAGATCGACTGCGGTTCCTTCCCCGGCGGTCGAGCGATGATCTCGACCCCGCATTCCAGCAGACACTCCGGGTCTTCCAGAATGATATCCGCTTTTCCGCCGCCGAACAGCTTGCGAAACACCTCCTGGAAATGCCCGCGGACCTGCTCGAAGCAGGCGGCGAAGCGCGTGCGCGACTCGGCGTCCAGCTCCGCAATCAGCGTCTCCAACCGGCGAATGGCCGAGAGCAGGTCCTCGCGCTGCGCGATGAGATTATCGTAGCGCGGCGTGAGCTCCTCGAGCTCGGCGATCGCATCGAGGTTCACGTTGCCCAGGCGGGCGATTTTTTCGCGCAGCTCCTCGATTTCCGCTTTGATCGCCTCCCAATCCTGGTCGCCGTGCTCATACGACGCGTACAGCGCCGCCAGCTCGAGCGCTAGCTCGTCGCGAACCCGCGCGACCAAATCCTCTTTACGCACGTCGAGCTCCCGCAGCACCATCTCGTGCTCGTGTAGCGCGGCCTCGACCTGATCGATCTCACCCTGCAAGCGTCGGGCGGTCGCGCCACTTGTTTCGAGCCGGCGGCGGACGCCCTGGCGGGCTTCCCGTAATCGCAGCACCTCCGCCTGGGACTGCTCGCATTCGGCCGCCAGAGTTTCCTGGCGGGCCCGCGCGTCGCGCAGCTCGGTCTGCGCCGTCTGGATCCGGCGGGCCGCCTGTTCGGCCTCCTGCTCAGCCTGGGCTTTTTCTTCGGTGAGCGTGTCCAGGCGACCGCGCAGCTCGGTCAGGGTCTCTTCGCAGGCCGCGCGTCGTTCGGCCGTGCGTCCGACCTCGACCAGCGCGTCGGTCAGTTCCTGCGCGAGGCGTGCGACCGCCGCCTCCCACTCGGCCAAGCGCCCCTCCAGTGTGCCGACCTGCGTGTGGTGCGTCTGCTGCGCTGTGTCGGCGGACCTGTGTTCGGCCTGGAGCTGGCGGTACTGCTGCTCGATTTCATCCAGGCCGCGGCGCACATCCGCCGATTCGCCTTCGATGGCGACGTGCTCGCGCTGCAACCGTTCGGCTTCGTCGTTCAGCCGCACGAGTTCCGTGCGGGTTTCGGCACGGCGTTTTTGGGCCGCGGCAATCTTCTCCAGCAAGGCGTCGCGCTGTAGGCGTGCGTCCGACGCGGCCTGCTCGACCGCGGACCGCTGGCGTGTCGTGCGTTCGAGCCGGGTCTCGACCGCGTCCAGTTCGGCGCGCAGTTGGCGAATCTCCGCCTTGCGACTGATCAATCCGGACACGCCCTTCGCCGCCCCGACGGTGATTCTGCCGCCGGTAGCGACGGCATGCCCGTCCAGCGTGACGAACACGAACCCCTCGGGGGCGCCGTCGGCCAGCGCCAGGGCCCGTTCCATCACGTCCACGATGATGGTGCGTCCGAGCAGGTGCTTGGCCAGCGGTCGGAACTCGTCGGCACAGCGAACCCAGTCGGCCGCCCGGGCCACGAAACCCGGCGCGTCTTCGTAGCTCGCCGTCAACGGCCGCTGCGACAACCGATCGAGCGCCAATATCTCGATCGGTCCGGGCGGTTCACCCCGCCGTCCCAGCTCGGCGAAAAAGGCGTACGTGTCGCGCACGACAACGTGGTTTTCAAACCGGGATAGCACCGCCTGGAGATGGCCGACGCGCGGATCGTCGACGTGCAGGATGTCTGCTACCAACCCGACGACACTGCCGCTGCGCTCGGTCTGCTCACGCCACGCCCAGACCCAACGCGTGCCCGCGCTGACCCCCTCCTGGCGGCGGTCCAAGTCCTCCAGCAATCCCAGGCGCGAGGCAACGGCGCTGCGCGCCTCCTTCGTGTCGGCCAGGCTACGGTCGAGCCGCGCGCGCTCGTCCTCAAGCTCTGTCAGGCGAGTCTCTACCCCGCGCAGTTCGGCAGACAGCTCGCTCGACTCGCGATCGAGCGTCGCGGCGTCCTGCTGCAAGTCCCGCTGACGCTCTGCGAGTTGCGCCTGCCGGGCCTGCAGACGGTCCTGCCGCTCGTTCAAGCCGTCGGCCTGCGCTGCGAGCCGGCTACGCCGCTGCTCGAGGTTATGCCGTTCGTTATGCAGCAGCGTGGAGCGGTGGACGGCCTCGAAGGCGGCCGCTTTCTCCGCTTCCAGCGCCTGGCGCGCGTCTTCGCAGCGTTGCTCGGCCGCCGTCCGCTCCGCCTGCAACGCTTGGATCTGCTCCGCTTGGCGTACTTCCGCCTCGGCCAATTCACCGCGGGCGGCGTCTTCCTGGGCCAAGCGCGTCTCCAGCGCCGTGACGCGTTGCGCGCTCTCGGCGGCGTGAGCCAGTTGCCGTGCGCGGGTCTCGCCCAGCTCGGTCAGGCGGCGCTCCTGTTGCGTGATACGCTCGCCCAGGGCACTCAGTTCCGTTTGCAGGCTGAGCAGATCGGCCTCGCCGGTCTGGATGTGCTCGTCCAACGCCTGCAACGCATGCTCGTATTCGGCGGCGTCCGTCTCGCGCACGGCCAGATCGACCCGCTTGGCCTGTAAGACGTCGGACAGCGCATCGCTTTGGGTTTGTGCGGCACGACGGGCCTGCTCCAGTTCGTGATACTTGGCCAGCGAGAACGCCGAGCGTAACTCACGGAGTCGGCCGTCGTGCTGTTGGTATCTGCGGGCCTTGCCGGCGGCCAGCTTCACGCTGCGCAGGCGTCTCTCGAGCTCCTCGACCACGTCGTTCAGCCGCAGCAGGTTGTTTTGCGTGCGCTCGAGCTTGCGCTGCGCCTCGGTTCGGCGGACCTTGTAGCGGCTGATTCCCGCGGCCTCCTCGAAGATTTCGCGCCGCTCGAGCGCGCTGGCCTGCAAGAACGAGTCCACGCGCCCTTGCTCGATCATGCTGTACGCATCGACGCCCACGCCGGTGTCCAGGAGGATCTCGCGGACGTCCTTGAGGCGGCAGGAGTTGCCCTGCAGCCGATACTCGCTTTCGCCGCTGCGGTACAACACGCGCCTGACGGTGACCTCCTCGTCGTCACAGGGCAGCACCCCCGAGCGGTTATCGAAGAGCAGCTCGACCTCGGCGAAGTTGGCCGGCTTGCGCGTACGCGAACCGGCGAAGATGACGTCAGCCATTTTCAGGCCGCGCAGGCTGCGGGCCGACTGCTCGCCGAGCACCCAGCGGACGGCATCGAGAATGTTGCTCTTGCCACAGCCGTTGGGGCCGACCACGCCGGTCAACCCGGGGCCGAACTCGAACTTGGTTCGGTCCGCGAAGCTCTTGAAGCCGTGCAGTACGATCTGTTTCAGGAACACGCTGGCGGTCTCGCCTGACCCGGTTGTCCGAACTGACAGTCACTCCCGGCGCCGGTTGACCCAACATCTTGTATCGCGTCGCGGACAATAGCACAAGGAGTGATGCCATGCAAGCAAATGACGTGGGGGGCGTGCAGATTCACCGCGGCGACGCCGCGACGGTCGTACTGCCTGGCGGCGACGCTACAACGCCAGGTGCGGCCCGGCTTCGATCTGCTCAAGCGCTGATATATGGCTGCGCGTGCTATCCACGTCGCGGTGCAGTTGAGCCGTCAACTCCTTGGCGTCGGCGAACCGGGACTGCCCGCGCAGCTTGGCCACCAAGTGCAGCCCGAGTCGCCGACCGCGCAGCTCGCCCGAAAAACCCAGCAGGTGCGCCTCGACGCGTGACATACTCTGCCCGAAGGTCGGCTGCGGCCCGATGTTCACCGCCGCCAAGCGGAACTCGTCAAGCTCGAGTTGCGCCACGGCCGCATAGACGGCTTCATGGGGAAGCAGGTGCTCAATCGCTTCCAGGTTGGCGGTCGGAAACCCGAGCGGTGCTCCGCGCCCCTCCCCTCCGCCGACGATGCCGACGATGCGATACGGCCGCCCGAGCATGGCGTTCGCGTCGTCGAGCCGCCCCTCCGCCAACGCTCGACGGATCGCCGAACTGCTGACGACGGGGCTGCCGGGCCGCTCCGCGCAAACGAGGTCCACCACGTGCGCGGCATACCCGAACCGCCCGGCATACTCGCGCACCGTCTCCGCGGAACCCTGGCGGCCGCGCCCGAAGCTGAACGTCGCCCCTGCGACGATCGCACGCGGGTGGCAACGCTCCGCCAGCAGCGCGAGGAACTCTTCCGGGGAACGGTCGAGCAACGCCGGTTCGCTCCGCATGACGATGACGGTGTCCACGTCCGTCGCCTGGAGCAGGGCCAGCTTCTCCGGCAATGTGGTGAGGCGGCCCGGGGCGCGGTGGGGTGCGACCACCACCAGGGGGTGCGGCTCGAGCGTCATCACGACGGTGGGCGCGCCCAACTCGCGCGCCTGGCCGCAAGCCGCCTCGATGATCCGACGGTGGCCGCCGTGGACGCCGTCGAAGTTCCCGATCGCCAGGACAATTCCGCTATCAGGCGGACTGAATTCTTCGAGGCCGTCAAATACGTTCATCGGGTCTCTGCGTGCGACGGACGTCGGCGGTTGCCAAGTCACGCGGTCGTGAGGGGATTCTCGCAGATTTTCCGACGTTGCTGCAAGCGGGATTCGTCGCCGCGGTCAGGCATCTCCGCCGCCCGTGGAGAGGGATTGTACCGACCGACGCGGCGTCCTGCGTAGGCCCCACGGCGGTCACTGCTCGTCGGGCACGGGCAGACGCAAGTCCTCCGCCCGCGGGCGGAATTCGCTCTCCTCCATCCAGACGAGCTGGAAATCCTGTCCGTCGAACAGGATGACGTATCGTCCGTCGGGGCGCATGAAAAACCGGTGCGTCCGCCGGCAGCAGCAAACCCCTACCTGGCGATCGGGGCCGAAGTGCCGGTCGTTCTCCCAGGTGTAGTCGTAGTGGCCTTGCACCCACTGCCGATCCGCCTCGCGGTGCGGGAGGAGAACCGGCAGGAGCTTGCGGTCCTCATGTTTTGCCGACAGTTCGCCGACGGCGTACTCCATTGGGGCGCGGCAGCGCTTGATGGCTTGCGCGTCGCGATGTGCCAGGGAGACGACCACCATCACGGCAGCCAGGCCCACGAACAGCAGAGCGCTGCGCACGAAGCGGCGCCGGCGTGCGGCCACCGTGCGCTGCCTGACGCGCTCGCTCAGGATTGCCTCATCGGTGGGTCTTTTTGCCATGCCGCTCATGGAACCTCGCAGCTCAGCCGGGACAAAACGCCGCGACAAGCACGTCTCGATTCTATACGCGTGAGGTTCACGGTAAAGTGTTGCCGGAAGACGTTGGAGATTGCCATATGTTATCGCTCGCCAACCTTACCGCGATTGTCTGGGTTGCCGGGGGGATCACCATCACGCTGGCGCTGCTGGTTGGGCTGGCGTTCTGGATCGCTCAAGAGCGTCCCGTACCCGGCCCGCCGCAGCCCGGCCTGCCTCCCGCCGAGCCCGAACAGCACGCCCCGGATGAACACCCGCCGGAGTAGGACCGTCCCGCATCGGGCCAGCGCGACGACTGACGCGTCGGCCGGCCACCGGTGCTAGCCGTGCCGGGTCGTCCAGGCGGAGTGCAACTCCGCAACGGTCGTGGTCTGGTCGGCAACCTGGAACGTTTGGTCGTCGCGCACCCGGCCGAGCCGGGTCATCGGCACACCGGCCCCGCGCGAGATTAGCTCCAACTCATGCGCGTCGGACGTTTCGACCACATAGCCCGCACAGCACTCGTCGAACGGTCCCGGAACGTCCGATCCCGGGACGATCACGTCCACCCCGAGGTTGCCGGCCAGCGCTATCTCCGCCACCGTCACGAGCCAGCCGCCCTCGGCGCAATCGTGACAAGCCCGGACCAGGCCCCGCTTGATTGCTTCGGCTACCGTTCGATGTACGTTGTACGCGGCCGGCATGGAGAAGTTCAGCGTCGGCAGCCCACCCACGAGAAACAGCCGGCTGCCGACCATCTTCAAATCGGCCGTCACGCAGCCGCGAACGTCTTCGATCACGCTGACGGCACTGATCAGCAGCGTACCGGGGATGCTCAGGCGGCGGGTTTGGCGAACGCGGGCGCAGGCATCCTCGATGGCCCGCTGTGAGACCGCGCCCACCGGCTCGCTGTCGGCCGTGAACCGCCGCAGAGTCTCGAGCAACCCGTCCACGTCGCGGGCATCCAGGGCGAACTCGTTGTTGAGCGAGTCCTTCCCGGAGATGAAGGGCACGCCGTAGACCTTGGCGGCGTCATAGCAGCCCTGGCAAGCGCGGACCAGGGCACCCAGTTGGCGTGGGTCGTCGGCGGCACCCCAACAGAAGTTGTCCAGGATCGCGGTTCGTTGTGGATCGCCGCCGACGCAGACTACGTTGCGGAGCGCTTCGTCGATCGAGGCGACGGCCATCCAGTACGGATCGACGTCGGTCAGGTGTGGGGCCAGCCCGCAAGCGATGGCGACGCCGCGCGGCGAATCCAGCCTGGGCCGCAGCACCGCCGCATCACTCGGCCCCGACCCCGGCCCGCACAAGGGCTTGACCACGCTGCCGCCCTGCACCTCGTGGTCATACTGGCGGATGACCCACTGCTTGCCGGCGATCGTCGGCGACTGAAGCAACCGTTTCAGGCGGTCAAGCAGCTCGACCGGCGTAAACTCCCTCCGTGTCTTCGTGCCTTCGTCCCCTCGTGCCTCCCCTTCGCTGGGTGACCACTCGGCGAGGCGTTCGCGTTTGGGCAGCCCGTGGTGCAAGAACTGCATGTCCAGCTCCCCCACCACACTCCCGCAATACCGCACGACCAGCCGCGGCGGTCGCTCATCTGCGCTGTCGCTTCCAAACGTCCCGATGACGGTCGCTTCAACCTCCTCCTGGCGCATGATTTCCATGAAGCGTTCGATGTTCTTCGGCGGGACCGCCAGGACCATGCGCTCCTGAGCCTCGCTGATCCAGATTTCGTCGTAGCGCAGGCCGGCGTACTTCAGCGGTACGTGATCGAGATCGACCACGCCGCCGACCGCTTCGCCCATTTCGCCCACGGCGCTGCTCA
>Ga0307378_10006851_pt1 | contig 15464 bp, 13 predicted proteins | sample UN1MG_FD_202238 | JGI IMG/M metagenome (GOLD analysis project Ga0307378, IMG submission 202238) | Soil microbial communities from Risofladan, Vaasa, Finland - UN-1 | ecosystem: Environmental > Terrestrial > Soil > Coastal area > Acid sulfate soil | place: Finland: Risofladan, Vaasa | collected...
ACCGGCGCCGCGCGGTCTTTACCGTTTGGGTGGGGGTTGGGGGGGGCTGGGAACTCCGCAGGAAATTCTGGCGTCAAACAGTAGTCGGGTAGCGTTTTGGGGGATATCTTGCGATACTGAGGAATTGGAATAGAATGCTTGGACAGGGCCCTGTAAGCTTTTTTTCAGGAGGCAGTCCGGTGAACAGAATCCCGAACACCCAAGATCGCCACGGCACGACCGGCGCCTCGCGCCGATCGGGTCGTCGCTGGCAGCAGTGGTGGCCCGGCCGCAGGATGTTGGCTGGGCCGTGGTTGGTGGTGCTGGTCGTGGCCGCCGCCCTGGTAGCGAGCGGTTGCGGAGGCGGGGGAGGTGACGAAGAAGAGGAATCCGAACCGGCCACCGAGGCGGAACCCGCCGACATGGGGGGGCCGGCGGCGGGCATGCCGGCCCAGCCCAAGCCAAAGGCTAAGGAACAGGCGAAGGCCGAGGAGGAAGTGGGGCCCCTGCCGGAAGAGATCTCCGAATGGGGGAAGGAGCACTACTACCAGGCGAGAAAGGACGGCGATCTTCGCCTGCCTGAGGCGATCGCCTACCTGGGCGAGCACTTCGCCGGCACGCCCCAAGCCGACACCGCCGCCCAGTTGCTCACAAACCTCCTCGAGAAATCTGAGGAGCCGGAGCCGAAACCGGGAGCAAAGCGGCCCCCAGCGAGCATGCCCGGGATGGAATCGAGCATGCCCGGCATGGAAGCAGACGCGGCCGGGATGGAGGCGGACATGGCGGCGGACATGGCCGGTATGGAGCAGGACCAATACGCGGGGGGGATGCCGCCTGGAATGGAAGAAGAAGCCGGCTCTTCCAGAATGCCCGGCTTAAGGGGCGGACTGCGGGGAAGGGGACCAAACGTCGAGTTGATCAATGCGGTCGTCAACGCGCTGGGCCTCAACGGCAGCGCGACGGCCAAGCAGACGCTGAAACAGGTCGTCGAAGGCACGTTCGAGACCGACGACAACCGGGCCGCCACGCTGGCCACCCTCCAGACACTGGTCAGCTATCTCTGCACGGAATACGAAGACCTCCTCTTCCGCTGCCTGACCACCCCTGATAAATTGCGGGCCCTGGGCAAAGCAGGTCAAACAGGGCGAATGGGAGGAATGCCATACGGCGGACCCTCCGGAGCAGCTTACGGGGAAGAGTCTTCCATGGAAGCGGAAGGGATGTACGCTTCACCCGGGATGGGTCGGCCGGGGAGCGGGCCCTTGACCGCCGAGGAGTTGCAGCGGCAGGCCTTTGAATGGATCGCCCCAAGGGCCTCCGAGGAGTTCCGGGCCAAGATCGCCCGGCACCTTGCCAACCCCAAAACCCCGCAAGAGGATCTTGATCTGTTCGGGCCCTACCTCCGCGAATCCCATCCGGACAACCTCCAGGCCCAGATGGTCCTCTATTTTGCCCCGGGCATGGACACGCAGACCAAGGAGACCATTGAGGACAACTTCCTCGCCTACAGTTCCGATGCGCTGGCTGGCATCCTGGGCATCCCCGCGGAGCAGCGGGCCGAGGCTGCCCGGCAGCGGGAACGTCGACAAAGTCGCGGGCCGAGGTACTCGGGAATGCCGGGAGAGCCCGGCATGGAGGAGAGCTACATGGAAGAAGAGAATTCCGGGGCCATGATGGAGGAAATGAGTGCAGAGGAGGGGGTGGGGATGCCTCCTGCGGGAGTGGGCGGGGTGCCGGGCCGGACGCGGACCGGCCGCCCGTCGAGGTATGATGCCCAGTCGGCCTCCGGACGACCATCCCGATATGATGGCCGCCAGGGCGCCGGCAGGCAGCAAGCGGCGCCGGAGCCGGACGCATTCGAGATGGGAGACCCGGACTTGCCCTACCGCCTGGCCCAACACATGTGGGGCTCCGAGATGACCAAGCTGGTAGAGAACCGCTTGACCCAGGTGAGCTCTCTGGAGGGGCAAGCCCCGCTCGTGCTCTTGGCGAGCACCATGCCGGTCGACTCTACCCGGTTGTCGCTTTATCGGTTGCTCCAGCAGCACTGGAAGGACGGGCCGGGCGCCCTGGAGTCGGCGGGCCTGTTCGACCACGTGATCAGCGACCCGGGCTTCCTCGCCCTGGTAAAGATGCTTCCTCGCAAGGCCCTCGAGGAACCCAAGCGTGCCGTGCCTACTCTGAGTCGTATGCGGACCCGCCGCACCGGCAGGGGTCAAGATGATCGAAGGGGCGCAGAAGACGCGGCGTCCGGGGCGCCCGGGGATATGGAAGCGTCGGACCCGGCCGGGAGGATGGGGCCGCCGGGTGCGGGCCGCGGCCAGGGCAAGCCGCAGGAGCCGGACCTGGCCTGGATGACCGCTTCGGAAGAGTTGCTCCGCGTGGTCTGCGAGCGACTGCTCGCCGCGGCGCAGGCTACCGGGGGGGGCCAGGCCGCCGAGGGATTGCCGTTCAAGATGCGCGAAGACGCCCTGGTGACGGCCGAATTGCACCTCGATTGGCCCGGCAGCCAACCGGAGAAGCTCGCCGGCGTGTCGCTCGGCCAAATGAAGCTCCACTACGTCCGCGCGGAGTGCCAGACCAAGGTCAGCACGCTGGAGAGCTTCTATACGCGGCAACTCGGCTCTGCGGACGTTCGACCCGTTCAGGACGGCTCCTGGATCGACAGCGTCCAGCCCGTGCCCGACACCAACGTCAAGCGCTCCATCGACCTGCTGCTGACCGCCACGGTGCCGGCGGGTGAGGAGTTCGACAAGAAGCAAGAGCTGCCCGTGACGTTGGACATCCTCTGCATCGACATCAAGGACCCGGCGCCGGGCGGCGAAGGGAACTGACCGCGCTGGCGAGGGACGGAAGCCCGCGGGCTCCGCCCGGGCGGTCGTGGGAAACGAGGGCCGAGACCCGGCGTGGCCACGCTACGGGTGCCGCGGTTGGCTTGTCCAACCGTGCTTCCGGCACCGCTGGGCAAGCCAGCAGTGGCACCCAACGTGCAAAGTCGAGGTGGACAGACCACTAGTGGTCTGTCCAGATTGACTTTGCCGGTCGGGTGCCACTGGCGTCTCGCCAGTGCAGCTACGAGAGCACGGGCAAGATGCCCGTGGCACCCGTAAACTCGAATTGGACAGACCACTAGGGCTGGCGTGGCCGCGCCCGTGGGTTCACCCTTGCGGTCCCGCGTCGTTTTCCATGCCGTCGATGTATCGGCGGAGCCGTTCCAGCTCGTCGGTCACGTGGCGGAGCTTGAGCATATTCTCCACGCGCTTGTTCAGCTCCAGCTTGTTGACCGGCTTGCTGAGAAAGTCGTCGCACCCGGCGGCCACCGCCCGCTCGATGTCGCCCGGCTCGTTCAGGGCCGTGACCATCAGGATCATGATTTCCCGGGTTGCCGGGTCCTCCCTGATCTTCTTGCAGACCTCGAACCCGCTGAGCTTGGGCATCATGATGTCCAAGAGGATCAGGTCGGGCTGGAAGGTGGCCACTTTGTCCAAGGTGTCGCGGCCGTCGGTGGCTACCATGATCTCGCAATCGAGATCGCTCAGATAGGCCTCCAACAACTCGACGTTGGTCGGGTTGTCGTCGGCGATCAGGATCCTGCTGGTTGGCATCGCGGAAGGCACCCCCTGCTGGTTCTGGCGAAACCGTCGTGCGAACGGCCGATTATAGAATTCCGAGCGGCCCGGGCCAAGGGACGTCCGAGTTCGATAGTGGTACACTGCGAGATTGCTCTCACCGAAACGTGAAGAAGGGATCCAGAACGTGAGACCGCCAACAGTGTGGCTTATAACAGTCCCTTTTGGCCAGACAGGGGCAAGGGCTGCGTAATCCGCAAGCCCTCCACCACGTCACTGCCGCTCAGGTTGATGTGCTTCGGCTCGAATGTGTGAAGCACAGCGACACCATATACGACAGCGGTGGCGATGATCGTGGCATCGCCGGTCTTGATCTTCCGGCCCTCGGCTTCAGCACGGTCGCGGAGTCGGCTCGCTCTTTCTGCGATTGCTGGTGTCGTGTCCGCGACCACGACGTTGGAGCGTCGTAGCGTCTTCTGAAAACTATCCCATTGCTCAGCCGTGAACTTGCTTGGCTGCATTTCGGTAAGAACTGTCACTGGCACAACCAGCACAGCTTCATTCGCGTCGATTTCTGCAGCCACAGCCGCGATATCGGCTAAGGGTTTGTCCGGTTCTTCCTTGAGCCATGCAACAAACACAGACGTATCCCAACAGTAGGTAGGTTTGCTACTCATCGCGAATGCCCCGGACGTACTCGACGGACTCCATGCCACCAGAGCAGTCCGGAGCGAACCCCCTCAGGCTCCCGAGCGTAGGCAGAGTATCGTCGGGCGGGTGCAACTCCATCTGTTTCACATGAACCATATCCGGAAACGGTCTGTCTTGACGAAAGTACATCTTCCCCCACACGGTCACGTGTCCTTTGATCGCTGTGCGTACCTGGTCAAACAATTCATCCGGGAAGACACACCGAATACTGTAGCCGGGGATGGGTGCGTACAGCACGAATTCGCGCTTGTTATGCACGTTCACCCGTTCAAGAACGCCAGACACGGACCCTTCTGACGGGACGCAGGTACCGAGGATGCGTTCGATGTTTGCCTCAAATTGGGTCGTCAATTGCGATTGGCCGATCCACACCTCCTTCGTGTTTGCGCGGAGGGGGCTAATCAACCTACGATAAGTCTCGATCGCATCCCTGTCGAGCCGATGGTCTATAGCCTGGCCCTCTTGAAGACTTGCCACCGTACCCCGGAAAAGGGACAACGTTTCTTTCCGATGATCCTGGCCGTTTGGTGGCGGCAGGGCCTCAAGGGTTACGCACGCGCTTCCGCTTTGGAGCGATCTGATTCTGTAGGGAATTCGCGGCCTCTTGCTGGAAACCACGGCTTCCGATTTGCGTAGACATTGCGCGAGATTGTCGCAGAATTCTCTGAAATCATCGAAGCGGACGACTCCATTATCCTCGTCGGCCCCCACCAACCGCACGGTAATGGTGTTGTCGCTCATCACCTATTCACCTCCAACAACATAGACCGTCCAAGAAGAGTGGTTGCTTGGAGGACGCCCCGCATCTTGATCGCGCAGCGGGCTCAGAAACCCTCGGAGGGGCTCCAACTCCGTCCGACCCGATCGTGCGCCCGGCCCTCCCTCATTTCATTCTACCAGATCGGTCGCAAACGTATCGCAGCTTCTGCCGAACCCAGTCGGACAGCTTCATTCCGGCGTTCGCGGCGGCCTCCTTGTGCGCCAAGACAAACCCGGACGTTTCCTCCCATACGGCGCATCGAGCCGCCACGCGGCAGCGGGGTTCCAAGATCCGATAGTACCAGTCTGCCCTTTGTCCGATCGTGTGTCAACGATCGGGCATGAACGGTGTGGACAATGCTTGGCACGCGTTTGCGGTCGCAGTGCCATTGTCTTGAGCGGCCCTGCCAACAGGGACGACCCCGCCTCCAGACCGATCTGCGGCGCGAGCAAACCGAGCTGCGCTGAGCAGCAAACCAGTTGCGCAACCTGCGACCGACGGTGAGAGCTTGCCCCACCGAAGTGGTAGAGTGAGCCCTTTCTCTTTGGGGCGAGGCCAGACTGCACTACTACCCCGGGCTGCTCCCTTCTCGCCGTCAGAACTCGGGGCCGATGAAGACGGCCGAAAGGTTGTACAGCCCGTGCACCACCATGGCGACGACGAACCAAGGCAGCGCGGCGGCCAGCTCGACCGGGCCGCCTTCGCGGGCGTGCTTCTTCCACACGCGCACCAGCCCCTGCGAGGCGATCGCGGCGCAGAGGACGTGCAGCGACGTGCAGACGGTCCAGCGGTAGGCGGCCAGTCGCTCCAGATCGCGGGGGCTGAGGATGGCGGCGGAGCTGCCCACGTACACGAAGTTCTCGATCGCTCCGAACACGAACCCCGAGACCAGGCCGGCGAGGAGGAACTGCCAGGAGGCGAACACACGATAGGGCTTCCTTTCCAGCACGAAGATCATGCCGGACTGTTTGAGCAGCTCCTCGACCACGGGGGCGAAGACGACGGCGTAGATGGCGGGTCCCCAGCCCTGCTGTCCGGAATAGAACGCGCCGAGGACGGCGAACGGCCCGCCCAGCACGGCCGCAAGCAGGGTCACGCCGAGGTTGCCTGGCATCGAGCATTGGCCCCGCTTGTGCTCGAGCCAGCGGGTCCACTCGGTCGGATCGCGGTATTGGGGCAGGGCCGGCTCGCCGGCCACCGAGTCGCGAAGCGCCTCGAGCTCGCTGGGCGGATCGCCCACCGGTGCCGCGCGGGATTCCGCCGGATCGGGCTTGGCCGGCCCGCCCACCAGCGCCGGCTCGTGCTCGACGGAGAAGTACTTGTCCCTCATCGTGATTCCGTCAGGGGCCCCTGTCCCCTCATTGGCCCTTCACCTTCATGGCGGTGCCGTAAGCCATGACTTCCACCCCGCCGGACTTGCCCTGCCTCTTTCCCTGGATCGTGCTGGTTTCGAGGCGGACGTTCCAGACCACGTTGGCCCCGTACTGTTGGGCATGCCAGAGCATGCGGACGATGGCCTGGCGTCGGGCGCGCTCCATCAAGGTTTCGTAGCCCCGAACACGGCCGCCGAAGAGGTTGCGCAGACCGGCCGTAAACACCTTGTACTTGTCGGTGGCGATCACCGCCTCGCCCACCACCAGGCTGGCCTCGGCAATGTGCCAGTTGGGCGGAACGCGCTTCATGTCGGACACCATGATGCCCGACAACTCCTGCTCCCATTGGGCCAGCTTGCGAAAGTGGGCCGCCTCGATGGAGCTGCCGACCAGGTAGGCGACAAACAGCAGCCCCACGCCCCCGAACAACCAGACCACAATCTCGATTGCGTTTTCCATGAAGACCTCGACAACAGAAAAGCCGCCTCGGGTGATGCGCGCCTGCGCCCGCACGCCGGTCGGCGGACGTGCTTCATCCGGCGGCCGACGGGTCGTCGACCAACACGACGGCCGTTCCGTAACAGTAAAGCTCCGCGGCCCCGGCGGTGATCGAGCTGGTGGCGAAGCGGACGTTGACCACCGCGTTGGCGCCCAGTTGCTCGGCCTGGGCGATCATCCGGGCGAGGGACTCGCGGCGGCTTTCGACCAACAGCTCGGTGTAGCCCTTCAGCTCGCCGCCGAAGATGTTCTTGAAGCTGGCGGCGATGTCGCGGCCCACGTGCTTGGCCCGGACCGTGTTGCCCTGGACCAGCCCCTTCACCTCCCGGATCGACTTGCCCGGCACAAACTCGATGTTCACGACGATCACGAACGATCCTCCTTCGACAAGGCGAGATGGGTGAGAAGATACGGTGTTCATAGCGTTACGCCGGGCGGTTGTCAATCGGTGCCGGCGCAGGGTGCCAAATAGGATCGGCCGAAAAACAACTTCCCGACTCCAGTAGCAGGCACACGCCGTGTGCCGTCCGCCGGTTACGGCACAACGCGTCTGCCGTCCGCCGGTTACGTCACACGGCGTGCGCCTACTACTCCGCAAATGCGGAAGTCATTCTCCGGCTGATCTTTGCTACCCCGATCCCGCCCGGACGTACACCGTCAGCGTCCCCGCGTTGTCGTCCAGCTCGGCGGCCGAGTCGTTGATCCGCAGGAAGAGGGTGCCGGAGTGCTCCGGGCGGAGCGTGGCTCCCAGGCCGACGGCGATGGGACGAATGAGCGGACTTGGTCCGTCCGCGTTGGGCCGCACGGCGGCCAGGAGCATGCCCAGCGGCCGGCGTTTGTAGTAGCGGATCGACACCCCGCCCGGCTCGCACCACCAGATCCGCGGCTGGTCGGCCACCTGGTATCGTCCCGAGGCCCGGACGCGATACGCGACGCCCGCCTCCAGGCGCAGCCCGCTGTTCTGCCAGCCCCGGTCGGCGGCCACCCGCACGCTCGTGCCGGCCTCCGCAAGCGGCCCGCCCGGCGCGAAATCATCGACGGCCATTCGGGCGACGTCGTACCCGTATTCGAGGTCCGCCACGAACACCTGCCACTCTTCGGCCAGCCCGTCCCAATCGTCGCCGATCAGCCGGGCGAACCGCGTGGAGAAACCCGGGTCGAGCACGAACTGGGGGAGCTGCCGGAACGGCCGGCGATAGCGGGGGTGGCCGTCCAAAAGCGCGGCCGCCGCCCAGCACCAGCCGTACGGCTCGTTGCGGAACTGGGTCCCCGGGCGGTACTCGATGACGCGTTGGAGTGTCAGCGCGTGACCGGCCTCGAAAGCGTCCTGGACGATCTTGATCCGCCCCCACATCGGCACCTCGTCGCGACTGGCCGGCATGTAGTTCAGCCGCAGCCGGCCCTCGTGCCACCGGTGGGTGCCCAAGAGCTCGGCCGTCCCCTCCATGTACCACGGGGGCCCGCAGCCACGCAGAACGGTGTTCATGAAGCTGTGCGTCCCCTCGTGCAGGAGCAGATGGCGGCGATAGTAGGCGCTCGGCTGCTCGTACAGCCAAAGGTCGTAGTTCCGCGAGAAGCCGTGCTCGAACTCGGGCAACGCATCGGGCACCAACCCGGCCCGCCGGAACGCCTCCTTGTCCTTCATCAGGAAGCCGGTCGCGCGCCAGTCGGCGTGGTCCGCCGGATCGACGCCAAGATATTCGCACCACTGCGTAAATGCCTGGCGGAACACCTCCGGCAGCACGTCGACTTCTTCATCCGGCTCCAGGTCGGTGAACAGCGTGAGCCGCTCGCTCTGGAGCTTGCGGATCCCGGCCGCCGCCGCCCGGGCCTCGTCGACTTCCATTCGCACGAGGTCGGGCACCCACCTCGAAGCGCCGTCGGGGACCTCCAGCAGATCGGCCAGCGACGGGACCCGCTGCGGCTGGGGCCGATCGTCGGGCGCCCGTCGAGCCTCTTCCGAGCCCCGTGGGTCCTGCTCCGCCACCGGACCGGGGCCCGCCCCGTCGCGGCGTCGCGCCGGCGGCTCGTCTGGTCTCGCACGGGACTGGCCGGAGGTCTCCAACCCCGTAGGAGACCTGCGGTCCGGCGTTTCGGCGGGGGCAGGAGACCCGCGCCGATCAGCGTGCAGTTTCGCTTGCTCGGAGGCGGTCGCCTTGGCGGGCACTCGTTCCGCCACACGTGCCGGCTCAGACGGCTCCTGCGGCTGCGACGGGCCGCCGCACCCGACAATCAGGCAGGCGATCATCACCCAGCCGGCCGCATCGTGCGGACTGCGAGGCCCACGTCCTGCCCCCCCAACCCTGACCCCTGGCCCCTGAGCCCTGAGCCCCGAACCCCGAACCCCGAACCCTGAACCCTCGAACCTCACTTCCTGCTCCCTGCCGGAATGTTGCGGATCACCACCGGTTCTCCTACCCTATTCTACAGGGACCGTCCGGGCCGGCCAAACTGCGGGGAGGTTGCTGATGGGGGCTCAGGGTAGAGGCTTTGTCGCCGGTTTCGCGCCCGGCGCCGTCCGCCGCGCGTCGCGCAGGGGCTTGCCGGCGTGCTGGCTTCTGGCATTCTGCCTGGCCCTGCCGGGCTGCTGGACCAAGTCGGGCCCGGAAGTCGTCGTCTACACGGCCCTCGACCGGGAGTTCTCCGAGCCGATCTTCGGCGACTTCGAGGCGGCCACCGGCATCGACGTCCGCGAGAAGTTCGACACCGAGGCGACCAAGACGGTCGGGCTCGCCCAGGCGATCATCGAGGAGGCCGCGCGCCCGCGGTGCGACCTATTCTGGAACAACGAGATCCTCAACACGCTCCGCCTCGAAGAGCAGGGCCTGCTGGACGCCTACCACCCGCCCATCGCCGAGAGCTACCCGGCCATGTACCGTTCGCCGGAAGGGACCTGGCACGGTTTTGCCGGGCGTGCCCGGGTGTTGATCGTCAATACCGAGCTGGTCGCCGAGGGCGAGCGGCCCGCCTCGATCCACGACCTGGCCGACGAGAAGTGGCGAGGAAAGGCCGGCATCGCCAAGCCGCTTTTCGGAACCACGGCCACCCATGCCGCCTGCCTCTTCGCCCATTGGGGAGCGGAGGAGGCGAAGGCGTACTTCCGCAAGCTCAAGGCGAACGACGTCGCGATCCTCTCGGGCAACAAGCAGATCGCGCTTTCGGTGGCCGCCGGGCGCCTGGCGTTCGGGCTGACCGACACCGACGACGCGATCATCGAGCTGGAGAAGGGGATGCCGGTCGCGATCGTCTACCCCGACCAGGGCGAAGACGGCCTCGGCACGCTCTTCATCCCCAACACGCTCGCGATCATCCGGGGCGGCCCGAACCCCCAGGCGGCCCGCCAACTGGTCGACTATCTCCTCTCGCCCGAGGCCGAGGCCAAGCTGGCCGCCGGCCCCAGCGCCCAGATCCCGCTCAATCCCCAGGTGAAGGGCGAGGTCCGCGTCGAAACGCCCCACACCGTCAAGCCCATGCCCGTCGATTTCCAAGCCGCCGCCGCAAGCTGGGAGACGGCGCGGCGGTTCATCCGCGACGAGTTCGCCACGGGGGAGGGGTGACAGGGTGACGGGGTGACGGGGTGACGGGGTGACAGGGTGACAGGGTGACAAGGTGACAAGGTGACAAGGTGACAAGGTGACAAGGTGACAAGGTGACGGGGTGACGGGGTGACGGGGTGACGGGGTGAGGGGGTGAGGGGGTGAGGGGGTGACAAGGTGAGGGGGTGACAAGGTGAAAAAGACGATTAGGACACATTGCGATTTGGAGGTGTATCGGAAGGCGTTTGAGGCGGCGATGCGGATCTTCGAGTTGTCGAAGGGCTTCCCCAAGGAGGAGAAGTATTCGCTCACCGATCAGATACGCCGCGCGTCGCGGAGCGTCTCAAGCAACCTTGCCGAGGCGTGGAGAAAACGCCGCTACCAAGCGGCATTCGTCAGCAAGCTCTCGGACGCGGAGACCGAGGCGGCCGAGACGCAAGTATGGCTGGAGTTTGCCGTCAAATGCGGCTACATGAGCCCCGACGAAGGACGTACGCTCTACACGACCTACGATGATATCCTGCGAACCATCGTGGGAATGATCAATCACCCGGAAACCTGGGTGTTGCGGTGACACGCTCCTCACCCCGTCACCCCGTCACCTTGTCACCCCCTCGCCTTCTCATCCGCTCCATCGTGGGAAGCTCACGCCCGCGAATGCGGACGAACCCGCCCGCCGGGCACTGTGTCCCTCGGGATATGTGTGGAACCGTCCAATTCCCGTGGCAGCGGTGCAAAACCGTGTCTGTCTCCAAGTACCAGACCGAGCTGGATGATTGCCTCGCCCAGGCGGCCGAGCTCCTCGGCGGACCCGCGCAGCCGGTCTGGCTGGAGTGGGAGCTGGAGAAGTCGCTTCTGGAGCTGGCCACCCTGGAAGCGCGACGGGGGTTGGGGCGCCAGGCGCCCCTGTTCACCCTCGACCGCACCAAGCGGGGCCACGAGCTCTCGATCGGCATCGAGCGCTACCGGTGGCAGACCGAGGAAGGTCCGCTCCGCATCGCCCGGGTCGTGCTGCCGTGCGGAGCCCACGTCGAGGACTTCTGGGCGGTCCCGCGGGACGACTACCGCCGCTTCTACCGCCGGCTGCGCCGGCACGTCCGCGCCCAGCAGGCCCTCCCGCCCATCATGCCCGAGGCCGACCGCAAACGGCTCTGGGACAACACGATCGGCTTCCTCCGCTGCGGCCAGGCCGAGTTGCGTCGCTACGGGGTGAAGCCGAAGCGCGGGCTGCTCCTGTTGGGTGAGCCGGGGAACGGCAAGACCATGGCCTGCCGCTGGCTGGCCGGCGAGTGCCGCCGCCGGGGACTGGAGTGGAAGACCGTCACGGCCGAGCTGTACGACGACGCCCGGGCGTCGCGCTCGGTCCCCTCGCTCTTCCGGCTCGACTCGCCCGGGATCATCCTCTTCGACGACTTCGACGCCCCGTTGCGCGACCGCGAGGAAACCCTCCAGACCGACAAGCACAGCACGTTCCTCGGCGAGCTGGACGGCATGGAGCAGAAGCAGGGCATCGTGTACCTGTTCACGTCGAACGCGAAGCTCGACGAGCTGGATCGGGCCATGTGCCGGCCGGGCAGGCTCGACGTGGTCATCCGCTTCCCCAAGCCCGACGCCCGCCTGCGCCGCCGCCTCATCCGCACCCGCTGGCACGAAGACCTCGTGGCCGGCCTGGACGTCGAGGCGGTCGTCACCGAGACCCGCGGCTTCAGCTTCGCCGAGCTGGAGGAGGCCAAGAAGCTGCTGGTGATCCGCTACGTCGAAACCCGCCGCTGGGACTGGCCCTGGGTCCGCCAGGCCCTGCTCGCCCGCCACTCGGCCGGCGAGCCGAAGCGCCCCATCGGGTTCGGGGCGGGCACGAATGGGAAGTGCCGGCAGCCGTCACGGCACGCGTGCTGAGCCGCGGGCGGCAAAGGAGTACGCTCGCGTCTTTGCACGATTGAGGGTCGTGCATGCGCGACCGAGGCCGGGAAATCCACGATCGAGGGTCGTTCACGTCCCGTCTCCGCGCTAGCGGTAGTCGGCCCGGCGTTTACGCCGGGTGGGGGAGGCGACGGGCGAGGTTCCCCGATGACCCCGGTTCACCGGGGTTCTCGCTGCGCTGGCCTGAGCCGTCGGCAGGTTAGCGGCTGAAGCCGGGCCATCCAGAAGCCCCGTGGAACGGGGCTCCACACGGGGGATGTTGTGCTTGCGGCGACCCGCCGTAAACGGCGGGCCTATGACCACTTGCGTGGAAGAGCCCGGTGAACCGGGCTGACGACACGAAGCGACGCGTTCCGTGGCACCGGCGTGACGGCCCGTGCCGCCCTGGTGCGTCGCGGGCTTTTGTTGGACGCGGTCAGATTGCGCCGCGCCCCCGTTTCTACATCGCATGAGGGGTGCTACCCCCTTCAGATACCGTGAGCGCACGTGCGCGCGGGCCCGAGGGGGAGTGCGCTGGGGCCCCATGGTGAATGCGCTGAGGTTCCAGGGGAGGTGCTACAGGGTCACAGGCCACCTGCGCGCACGCCATGTACTGGGGAAAACGCCCTTTTTGGACGACGTCGCTTGCGCAACCCCCGCGTGCCAAAGCAGTTGGAAGTCGAGGCCGAACCAACAAAAACCGTCCAACAAATGTTTTCGACGCGACGCGTTTCGGGGCATGGACTTAGGGCGATTCATCGTCGGCTTTGTTGGACACTTGGACGGCCGGTTTCGGGGGCTTGCGCGCATGCGGTTTTCCGCCTAACACGTTCGATCTTACCATGTTAGCGCCGAGCCGCAAGGCATTTTCCGGCCGCCCCGGGGTGCTTCCAACTTTTCCCGGCCAGGCCGGCCGAACGGGACGATTCGCCGCGCCGGCGGCGAGTGCGACGCCCCTGCGTTCGGGAAGCGACGATCCAAGAAGAGGTAGGGGGCGTGAAACGCACCATTCTCGTAGCGGTTCACGGCCGGCGAAGATAGGGGTAGGAAAGACCGGTTGCCCGGTCTTTCCTACCCCTATCTGAAGTCGGGAACTCATTTTTCGGGCGAGACTCACTCATTCCGTCTGTCGGTGGAAACCTCCGTCGTGGCACGGAAGTATCGCGCAAGCTGTCCTCCGAGGTAGGCGAAGAGCAACGCCCAGAGCGAGTGGCCGATCCGCATAAACGCGTCCAGCTCCGTCTCGTACGTCGCGGCCGCGGCGGGTGTCGGGCGAGGGCTACGAACCCCCATCTGCCCGAAAACCGGCGCGAGCGCCGGTTCCAAGGGCAAGGCGAAAAATCCTGTCCCAGCGGGGTATCCTTGGGGCGCCGGATGGAGCGCCCCGTGCGCGAGCCGGAGCAGCTTCGTGGTGAAGAGCGGGCCGGTGGTCTGAAGCCGCCAGTCGGTGCTCACGGTGTAGCTCTCCTCGTCGGCCCAGTGAGCGAGCCAGAGATAGCCCGACCCTGCGATGGCAAAGCCAATCCAGAAGACGCGGGCCGATCCCTTTCTCCCAACGGCGGCCAGGATGGCCACGAGCAGCATGACGAGCGTCGCGGTGAAGATCAGGCTCGCCAGGTAGACTGACGGCCGGATCAGGCCTCCACATCCAACGGCCACGAAGGCAACGAATGCCATCAATTGGCGAAGTGAGAAGCGTACTCGCATCGCAGGCTCTCCTCTCCCGACGCGCATCTGCATTCTATGCGGATTCCTGCCGTGCTTTCTTGAGATACTTTTCGAGAATGATCGGCACCTCGTCCGGCGTGACGTTGCCGTGGATCTGGCCGTCGACCATCACGACGGGGGCCAGGCCGCAGGTGCCCAGGCAGCGGGAGGCTTCCAGCGTGAAGACGCCGTCCGCGCTGGTCTCGCCCCAGGTGATGCCCAGCTCGTCCATCACCTTCCGGGCGACGCGGTCGGCGCCGTTCACGTAGCAGGCGGTGCCGAGGCAGACGTTGATCATGAACCGGCCGCGCGGCTTCAGGCGGAAGAGATGGTAGAAGCTGGCCACGCCGGCCACCTTGGCCGCGGGGACCTGCATCAGTTGGGCCACGGCGTCGAGATGCTCCCCGCCGAGATGGCCGAACCGATCCTGGACCTGGTGCAACACGGCGATCAGTTGGCTTTCCGGCTCGGGACCGCGCCGGCAGGCCTCGATGAACTCGGCGATCTCGTCGCCCAGGCTCTCCCTGGCCGCCGCTTGAACCTGTTCCCAATTGTCGGTCGACGTGCTCATCGGATGCCTCGGGGAATTCTGGCCGCGTAGTGCGTATGGAGCAGCTCGTGGGCCTTCTCCGAGCCCGGCCCACCGAGATACGTGTCGTAGAGCTCCTCGATCGCGGGGTTCTCGTACGATTTGCGGAGCGTCTTGCCGCTGTCGATGGCATACAAGGCACTTGCCCGTTTGCGCAAGAGCTCGGGATCGAGCACCTTGACGCCGGGCCGTGGATAGGGCTGCCCGCCCCCGCCGATGCAGCCGCCGGGGCAGGCCATCACCTCGATCACGTGGAACTCCTCCTCTCGCCGGACGATCTTGTCGAGGAGGGACTTGGCGTTGGTGAGCCCGTTGGCCACGCCCACGTGGATGTTGTGCTCGCCGATGGCCACGTACGTCTCCCGCAGGCCCTCGACGGCGCGGACTTCGGTGAAATCGAGCCGGTCGGCCGGCTTGCCGGTGACCAGCTCGCTGGCGGCGCGGAGCGTGGCTTCCATCACCCCGCCGGTGGTGCCGAAGATGTCGCCGGCGCCGCTGGCCACGCCCAGGGGATCGTCGAACTCGCCGTCGGCCAGCGTGGCGAAGTCGATCCCATAGCACTTGATCATCCAGATCAGCTCCCGGGTGGTGAGCACGGCGTCGGTGTAGGGGCGGCCGCCCGGCATCTTGTGCTCGGGCCGGGCCGCCTCGTCCTTCTTGGCCACGCAGGGCATCACCGCGACCATGTACACCTGGGCCGGGTCCAGGCCCTTGCGCTCGGCGTAGTACGTCTTGGCCAGCGTGGAGAGCATGCTCATCGGCGACTTGCACGACGAAGCGTGCGGGATCAGCTCCGGGTAGAACTTCTCCATGAAGCTGATCCAGCCCGGCGAGCAGGAGGTG
>Ga0307378_10006852_pt1 | contig 15463 bp, 22 predicted proteins | sample UN1MG_FD_202238 | JGI IMG/M metagenome (GOLD analysis project Ga0307378, IMG submission 202238) | Soil microbial communities from Risofladan, Vaasa, Finland - UN-1 | ecosystem: Environmental > Terrestrial > Soil > Coastal area > Acid sulfate soil | place: Finland: Risofladan, Vaasa | collected...
CATGGCCTCAACATCCGCACTGCACCGAAGGGCACCTGGGTCTACCAGCGTGAGCCCATCGCCACCGTCAACTGTTCCAGCTTCCCCGCATCGTGGCTGGAGCCTCTCGCCCTGCGTTTGTTCTTCCCCATTCAGTTGGCGACGGAGATCAAGCTCAAGGGAACCAACCTCGACCCCAACATGCTCATGGCCACTTGCCAGGAGCAGGTGGAGATCATGCAACGGGTCATCGACGAAGTTGCTGGCGGTACGGATCGAAAAGCCTTGACGGACATGATCGTCTTGGCTGAAGACGAGTACCGCATCTCAGCTTTGGCTCAGGCCAAGAAGCTCATCGACATCGTGAAGACCCCGAGCCGCATCTTTGAAGTTGGGATGCGTGCTGCCACCTGCGAAGGCCAACACAAGATCGTGTTGGAAGCTCTCAAGGAACTGGGCATCAACGCTACGAGCAACGTGGCTATCGCTCAGGAACTCGACATGAAGCCGGTGGGGACGATGGGCCACGAGCACATCCAGCGATGGGGCAACGACTTGGACGCCTACCGGGCAATGCGAGACATGCGTGTGGGGACGCCGAGTTACTTGCTCGACACCTTTGACACCATCACGTCAGGCATCCCGGCGGCGATCCAAGCGGCCAAGGAGCGGCACCACACCTTCTCCATCCGCTACGACAGCGGTGACAAGTACGGCCAGTACATCTACTCCCACGGAGAGTTCAAACGCCACAACCTTCGTCCGATCCACATCCTTGAGGATGGGCTGACGGATGCCATGACCGCGAAGTTTGAATCCCTGCGGGAGTTCACCGGATTGGACGAAGACCATCAGGTCTACGGCTACGGCGGGTTCCTCGTGTCGAAACACTGGCACAACCCTCTGACCCGTGACCGTGTGTCGGCCGTCTACAAGTTGACCGAGACCAGCGGCGAAGCTCGCATGAAGTTCGGCAACGAGACGGGCCTGGGCAAAGTCAGCGTCCCCGGTCATCCGGTTGCGTGGCGTCGAGTTCGTGGGGAAGGCTCGCTGTCCGTCATTGGCCAGCTTGGCGAGGAAGTCCCCGAGAACTACCTCTGCATGACCACACAAGGTCCGACGCATGGTGACACGGAGAGCGAGGCCCACACCAAACTCTTGGGACAGCTTCGTATCTGCAACGTGGACACAGAGATCATGGCCGAGATCAAAAGTGACAAAGACCCCGGCTACCACCTTTCACCCGAAACCACGAAGCTCGTGGAAAGCCTCAAGCGCTAGGGAACACGACCATGCCTGTACTCAACACTGAAGCTCTGATCCAAAACCGTTGCGACGCCATCAAGGGATATCACGATGGGGCCGGACTTCCTCGTGCTGAACTGGATGTCTCTGGCGGCATTGACTCCGCTGTGATGCTCCTGCTCCTGGCTCGTGCGCTTGGGCCGGAGAACGTCACGGCTGTCTACTCAAGCATCAACAGTAGCGACGAGAGCCGTACCCGTGCTGCGGCTGTGGCCAAAACTGCTGGGGTGATGCTCTGTGAAGTGGAAGCCACCAAGGCGTATGACGAACTCGTCCAGGCGGCGATCTAGTCGATGTTGGTTGCTGGCGTCAATGGCCAGGAACTTCAAGCTCGCATCGACGCGGACCCAACCATCAAAGGGTCTCTCCGTTCGACACTCCGCGCTCCGTTGGGTCGGTTTATGAACCGTCTCGCAGGGAGCGGTATCCGTCACGGCACCGGCAACGAGGATGAAGACCGCTGGCTTCGTTTCTACCAAAAAGGTGGAGACGGCGAAGTGGACACCAATCCTCTGGCGATGCTCAGCAAGGGAGAGGTCTACCAGTTGGCGGTGGCTCTGAACTGCCCTGACGAGATCATCACCTGTATGCCCACTCCCGATTTGTGGGGAGAAGGCGAAGGCCACAACGACGAAGCTGAACTGAAGAAGCTCAGCGGAGTTGACTGGACCTACAGCCGAGTTGATCCAAAGACCGGCGAGTATCTCCGTGTTGGCACCATCGAAAAAATGAGCCGGTTCGTGGATTACACAAAAAAACAAGGACCGTGCGGGCTCAGATATCTGTTCATCGGAGAACGGACCATTCGGTCAACCGAATGGCTTTTGAACGAGTTGGAGGAAGACGCTGCCAATGCGGGTCTGACCCGTGAGCATTTGGCGTCCGCTCGCAAGTGGGAGCGGAGCACCCGCCACAAAATGAACCCCAACTGTCCGTCGCTTGGGGACCGCAAAGATCTCATCACCGACGGGCTCATCACCGACGAACTGCCAAAGGTTTGAACCATGACCATCACCAAGCGAATCCTCATCGACGTTGATACCCAGTTCGACTTCATGGACCCCAGTGGCTCCTTGTTCGTCGAAGCTGATCCAACCGTTCGGGAGCACATCAAGAACATCCTGATGTCGGCATCCATTGACGGCATCGGCGAGACCTACGACGCCATCATCGGTTCGGTCGATTCCCACGCCTACGACGCTTGGGAGTTTGCAGAGAACGGCGGTCCCTTCCCGGCGCATTGCGTCAAAGGCCAGCCAGGATGGTTGCGGACCAACCCTGACTTCCCTGCGAAGCAACGGTTCGTCCCCATGACGGCCTACGACGGGCAGGACCAGGGCTACTACGACAACGGTCAACGTCCCACGACTCTCCTGGTTGGAGGAAGCAAAGACGGCAAGTATCCCCGTAAGTTGTCGCCAAAAGATCTCGCCACGGAAGCAGTGGTGGGGAAGGTCGGGCTGTACTTTGAGAAGGAAGTCTACAGTATGTTCGACAACCCGATGGCGGAGCCGGTGCTCCACGAGATCGGCCTCGCGCTCGGTGGAGATTGGAACAACATCCAGATTGATGTCATCGGCTACTGCACGGGAGGCTACTGCGTCGATGCTGCTGTCGAGAAGCTGTGCAAGATGCACGGCGTACCACGGGCCAACATTCGCGTTCTTGCCTACGCCACGGCTGCCATTGGTGGTGAAGACGGCATGGCCAAGTCCAAGCAAGCTCTCACGGCTCTCGGAGCGGAATGGGTGGAGCGGCCATGACACTCACCATCGACGAACTCCGCCATCAGCTTCGTGACACCCAGAATGAGCTACGGGCAACGAAGACCGCGCTCAGCACGACGGACGAAGACAACAAGAAACTGCGCAGAGAGAACGACGGCCTCAAGCACAAGATGCACAAGGCCGTCACCACTCTCCTGCCAGAAGGCACCACTCTCAGCAACAACTGGGACAACTACACGGAACCAGGATACTGACCATGACTAAACCCCGCAAAATCGCAGTCTACGGTGGATCGTTCAATCCGTTCGGATGTCACCATCAAGACATCATCCGATGGTTGATTGAAGAAGCAGGGTTCTCCACTGTCCTGGTCGTCCCCGCTGCGGCTCACGCTCTCAAGAGTGATCTGCCTGAGTACATCCACCGCTACAACATGTCGCACTTGGGCTCCACGGATCTGCACTACGCCATGCCGTCGCTGCCTTTTGGAAGCACCGTCACGGCGATTGACACCGAAGGTCGGATGCTCCAGAAGCACAAGCCGCCCATCTACACCTACGACTTGCTCAACGCGATCAAGGAGCAGTACGGTCAACGCTTCTCCTCGGCGGAACCTGTCCCCGAGTTCAAGTTCGCCATCGGACCTGATGTCCGTGACGAGTTCGACAAGTGGAAATGCGTGGAAGACATCGAGCGGGAATTCGGATTTGTTGACGTGCCGGTATTCTCAATGAGAGCGACGAACCTTCGGGAGATGATCGGAGCCGGCAACAACCTGTGGAAGCGCCACGTCCCTCGCCCCGTTGCGCAGTACATCGAGCGCAACGGGCTCTACCAGAACAAGGCAGCATGACACACACATACGACTATCCTCTCCCGGCTGTGACCGTGGACATGGTGATCTTCACGATCTCCAAGAGCGGCCAGTTGGAGGCCCTGCTCATCAAGCGTCGTGACGATCCGTTCAAAGACTCCTGGGCCTTCCCTGGTGGCTTCGTCGAGGTCGGCGTTGGCCACAAGTCAGAGGGCGACCAAGGCGAGTCTCTGGAGGTTGCTGCTGAGCGCGAACTCAAGGAAGAGACGAACCTGCATGTTCGCAAAGACGAGATTCACATGGAGCAGCTTTGCACCTTCGGTGATCCAGGGCGTGACCCACGGGGTCGAGTGATCTCAGTGGGCTACATGGCGCTGGTCGGTCCTGGTCCTGCTTCCCGTGTTCGTGCCGGAGACGACGCCACGGAAGCAAAGTGGTGGCCGCTCGGTCGTAAGGTGCTGGGCGAAGAACGTCATTCGGCCCAAATGAATTTCCTACCCGACCTTGCTTTCGATCATGCCAAGATCATGGAGGTAGCTCTTGAGCGTCTTCGTGGAAAGCTGGACTATGACCCCCGGCTGGCACGGGCTCTGTTGCCCAACACGTTTACGTCCAAACAGTTCCGTCGTGTTCACGAAATCGTGAAGGGCGAAACGTACAACCGATCCAACTTTTCCAAGCGCTTTCGACGAATGGTTGAAGATGGCCGATTCGTCGAAGCCGATGAAACCGTAGAACTGGCAGGGGCCGGTCGCCCACCCAAGCTGTACCGCTTTTCCAACTGAGACTCAAAATGACTAAACCCACCGTAGACCAATACATTGGATGTCTCATCGGCTGCGGCATCGGTGATGCCATCGGAGCAGTTGTTGAGCACCGTCCCCGCAAAGCCACCGTCAAGCTCGTGCAAGAAGTTGTCGAGCCGAAAGACTGGGACGCTCTGCGAGACAAGAACGCCCGTGGTGAAGCGTGGTCCTTTGGGCAGTACACCGACGACACCCAGTTGAGCCGAGAGTTGATGATCTCCATCGTCGATAACGGTGGCTTCGATCCTGAGAGCTTCTCTGGTCGCATCGCTGACATGTTCGTTGGCGTGAAGCCTGCCATCGTGGGTGGAGGCAAGGCTACGGCTGAAGCTGCTGCGTTGCTTCAACAGGGAGCGCACTGGGAAGACTCAGGGACGCCTCCCCCTCGTGCCGGCAACGGTGGGGCCATGCGAGCAGGACCGATTGGTCTGCTTCACTGGAACAACGCCGATGACTTGCTCAGAGACGCTTGGGACCAAGCTCGCATCACGCATCAAGCTGAGATGTCGTGCGCTGGATCAGTTGCCATTGCGATGGCGGTTGCGATGTCCCTCAACGCCAGCCGGGAAACCGGCCATCCTGGCGACCCCGGTTGGTGGGATTGGTTGGCTCGATTCGTCGAAAAGTCCGGGTCGCTCGACTTCGCAGAAGACATCCGGCTCCTGACCCTCAAGAACTTCAAGAAGAAAGAGAAGGCCAGCCAAATCCTCCAGTGGATCATGGACGAAGACAAAGCCTCGGGGGGTGTGGCCAACGGTCAGTGGGACGGCATCTCCCCCTGGGCTCGGACCTCAACGCTGTGGGCCCTGTACGCCTTCATGCGGAGCCCCAAAGACTTCTGGCGCACCCTGAACACCGCGCTGCTCGGAGGCGGTGACACGGACACCATCGCTGCTATGGCCTGTGCCATGAGCGGGGCCTACAACGGGGCCAAAGCGTTTGAAGACCACGGGGGCATCGTGGACCTGCTTCACGACAAGGGACAATGGAAGGCGGACAAGCTCACTGAGATTGCCACGTCATTGCACGCCCTGGCCACGACAGAGCACCCCGACGATGTGGTGGTGCCCCTGTTCGGTGACGGCGCCGTCACCAATCTCAACGAAGAGAGCTAGTCAGCCCGCTTGGCGTTCCAACGCTTCCAACGCCAGCGGTCCCGTACTCCGGCCTGTCGAAGCATCAGGTAGACCTGACGGCAGGCTTCCGTATCGGCCTCGGCCGTGTGGGCGTTGACAAGCTCGATGCGGAGGAACTTGCAGACGTTGACCAGGGATAGACTGTCGAGCCCACACTCCGACAAGTGCTCCTCGGCCAGCGCGACCGTATCGGACATGTGATAGCCGATGCCTTTGAGGAGCTTCTCATCCACGCGCTTGAGTTCGGCTTTGATGAACCCAAGGTCGAAGCTCGGGTTGTGCCCCACGCAGATGCACCACTTGAGGATCTTGCAGATCTCTTCGGCGACCTCGGAGAAGTACGGGGCATCAGCCCAGTCGGCTTCGTTGTATCCGTTGATCTCCAGGGCCTTGGGGTGAGCCGTCTCGATGTGACGAGGCTTGATCTTGCTTTGGAACAAGATGCTCCCATCCGCAGCCATCAGGCAGATTTCGATGATCTCCTGAATGGCGGGATCTAGTCCCGTTGTCTCGCAATCAAGGAAGATGCGCGCCTTCTTGGAGATGTCGTGCATTCTAGGCATACACAAGTAATACCCGGATTCTACGACTTCTGAATGGATGGGGAAGAGGGAGTCGAACCCTCGGATCGCCTGGTTCAAAGCCAAGCGCCAGTAACCGTCTTTCCCCAATGAGAGAAAGAAATGGCTGGGGCGGTAGGGATCGAACCTACGAATGTCGGTACCAAAAACCGATGGCTTACCACTTGCCGACGCCCCAATGAATGTGTGGCTGGGGTACTTGGATTCGAACCAAGAACCTTTGGATTCAGAGACCACTGCGCTACCGATTGCGCCATACCCCAATTAGAAAAACCGAGATGCTTGCGCGTCTCGGTCTCTCGTGGAGTCTTCCGGGTGCGCACGACATCGTGCCGACCCGGATACGCCAGGTCGGCTACGTTTGGATCTGTTGCTGACCGGAAAACATCGTGAGGAACTTGTAACCTGGGTTTGGGCCCAGGTCAAGCCCATCTTGGTGAAAAGAGTTACAGGTCGCAGGGACGGACGGTGCCACGCTTGTTGGCTTGGCATCGCTCGACTGCGGCGGCGAGCATCTCGTGAACTTTGTCGGAAACCGCTTCGACCAAAGCACCATCACTGCGGAGGTCGTGCTCCTTGATGACGGATTTGATCTTGCTGCCGACGGTGAGGACTTCTTTGGTCTGTGCCATGCCCGGACTCTACCCACGCTTTTGTTTTCTGGACAGAATGATTTGCTCGATACTCGCCAGGACAAAGAGCAACCCAACCGCCCCCGCCATCATCAGCATTAGATCAGTCATCCCACTCCTCCCGCTCTGGGATCGATCCTGCTCCGTACAACTCCGGGTGAGTCCGTGGACTGGACCAGTCCTGGACTTGGACCCAGCCCGTTTCGTGCCTCTCCCATTTCCCGCCGAGTTTCAAGCGTGCCCACTGGGATTGGGCAAAGCGTCTGATGAACCATCTCATTGGGGCGGAACATTCTCGTAGGTAGCTTGGATGATGTCTTGAATATGAAGGTCATGTTTGAAGATAACGACAGCGACTTTGGTGGTTTTGCCAACGACGCGGAAGGCGTAATCGTGGGGGTCAGCCATGCAGATGCCGTTTTGAAAGATTTGGATCATCTCTTTGAGGTTGGGCTGAATCCCAACGGGGAAAAAGAAGACCCGATCAGAGAACCGCTCCAACTGAGTTTTTAGATACCGACGCTCAAGGACACGTTGTTTCAAAACGTGGAACTTGTCCGAGTCCAGCATTTCAGCAAGTTGTCCAAGCTCGGGTGGCATCTCCATCATGTAAGGCGTCCTATCGACACCTTACCGAGAGCTACTCCAGCAGTCTCAGTTTTGCCTCCGCCGTCTCCAGTTCAGCGCGGAGGTTGAGACACTCGACCGCGACGGCCTCGGGTCGGCGTTGGCTGTGTGAGTGGTGTCCGCAAACGGCGCCGTATGTAGCGCGCGGGTCGGCTACGCATTCCATGCAGACGCGCACCCGATCCAATGCGGCGCGGAGGCGGGCGATCTCGGAGGTGGCTGCGAGGCTCTCCCTTGCGAGGTCCGCGGCATACTCGTTCATGGCGTCACGGGCAGCGGCCGGCATCTGCTTCCACACCGCATCCATCCGATCTAGTAGTTCATTACTCGCCATCGTCGGCCCCCTTCCAGCAAAGACACGCCCCGGTGAAGCCGTCCTCCCCGTTGCCGCGACCTCGGAGGTTCAGTGTGTGGTCCGGGTGCGGACACGCCCCCTCAGTGATCAGCCGGTCCACGCACGGACCCTCACGCGCGTAGGTCCGCTCCAAGTGGCGACCCACGCCCCAGGTCACCGCCGCCGCGATCAAAACGACCCAGAGCGCGATGCTCCCCCAGTCGTTGCGCCGGTACCACGGTGGCAGCCCGCGCTCGGCCCTACTCGCCATCGTCGGCCCCCTTGCTGTGCTCGCGTAGCCACGGCGGCCGGCACCCATCGCACCACTGGCTATCGGGGCCCTCCGAGCAGTCGCACCACCGGCTGCCGATTATCGACCGCTCGACCATGCTGCGGGCCTCGTCCAGTTTGGCGCGGAGTCGGTCGATCTCCTCGTAGGGGGATGGCCTACCGGAGATAACCACGTCCGTTTTCCCGGTCACGTTTCCGGGCCACGCGTCAATATCACTTGCCATCGTCGGAGTCCTGCTTGAGTGTTTCTAGTTTGGTTGGAATCTTCATGCTGCCAAAACGGGTTTGGCGCTTCTTCACGGTCTCTTCAAGCCATTCCCCAAAGAACTCTCGGTTGGGTGTCGTCGTCACCATGAAATCAGGGACCGTGACTTGGGGGAAGCGGGACGGAGGCACCTTCAGGATGGGCTCATCCCCTGCCAGGACTTTGCCGAAGGTACTGCGTGTGTCCTTCTCCTCGGGCTCAGCAACGGGGTGAGGCGCCACCATCTCCTGCAACCGCTTCTGCATGGTCCCGTCTTCAACGCTCACCAGAGGCCCCTTGTGGGCTGAGAGGCTCTCTGTCTGACGATCCCGTTCGCCCTTGGCCCCGCGCTTCTCCCCTTCCCTCCACAGGCTGTAGAGCATCTCACGGAGCTTGGGGGCGAACTCTTCCTCGCGCTCACCAAACATGGCGGTCAGATCCGCTTCAAACTCCTGGCGTCGGGATTGTTTCGGCTTGGCCACTAGAAATACTCGGTGGTGTGGGAGTTGTACGTTAGCTCAACGGTCTCGGTTGAGCTATCCAGCAAAACACCAAAAAAGATGCTTTCGATGCAGTCCTCGTTGTTGTAAGTCGTAGTGATCGTGTAGTCCGTCGGAGCCGATTTGATCTCACCATTGACGCGGCAGATGACGTGGGAGGCATAAGGGTCGCTCTGGGTGGGAGGCCCCGCCCCATACGGACAATCCCATTTATGCCCGCCGCCATCGTTGCAAACCAGTTGAAGCGTGACCGAAGCAATCTTGATCTTCTGACGGGTCGGGATGTTGACCCCGAAGACTTCCCCGGTTTCCTTGTTCATCACAACCGGCACATAGTTCCAAGCGTTCTGGATGCCTATGTTCGCCATGGCGTTGGTGACAAGACCCCCGTCCCTTTGGATGATGGCATCGAGTTGCTGCTCCAACCCCGTCGTATTCACGGGGTTGAGAAGCTGCGGTGCCAGCAAGTTGATCCGACGCTCCAAATCCGAAAGGGACTCCTGCTCGCTCAGCGTTCTCATCATCCCGGTGGCGTCGTCCAACCGCATCTCGGGGCCGAAGTCTTCGGTCGGGTGTATCCCGTTGTTCGGATTGTCTGTCGGCGTCGCAAAGCGCTCACCGAGCTTGGTCCCCCGAAGCCAAAGCTCCAATAGGAGTTCCTTGAGCTTTGGCTGAAGATCCTCGTGCCGCTCAGCGAAGATGTCACGTAAATCGCGTTCAAACTCGCGCATCCCTTCAATGATGTTTTCGGACCCAGCCAAAAGAAAGCCTCCGTAGGTTATACCCACGGAGGCTAGGTGTTGAATGACGCGTTACCTCGCCGCTCTGTCCGCGAGGAACGCAAGAAGGCTCAGATCACCCTTGTCCCAGTTGCACTCCTGACAGGCGGGCTCAAGGTTGTCCCTGCCCATGTGGGAGCCACCCCTGGCCCTGGGGATGACGTGATCCTGCGTCCGGTTGCCCTTGTGAAGTCGGCAGCCGCAGTAGACGCAGAGGAGATGCCCTACGTTCCAACGGTAGAAGTGATACTCGGACGTGAACACCCTCGGCATGTCGTCATCGAGGATGTCCTTGACCGAGACGTTTTGGAAATGGCTGATGCGCCGAAACTTCTCAATCTTTCCTCCACCAGAGCGCTGAAGCAGACCTTTTCTACGCCTCCACTTTTGGAGGTAGTAGTCTCGGGTCTTCTCCACCGGGCCCCGGTGGAGGTTCGTAGTCAGCGTGTCGTAGCTGGTCTTGATGGCTTGTGTCATTGGTCTTTCCCTTTGATGGGAACGACCGATGTCAGTGACCGCTCCGAGCTATGAGTTTGGTTTCCGCAAATGAATTTGGTCCTCGTGCTTGTCTGAGTTTAGTCGATTTGGAGGCGTGGGTGAGAATCGAACTCACGATGATCGGTTTTGCAGACCGATGCCTTACCACTTGGCTACCACGCCGTAGCAGGATAGGAGGGGATCGAACCCCCGACCTGCGGTTTTGGAGACCGCTGCTCTACCAACTGAGCTACTATCCTAGAATTGAAGAAAGCCGCCTGGTCCTGAGACCGGGCGGCTTTCAAGCCAAAGGGATCTTGATAGATCCCTACCCGGTCTCCTGAATAGGACACCACAAGCGGCTTTGGTTCGTAAAATGATACATCGTTACTATCCTCCTTGGTTTACCGGGCCACCCTCAGTGTGGGCTTACGCGGCTCGTTGGTTGCTCAGTTTGAAACGCTTGAGCGAGCGGGAGTTCAGTTGGTGCTGATGCACCTGTCGAGTCCAATGGTAAATGGCTTTGGGGCCTTGGACTCGGTACTTCACTTCATACCAGATGCCCTCATGCTGTTCCAGGAAAAACTTGAAGTGGTGCTTCACTGGAACCGTGGTCCAAATCCTCGGCGCCCACTTCCCCTTACGAGGAACCCCAAAGGTCAACGTCGTGGCTTGTGTTTCTCCCAAACGCACCGTGACCCGTTTGGGGTAATCGGGGTGTGGGATCTGCACGTACCCAATGTCGTCGTCTTCTTGGACGATGGGCTTGAGCCATTTCACCAAGACGCCTTCAGCGTTGACGTACAAGGTGCCCGGTGCTTCCGGCTTGCCCTTGGATGTGACCAAGACGCCTTCGTCATCGAACTTGGGGCTCAGGAGCACATCGGCTTGGATCGCTTTGCGAAGTTGCCATCGTGGCATCCGCTTGCTGTCCGCGTACTCCTTGATTTGGGCATGTAGCCGTTTCCAAGACATACCAACCCCCTGCCGGATCATCCGGTGTAGTGGTCCCGACAAGTCGCGTCGGGCTTTATGTGGTTGAGTACGCATGACGTTCCCTAGTGGAGCATTAGGGAGTCGAACCCTAGACCTCTACCGTGCCACGGTAGCGCTCTCCCAACTGAGCTAATGCCCCAAAATGAAGACTCCCGAAGGGACGATTGGGCGTCCCTACCCCCGTTGACCTACGGGGCCCCACTCAACCGCCTACTCAAGTTTGGTCGTTTCGGCGATCTCGGCGAGTCTTCAAACTCTTGCACAAGACGAATGTGCTTTCTACTTGATTTCGACGGTTGCGCCAGCCTCCATCAAGATGTCTTTGAGTAGATCAGCCTCTTCCTTGCTGACGCCTTCCTTGATGACCGTCGGAGCGGACTCCGCCATCACCTTGGCTTCCTTGAGACCCAGACCAGGGATCTGTGCCCGGAGAACCTTGATGACGTTGATCTTCTTGTCACCATAGGACAGGAGGTGCAGATCGAACTCTGTTTGTTCAACGAGACTCTCGGGTGGAGGGACGGGACCTGCGACCAGCTTTGGTGCCGCAGAGACGCCCCACTTCTCTTCAAGTTCGTGGACGAGATTTGCCATCTCCATGACGGTCATGTGACCTAGATGTTCGATGACTTGTTCTTGTGTGAGTTCCATTTGTTTGTTCCTTCTTTAGTGGAGCCTATCGGGATCGAACCGATGACCTCCTGGTTGCAAACCAAGCGCTCTCCCATCTGAGCTAAGGCCCCTTGGAGCGCGCGGTGGGATTTGAACCCACGACCTTCAGTTTGGAAAACTGACACTCTAGACCACTGAGTTACGCACGCGTTTTCATGTAGATGTCGAAGCGCTTGATGACTTCAACTTTGTATTCGGGCCCGTAGGTTGGTCCGTAGACATCGCCCACTGCGGCTTCGATTTTGGTTCGTAAAGAGCGCGGGTTCCAACCGCACTTGAGAGCTTCGTTGATGAAGTCAGGCCAGTCTGGAACAAGCCCGTGTTGATGAAAGTGACCAAGGACAACCTCCAGCGGGAGTCCTTCTGAGTTGATGAGCGGGAACCACCCCCCGACAACGGACTGTCCGGTGTCGGTGAGATGAGTAATTCGGAATTTACCTAAGTTCCCTTTTCGATTGCGTCCAAGCGGCTAGCCCTCTTTCCTTCGGGGCATAGAGTCCCCTGTCATCTTACGATGACCCTTGATGAGTTTGTGTACGTCTGGGGGAGCTTCGGTGGGGTGGCTCATCGACATGACTTGCCAGCCTCGTGTCCAGGTGTCGTCGTCGCCGGGCTCCTTGAGATCCACGGTCATCCCAATGCGCAGGTTCACCATGCCGTTGTCCGACTTTACCTTCGTGGGGATCCACGAAGTCGTTTCAGTACGGGAGTTCTCGCCTTGTCGGGCGAGCTTGCATTGGGTGAACTGGGTTTTGGACATGATGTCGGTTCCTTTAGAACTTGGAGCGAATAGCGGGAGTCGAACCCGCGACCTTCTGATTGGCAACCAGACGCTCTAACCAACTGAGCTACATTCGCATTGGCGGAGGATGAGGGATTTGAACCCCCGGTGGCTTGCACCACACCTGCTTTCGAAACAGGCACCATAAACCGGGCTCGGACAATCCTCCGAAAGTTGTGTTGAAGTTGAGTGTTGTAGGGTTCCTTGATGGGTGAAAAGTTTGGCGGAAGGTACGAGGGTCGAACTCGTAAGGGCGGTAAAACCTCGCCGGGGTTCAAAGCCGGTGCCGTCGCCAGCTATCGGCTAGACCTTCCAAAGTTGGCGGAAGAGACAGGATTTGAACCTGCGGTGGCGATAAAACCACACTCGCTTTCCAAGCGAGCACCATAAGCCTCTCGGACACTCTTCCAAAGTGTTTGGCGGAGAGAGAGGGATTTGAACCCTCGGTGCCTTTTCAGACACACTGCCTTAGCAGGGCAGCGCCATAAGCCAGACTCGGCCACCTCTCCAGGTGTGGCACAAAAACCCATAACGTGTTTTTCTTACCATTGTGCTAGAGTGTTGAAGTGGACAAGAAGTTCCTCCATGAAAAGCTCATGCTCAAAGTTTCTTTGCGTGCGATCTCAACAGAAACCGGAAAAAGTTTGGGGAGTGTGAGGTACTGGGTGAAGAAGCACGGACTTACCGTACAAAATGGAGTTGGAGCGAAACCTCATCGGCTTCCGGGCTACTGTCCTCGCTGCGAAAAAACAAAAGAACCCGACAAATTCTATCGACGTAAACAAAGCGGTGCTCGGCTCCCCTATTGTATCGTTTGCACTAAAAATCAAGTTCTGGAGCGACAGCGTGCTTTCAAACAAAAAGCGGTTGAGTATAAGGGAGGGTGTTGTTCGTCATGTGGGTATGACCTTTATCAAGGTGCTCTTGAGTTTCACCATTTGGAACCTGAGCATAAGGATTTCCATCTCTCACGAAATAAGGGTTGGGAGTTCACTGAAGAAGTCCAGCGAGAGTTAGACAAATGTGTGTGCCTCTGTGCGAACTGCCATCGGGAAGTTCACGCAGGGTTTAGTGCCCCTGGCAGGATTTGAACCTGCAATCGACGGTTTAGAAGACCGTTGCCTTATCCACTTGGCCACAAGGGCAGGTAGACCGACAACCGGGTCGTCGCCCAGTCTCGGCTCTATCCAGATGAGCTAGTGCCCCAAACGGGAGGGGCGCCTATCTCAAGGAGAGAGCGTCGATACTGGGCTTCATACCTCGACCCGACCACGAACGCCCAGAGCATGACCCTGCCGCTGCAACCGCTGAAGCGGAGGAGGACGGGTAGGCTCGACAGGTGTTTGCGATGGGGGAAGTCATGGTGAAACCTCAGTAGAGAACTTCTACTCTCGGCCTAGACGAGAGTCAAGTCCCTTTGTTCAAAAAAGTTGGTGCGCCCCCAAGGAGTCGAACCTTGGCAAGACCACATGGCCGGAGAAAAGCAAGAACCCCGCCTGACCCTTACGAGTACAGGGCGCTCCAGGAAACCCACGGGCGCAAAGAAATCAGCAACCAGGAATGTAACCGTAGTCGTCGAGATCATCACAGATCAGACGAAGGTCGTCGATGGGGAGTTCAGTCATGTCGGAATCGCAGCCTTCTGCGAACTGAGCATCCTCCCAACCTTCGTCGTATTCAGGACAAACACATGTGACCTGAACGGCAGGGCACTCGATGCTTCTTTGTTCCAAACGCTGTCGAAGATCTGAGTTGGTGATGGAAAGCTGGGCCACCAACCCGGCCATCGAGATGAGAAGAACGAACGAGATGAGGTCAAGGGGTTTGGGTTTTGCCATGTCTCTCTCCACAGTACGGGAAGCTATAGACGAACGAACGCGGACCCTCGGTCAAGAGCCCGCGTCCCATCGTGACGGTCTACATCAGTCGATGATTTCGACTGCGTGGCCTTGAAGCGGTGGCCAGTTCTGGCAGGCCATCTCCCAGGCGGTTCGGGAGGCCGATCCAAGGTTGCCTCCGCCGTCTTGGATCAACCAGGACAGGGCTTCCTGTCCTGTGACATGAACTCCGGCTACTTTCCGACTTCGCTTGATCGGCGCCGGATCGTCCCCAGGATGGTTGTCTTTCCGCTGCCATTGGTAGATGTGTGTGATGATCGTGCCCTTTTGGGTCACAAAAACCAGCACCTTGGTTCCCACATGACCGTTCTCGTCGGGCTCGTAGGCTCCGATGAGCCGCCCTCGGAACTGCACGGGAACGGAGGCATCTCGCTGAAGCGTGAACGTCTCCAGAGGAACGCTGTCGGAGAAGGACTCGTCGACCGGCTGTTCCGCCCGTCCCGTCTTCACCATCTGTAGTAGTGTCTCGTTTCCTTGTATCTGCTTGTCTTGTGTCATTGTCTGTCCTTGTAGTGGGCCGCGTTGTACGACCCTCGCCTCTATTCTACCCGCTCCGGCACAAAAGAAAATGCCCCACCAAGGTCCGATCTTCCTTGGTGGGGCGAAGGTTCTCCAGGTGGAGCACCCTCATGGCTGACTCACTCTACCCCCGTAATTCGGGATCAGTTTGTGAAAACGTGGGTAGTATTGAAAGTGCGGCAACCCGATGGAGGGTCCGCCCCACGGAGAAACCGATGACACCCAAGAAGAAGACACCGCGCACAGCCACCAAGAAAAAGGCTGCCCCTAAGAAGAAAACCGCTACCAAGGCGAAGTCCAAGGCTGCCCCCAAGAAGAAGGCGACCAAAAAGACCACCGCCAAAAAGAAGGTAGCGAAGAAGAAG
>Ga0307378_10006853_pt1 | contig 15456 bp, 15 predicted proteins | sample UN1MG_FD_202238 | JGI IMG/M metagenome (GOLD analysis project Ga0307378, IMG submission 202238) | Soil microbial communities from Risofladan, Vaasa, Finland - UN-1 | ecosystem: Environmental > Terrestrial > Soil > Coastal area > Acid sulfate soil | place: Finland: Risofladan, Vaasa | collected...
TCTTGCGCAGGAGTGCCTGCTGGTCCAGTCCACCTGCTCCGGCCAATTCTATGATGGTGTCGATCTCGATGTCCGCAAGGTTCCTGGTAATGCGGTTGCCGCCCATTTCAATGGTGAAGGTGGATTCGTCCACTCCGCGCAGCGTGCCCCTCAGAAGTATCCCCATCACCCGCACTTCGAATTCCTGTCCGACGCGGTCTGTCAGGTTGTCCACGAACGACTGCCAGACGGCCCGTGCCGTTTCAACTTCTGCTTTCAACTCGGCCACGTCTGCCGCCAGTTGTGCGGCTGTATCTTTGGGGAGCATGCCAGGCAGATCGTGCTGCTGTGCCTGCTCGTGCGCATCGAGCACTTCCGCTGCGAGATCGAAGCGGCGGCTCAGCCCGTGCCGGGCAACGGCAGTCTCGAGCCTGCGGACTTTCTCGATTGCTTCGCGCGTCTGCGACTGCTCGGCGTTTGCGGCGGCCTGTTCGTATGAGGCGATGCGTTTGTTGAGTTCATCGGTAATATCTCGCAGGCCGATCCCGATGCCCTTGCGCAGCACCTCGGCTGCTTCAGGAAACTGCCGGCGCCCGGCAAGCTCCTCGGCCTGCCCGATGAACTCATCGGCCCTCTCCTGGGCGGCGGTGCGAAGCTGCGATACCTCGATCTTGATCCTCTCCGGCCAGCGCCCGTGTGCGAGTTCGTCGGGGTATTCCCGCCACACCAGCATCGCGCTGTAGTGGCGGTCCTGTGCGGCGAGTTCGGCTGACCGGGCCTTGAGCCGGTTGAATGTCTCGGACGCCTGCGCCTCGAGCCGGGCGAGGGCCGCCTCCTTCTTCTGGCGGGCCTTTGCGGCCCAGTCGCTGTCGGGGTAACTTGCGACCACATTGTGGTACAGACTCGCTATCCTATGCAGCGACTCGGGTCGGTCGCGTTCGAAGGCGGCGGCTTCGGCAAAAATTCCGGCGGCCGGATCGGGCTGTCCCGTTTCCTGCACTACCGGTGCGGGGGGCGGCGTTTGCTCTTGCCGTTGGTCTGTAAGCAATATGCCTGCAGCGATTCCAGCGGCTATCACTACGAGCGTGGCCGCTACGGTGGCAATGGGCAGGCGCCGGACCGAGCCTGCGTCGTCCAGGCTCTTACGGATGCGGCGGATGCTCTGCAGCAGATGCTGGGGGGCCTGGAATCGCGCCCTTGGTTGCTTCGCCATCATCTTCCGAATGAGCGCCTGCGTGTGTTTCGATACGTTCGTTCCATCTCGTGCGGGATCGGGCACCGGCTCATTGAGGTGCTTCGCGATGATTTCCTTGGCGCTGAGACCTCCGAACGGCGGGCTTCCCGCGATCATGTGAAACAACGTGGCGCCCAGCGAGTAGATGTCGGAGCGGATGTCGATGTTCGGATCGTTGCGGGCCTGCTCGGGCGAGATGTAATGCGGGCTGCCCGCTGCGATCGATTCGGAAACACCGATTGCGCGGGCGAGGCCGAGATCGGCCAGCTTGGCGGTGCCGGAGCTGGTGAGCATGATGTTGGCGGGCTTGACGTCGCCGTGGATCATGCCTGCGGCGGTATGGATGTGGTCGAGCGCCTGGGCCACTTCCTCCGCAATCATGAGGGCTTCCCGCTCGTCGAGTTTGCCTTCGCGACGCAGCCTGGCGTTGAGCGGCTCGCCTTCCACAAATTCGGCCGCGAAATAGTAGTAACCGGAATCTTCGCCCACGTCGATGCCCTGGATGATGTTGGCGTGGCTGAGTTTGGCCACGGCTCGCGCTTCCTTGAACAGCCGCTGAACGTGCGCGGGGTCGGCTGCGAGTTTGGGCGATAGTATCTTGAGGGCGACAATGCGGTCCATCGAGACCTGCCGCGCCTTGTAGACGGTGTGCATTCCGCCCTTGCCGATGGGCTGGATGATTTCGAAGCCGGCTATGGTTCGCGTGGCGGTTTGCTGCCTGGCCGACGCAAGCACCGCATCGGCCTGTTCGCGTGTGAGCAGCCCCTTCTGCACGAGGAGTTCATCGAGCGCGGGATTCCCGTCGTCGGCAGGGGAGCGTTCGATTTCGGCCAGGCATTCGCGCACTTGCTCTACGGGCACGAGTTTCGCCCGGATCACAGCTCGTGCGATAGCGTGGTTATGCGATTTATCCAATGTCACTCCTCCCCTGCGAAGCGACCCCGCCTGCACTGCGCGTGCCGTGCCGCGCCGCGAGGGGCCTGCCGTCTGCCGCACCACCTATTATAGCTTTCGCAGGCACCCGTGTCAAATACATGTAGCAGCCGGGTACACCAGGATTTTCTGGTTTTGCGGCTCGGTCAGCGGTTTTGCGAGCCTGCAAGACCAGCCTCCGCCGAAGCGGCTACGGCCTGGCAAGCTTCGCGCGGCCCGCCCCTGCCTGCGCGCCGTAAGTTATTGAGAAAACTGAAGAATGAAACGCCTCAACTACGATTAAGAACCAGATTAGCTTGCCGCACCCTAGCAGCCAAACGAGATGTTTTAGGCTTGAAAGCGAGCCTCGGGTTTTGTACTATAGACACCTCAATTGGCTGCCCGGCGCTCGTCGGCGCGAGTTGACCGGGTCTTGCAACTGTGGATTTTGAAGGAGAATGATGTATGGATTGCAGGAAGAAGTCCTTGCCCCGAAGGCGCCTTGCAGCGCTCCTGGCATGCCTGATAGCGTTGCCTGCGGTCGGCTGCGGGCATCAGTTCATGGGGCAGGTGCCGGTCAGGGGCACGAGCCAGCGGCTGGTTGTGGGGCACAACATGAACCCCACCAAGCGTGTGTGGGTGCTCGAAAACGGCAGACTCGAGAAGGTCAGGATAGTGAAGGGGGTGGATAGATGAAATATCGATTCCTTGCACTGGTTCTTGTAGCGGCGGTGCTTGTCGGCCTCGCCGGCTGCGCCTCGAGCTTCACTTCCATCAGCACCGATCCCAACGGCCAATACGTGCTAACCGGATGGGACACGCCCGGGCCTTACGGCTTCGTGTGGATATGCGATTACGATCCCGACACGAAAACGCTGATCGTGAGGGAAGAATACTAGCAGGCACTTCGCTTACAGCAAGACGATCCGGGCCGCCCGTTTGAAAAAACGAGGCGGCCCGATCTTCTTCGGCCGGTATGGATTCAGATGCGCATATCCGAACCGTGCTTCGTTTGTACAGATAGACCGGCCGCTGAAAGGCGCACAGGAAGGTGTCCAACGGGCCCAGCGCGGCGGAGTGGTCTGCAGGATGCTCCGCCGCCAAGGAGGGGGCTTCATTTTCGGCAGCCGCCGGGCAAGCCGCCGAGTCAGCCGGTCACGCTCAGATCGCGGTCAAGCCCTGCGCGGTATGTCGACGTGCAGACGCCTGCCTCCACGCTGCCGCGCCGAATCTGCGACACTTCTCCCGCCGCCAGATCGATCCGGCAAGACCCCGCCAGCGGGTGCATCGGCCCTGATGCTACGGCGCACTGTAATCGCTGGTTCTTCATTCGGCTGCCGCTCGATCACTCGACACGTTCGACCGTGGCCTTGCCGCCTGCCACGCAAATGCTTTCCAACCGCAACTCCTGCTCCGAATCTTCCGACAGCAGCGGCTCGATCTCGATGATGTGATCGACGGAAGTATCCAGCCCATTCACGATGACCTGTGCGTGCTGGCGGTTCCCGCCCATCCGTTCGGAATTGGCGCTGAACTCGCTCACGATCTTCCGGTCTTGGCCCACGCGCTGCACCGCGAGATACTTGTCGTCGATGCACACGCGGTAGCTGCCCGATTTCTTCGTCTCCTCGCCAAACAGCATCACTATGCTCGCGTTCACCTTAACACGCAGGGGCTTCACCTTGACGGGCAGGGTCTTCTTCTTGCCGTTTTCGGTGACCGTCTTCTGGTTGGCTGCGATAGTCTCATCGTCGAGCCAGCGCGACATCAGGCCATCGTACCACGCCGCCACGAGGTTCGGCCGCCCGACGCTCCATCCCTCCGGCAGCGGCTCGAGCGATGAAATCCGAACTCGCGCATTTGTCATGTAGGTGGATTCATACAGCATCTTCTCCGGCGCGCTGCAAACCATTTTCTTGTCCACCGCCTCGGTGTACGCCGCCTTGGCCGCATCGGCAAACAGCGCATAACCGCGGTCGCCGGGGTGAACGCCGTCGGCCGGCCAGATTTCGTCGAGCGTGATCTGCTTAGCCTTCACGTGTTCGATTCCGAGCGTTATGGCGTCGCCGACGGGGCAGTTGTAGGCGCTGGCAATCTCGATGTGCTGGTCGCGGCCGGCCATGCCTGCCGTGCTGCCGGCGGCAACGTTCCACTTGAACGGGAAGATCATCACGACCACCGGGCAGCGGGCGTCGAGGATGCCGCGCCGCACCAGCGATTCATACGACGCGCCTTGGTCGGCACCAGCAGAATAGATGTCGTCGTTGGCTGAAAAATCGAGGAAGATGATATCCGCTTCGTGGCCGAGCACGTCGCGGTCGAAACGGAACACGCCCAGATTCGAACCCGTTCCGCCGATTGCCGCATCCCACGACTTGAAGACCGCCTTCGGATACATCTGCTCGAGCCAATCGATCGTCTGCGGGCGGTAGGACGTGTAGACCGGGTCAGACGCATTCGCCCCCCAGGTCAGGGACGCGCCGAAGAAGACCACGTTGAGGCGCTCGCCGGCCTTCGCGCGGCGGTCGAAATTTTCGAAGCTGGTGGCGGCGGTCGAGCGGCGTTCGCCGCCCGGGGCAGCTTGTGCTATCGCAACTCCGATAGCTGCGGCGAGAAATAACAACTTCAGCATTTTCCATATCCTTTCTGAATTCGGGGCAATAACAGCAGCGCCATTTCGATGCAGGGGCGGGTTGGCGAGCCACCCGCGGTCCGAAGAATGACATCAGCCAGTGTAGGGGCGGGTCTCCGTGCCCGCCCTTCTTCTCTACAATACCGGCTTGCCCGCCAAAAAACAAGTGTCTTGCTAGCGTCGGGCGCGAACCGGCAACCGATGGAGCCGCAGGCGAAACTGTTGCAGGCGAGACATCAGCATGCCTCGCCTGCAACACACGCACGTTCTGCCGGCCGTTTACAGCAACACGCAGCCGGCCCCGAGCTTCTGGCTCGGCTTGCTCTTGAACTCCATCTTGATGACCGTCACGCCGGCCTGCTTATCGGGGCTGGCGGAAGGCAGCCCCTTGAGGATGAGGCGGTCTTTCGTCTGCTCGAAGGCGATTTCCTTGCCGGTGTCGAGGAACGATGCCTTCTCGAGGCTGGCGCGCAGCCCGCCGATTGCCAGCTCACGCCCCACCCAGCGGCTCGCCCAGAAATACGCGGTGCGCCCGCGCAGCGTCCAGTTGCCGGTAGGAATCCACTCGAAGCGTCCGTCGGCGCGGTCGAGCTTACCGTAAACGGCCTCGCCATATTTCTGCAGCCATTTTCCGACGGGCAACAGCCGCTCGGTTGCCTCCGGCGGAACCGATCCGTCGGGTGTCGGGCCGATGTTCAGCAGCAGGTTGCCATAGCCTCCGGCGGCGGTGCGAAGCATCGAAATCACTTCACGCACAGGCCGCCAATCGATGGCGCTCGGCATGTATCCCCACGAGCCGTTGAAGGTCATGCAGGCTTCCCATGCGCGGCCCGCCTCGGCGGCGGTAACGTGTTCTTCCGGCGTGCCGAAATCCTCGGGCAGTTGCGAGCGGTTGTTGATCAGAATATGCGGCTGAAGCTTGCGCACCATCCGGTTCATCTTGGCGCTTTCCCAGGCCTCGGGCGAGGTGAGCGGCCACGACACATCGTACCACAGGATGTCGATCTCGCCGTAGTTGCTCATCAGTTCGCGCACGCAGCCCTGCGTGAAATCGGCGAAGCGCCGGCGGGCGTTCTCGTTCTTCGCGCAGCGGGCGCCGTCGGGGTGGTGCCAGTCCATCAGCGAGTAGTAGAAACCGATCTTCAGATCATACTCGCGGCACGCGTCGACATATTCCTGCACGAGGTCGCGCCCCGGGCCGTGCTGAACGGCGTTGTAGCCGGTCTGTTGCGTATTCCACAGGCAGAAGCCTTCGTGATGCTTGGTGGTCATCACCATGTACTTCATGCCCGCCTTCTTCGCGAGGCGTGCCCATTCGCGCGCCGGACGCGGCTTGGGCTTCCACGCATCCGCAAGTTTCTCGTACTCCTCGACCGGAATCCGCTCGCGGTTCATCACCCATTCGTGCCTGCCCAACTGCGAATACAGCCCCCAATGGACAAACATCCCGAAGCGCGACTCCTGCCACCAGCGCAGCCGCCGTTCCCTGTCCTGCTGATCCTTTGTTTTCTTCGCCATTTGCGTTCTCCGTTTCGCTGACCGTGTTGACCTCAGTGCCTCACAATGCAGCACATTCTATCCGTAACTGTCAACGCACGCGATGGTGCAAGACCTCGCGGTATGTCTATGATGATAGATTGAGGATGGAAAATCAAGGACAGGCGCCTTGCATGTGCAGTACTGTCAATGGTGCAGACACAGGCGGAATGTTCACCCGGCCGCCGATTCAGCATCGGATGGCATCGGACACACCCGGCTCCCGATTCGTTCTTGCATATCGAGCACCATCGTGTTAGCATGGTATGCGTAGTCGTTTGGGAGTGAATCTATGGCCGAGAAAGGCGTAGTTGTAAGTGTAGATCGGAGCAAGGCGACGGTGCAACTGGAGCCGACGCCCTCGTGCTCGAGGTGCGGGTTGTGCCAGCGCGACACCGCCGGCCGAATGCTGATCGAGGTCGAGGCGGCAGCCGGTCTCGAGGCCGGGCAGCGCGTGCTGGTAGACGGGCTTGGCACCACCTGGCGCGCGAGTATACTGCTGTTCCTCGTGCCGCTTGTCGACCTTATCATCGGGTTGATCCTGGGGCGGTTTGTGGCTATCGGCGGGTTGTCGCACGAGGCTTCATCTGCGATTTTCGGCCTGGCGTTTTTTGCCGCATCGCTGGCAGGCGCGATTTTCATAGATCGCCGGCTTGCTCGCGCGGCGTCGAATAGGCGGCCGCATATCGTGATGGTTCTCGACAATTTCCCGCGTGGCTGACGGCCTACTGGCCTGCGTTTTTGATCCGCTGAACGTTGATGTTGAGCTTCTTGACGCGGTGCCACAGGCTGCGTTCGCTGATTCCGAGGTTTTTTGCCGCCCGCGACTGCACGCCGTTGGTTTCGCGCAGCGATTCAATGATCAACTGCTTCTCGTAATTGGCAAGCGTCTGGTCGAGGCTGTCGCTTTTTGTCTGGATGCGGAATTTCTGGCGCCGGCCCGCGTTCTGGATGTGCATCGGGAGGCAGTCGGGGCCTATTTCGTCGCCCTCGGCCATCACTATCGCCCGCTGTATGCAGTTCTCCAATTCGCGCACGTTGCCCGGCCAGTTGTATTCCATCAGGAGGTCCATAGCATCGCGCGAAACGGTGGTCGGCCCGGAGCCTTCCTCCGCGCTCGAGGTTTGTATGAGCGCAAGGTGGTCGTCCTTCCGCCGCAGCGGATGATTCACCGGCCTGCGGTTGGTCTGGAGGAAATGATCCACGAGCGCCGCCATGTCTTCCTTGCGCTGGCGCAGCGGGGGCAGGTGGATTGAGAAAACGTTCAGGCGGAAGTAGAGGTCTTCGCGGAACGTTCGCTCCTGCACGGCCTGTGCGAGGTCTTTGTTTGTGGCTGCGATCACGCGCACGTCGATGCTGACGGTTTTGGTGCCGCCGACGCGCTCGAATTCGCGCTCCTGCAGCACGCGCAGTATCTTCGCCTGAGTCGCCAAAGACATATCCCCGATCTCGTCGAGGAATATCGTGCCGCTGTTGGCAAGCTCGAACTTCCCGGGCTTCATGCCGGCGGCGCCGGTGAACGCGCCTTTCTCGTGGCCAAACAGCTCGCTCTCGAGCAGCCCCTCGGGAATCGCCACGCAGTTGAGCTTCACAAACGGGTTGCGGCGCCTCAGGCTGTGGTTGTGGATTGCCTGTGCAACCAGCTCCTTGCCCGTGCCGCTCTCGCCGCCTATCATCACGGTTACGTCGGTGCCGATCACCTTGTTGATGAGTGCAAACACCTCCTGCATCGGCCCGGAGTTGCCGATGATGTTGCTGAATGCGTAGCGTTTCTTGAGGCGGTCCTCGAGGGCACGCACTTCGTTCTGAAGGCGGCGCTTCTCGAGGGCGCGCTGAATGACGACGTTCAGCTCGTCTATCTTGAATGGCTTGGTGAACAGGTCGTATGCTCCGGCCTTGGTCGCCTCCAGTGCGAGCTGCCGCGAGCCGTATGCGGTCATCACGATCGGCACGATGTTGGGGTTTATATGGCGCATCTTGCTTATCGCCTCGATGCCGCTGAGGCCCGGCAGGCGGATATCGAGGATCGCCAGGTCGAATTCCTCCTGCGCTGCAAGATCGAGCGCCGTTTCACTGTCTTCCGCCGCCACAACTTCGTAGCCCAGCTTCGTCATTGCTTCGCTGAGGAAGAAGCGCATCGCCTGTTCATCGTCCACGATGAGAATCCGGCTCGGAAGCTTGGCGGCGGTTTCGATCACGCGTGGTTCATCCAGCGTGGCGGTTGGCATATTGCAGCTCCTCGTTGCGTTGTTTCAGGCTGGCCGCAGTCGGCAGATCGATCACGAACGTTGTACCTGTTGCCGTATCGCTTTCCACTTCGATGTAGCCTGAGTGCCCCTTGACTATCTGGTGAGCTATCGAAAGCCCCAGTCCTGTGCCCTTTTTCTTGAGCGTGAAGAAGGGCGTAAACAGCTTCTGCCGGGCTTCCGGCTCGATGTAGGAACCGGTGTTGTTTATGCTGATGGAAACATAATCGCTGCCGCTGACCGTCCGGGGGCTGGTGGTCACCGTGACATCGCCGCCGTCGGGCGTGGCCTGAAATGCGTTGCGGATGATGTTCAGCAGCGCACGCGACAGCCGCTCGGGATCGACCAGCACGTCGGGCGTATCGTCTGAATGCCGCGTGCGCACGTTCACCCGGCGGTTCTGAAAATCATAGCTGGCAAACAGCAGCGACTCGTCTACAAGACCTGCTATCGAGTGCCGCTCGAGCGTGGCGATCGGCGGCTGCGCGAAACACAGGAGGTCTTCCACCAGCTTGTTCATCCGTTCGATCTCGCGCAGGAATGTCTGCGTGTATGTACGCTTGGAATCGTTGGGCGGAAGCTCGTCTTCGAGCAGTTCGGCCAGCCCCAGCAGCGAACCCAGCGGGTTGCGCAGCTCGTGTGCAAGCCCGGCCGACAGATACCCCAGCGCCGCCATCTGCTCGGTGCGGAGAAATTGATCGCGGATGCGCTTGATCTCCGCAAGGTTCTTGAAGATTATCACTATCCCCAGCGATTGGTCATTCTCGTCGCGCAGTTGCGAAACGGTCGTCCCGACCGTAATACGCTCGCCCGAGCGGTTCAGGATCGTCGCCTCCTCCGAGGAAAACGTCTTGCCGCGCGTCAGCCCGGCCGTGATCATCTCGCCGAATTGCTTGCTTGCGCCGGTGATCGCAATGATCCTGCTGAAGTGCTCGCCCACAGCCTCCTCCGCCGACCAGCCCAGCAGGCCTTCCGCCACGCTGTTGAAGCTCGTTATCACGCCGTCGCGGGTGATTGTGACAACACCGCTTTCCAGGCTGTCGAGCGTGTAGGAGATCAGCTTTGTGGCATCAAGCTCGGGCGACGAACGCGCCTTGAGCTTGCCATGCGCAGCTTCCGCGCGTGTAGCTGTTACCATTATATATACCTCGCTGCGGCAATAGCATATGTAATAGTATCGGCGGAATTTCAGGCAAGCGCAGCGGAGATTCTGCTATAAAACGCAGCCGGGACGATCCGGGGCACTGCCGACTGCGCGCCGTCCTACAGCATCGTGCGGGCAACCGTGGCCACACGCACAGCCCTGGCCGAGCCGGCTCTCATCAGCACCCGCGAACACTCCGCGCAGGTGGCGCCGGTGGTCAGCACGTCGTCGATCAACAGCACACGCAGCCCCCGGAACGCGCCGTTGCGGCGAAGGCCGAAAGCCCCCGCGAGATTGTCGAGCCTGGACTGCATGGTAAGCGACGTCTGCGTGCCCGTCGGCCGCAGGCGCCGCAAGCTGCGGGAATCCAGCTTCACGTCGAAACGGCGCGAAATCGTCCGCGCGATCAGCAGCGCCTGGTTGTAGCCCCGGTGCAAGTGCCGGCGCCAATGAAGCGGAACCGGCACGATCACGTCAGTCTCGCCCATAGTCCCCTCCTTTTCCAGATGGTCTGCAAGGGCATCGGCCAGCGGAGCCGCAAGGTCGGGCCGGCGAGCCAGTTTCATCTGCAGAATAAGCCCGCGAACAGGCTCCTCGTATCGAAAGGGCGCGGTGGCCGAGCGGAAGTGGAGCGTCTTGTCCGCGCACGAATGGCAGCGAGTGTGTACCGCCGCATATTCGCCAAGCTCGTGGCCGCATTTCGGGCAGCGATTGCCTGAAACAAATGGCAGCCCGGCGCGGCATTCGGCGCAGAAACGCCCCTCGCGGATATCGATGGACCGGTTGCACACCGCGCAATGCGGCGGAAACAGCAGGTCGGTCAGCCCGCCAAGCAGCAGGTTTGCCGCCGACGAAATCCGCCCGCCGAACGCGTATTCACTCGAGGTTTGCATGCCGCAGCGCCATCTCGTCATGATTTGTGCCGCACAGCAACGTAAGCGCCATCACCAGCGCATCGAAGAAAATCAGAAGCGATTGTTCGAACAAGCTGCCCCCGAACTGCCGTGAATTTTTCGCGTCGAGCAATACAACAAGCTCGGCCGCCGACGCAATCGGCGATCCCGCCGACGCCGTAACAACGGCGCACCTTGCGCCCGAGGCCTTCGCCTGCCCCGCAAACGACAGCAGCGTCTGCTTCTCGCCCGAGCCTGAGCACATCACCAGCAGATCGCCTTCGCCGATTGCAGGCGACGTCGAATCGCCCGCCACGTGTGCCGTCAGCCCCAGGTGCACCAGCCGCATCGCAAACGCTCGAGCCATCAATCCCGTACGGCCGCATCCGGCCACGAACACGCGTCGAGCCGACACTATCGTCTGCGCCAGCTCAGCCGCCGGGCCGGCGCCGACGCCCGATATCACCGCCTCAAGCTCCGAAATTATCGCCCGCGAATGCTCCGCAAAATCCATAGTTCACCACCACATCAGAAAATGCATCATACAAGAACCCGCGGCTCAACGCCCGCCGGCGGCCACAATCGCAGCGCCGTAAGCCGCCACAAACTGAGGGCCTTCCGGCACAAACACCGCCACGCCCAACTCCTCATCGAGCGCCCGACGCAGCCCAAGGTTCTGCGCAGCGCCACCGCAAAACAGCACCGGTTCACGCACACCTACGCGCCGGGCCATCGCAGAAATACGGCGCGCGACCGACGCATTCACGCCCGCGATGATGTCTTCGACCGCCTCGCCCTGCGAAAGCAGCGACACCACCTCCGACTCCGCAAACACCGTGCACAGGCTGTTGACCTTCAGCACCCTGGCCGCCGACGTCGGCATGCGGCCCAGCGTGTCGAGATCAAGCTCCAACGCACGCGCCATCACTTCCAGAAAGCGCCCGGTGCCCGCCGCGCACTTGTCATTCATCGCGAAATCGCGCAGAATGCCAGCATCATCCAAGGCTATCACTTTGCTATCCTGCCCGCCGATATCAAGAACCGTGCGCAGCGGCTCCGGCCCCTCATACATCATCCGTGCGCCGCGTGCGAGCGCCGTTATCTCCGTAACCGTGCCGCCGGCAGATTCGATCAGTCGGCGTCCATAGCCCGTCGCCACCACGCGCTCCAGCGCATCCGCCGCTACGCCGGCCGCTTCCGCCGCCTGCGCGAGAACGAAATCCGCCGCCTTGCGCACATTCGCACCGGTAGCGGTAATGGCGCGCCCAGCCTGCGTCCCGTTCTTCAGCACCACGGCCTTAGTTGTGGTGGATCCGGCATCCACGCCGGCCGCAACCGATTCATAGCTGTTGCTCATACTCACATTGTAGCACACATGCGGCGACTATTCAACCGGCTTGCCACTGGGGTGTGCGGCAAGATAATCTGGTTCCTGATCGGGTTGAAACGCTTCACATTCGGTTTCCTCGGCAACTTGTGGTGAGCAAGTAGGGGCTGACTGCGCGAGTCTTCGAGCGTGTTGCCCGCCCTCTTCTTCGGAATCGTGCCGCACAGGTAACGCCCCGGTCTTCGGCTCGCCTCGCCGTCTTGCACCCGAGCAGATTTTTGTTTCGCCGCCCTGCGGAGACTCATCATGATGAAAGGGCAAACATGTTCCCACGGCTGACGCCGTGGGCTAGAGTCTGTCGCCCTTGCGGGCTTGAGAGGAGACGGATAATCAAGATGCAAGACCGCTGGCCGAGCCGCAAGACCATAAAATTCTGTCGCACCCCCACTGGGGTGCACCGCCAACATCGCCAAAATCAGCACTTGACAACCGGACATCCGACGATCAGCTATCGAGCCTTTTTCTCCCCCGGAAATAGCGCAACCATCCAGACACCGACACGCTGATCACGACCATCCCCAATGCAACCACCAACCAGAAACAAACATCGGCTATGGTGTTCAAAGAAGACCACTTCGGAATACCATCCCGCGCGAGCTGATACCTCGAAATGAGCCAGACTAACGTTGCCACAAGGACATTTGCTGCCAACACACAATACGACAGCAGCTTCCGGCCGAGCCGCCCGCTTCTATGCGCGCCGAGTCCCAGTACCATCAGCAATACGAGATAGGCGCTAATTCCTGCCGCGAGCCTGACCGCCGACGTCATGTTCTTCGCGGATAGGACTCCGACGATAGCAATCGCGGAGACGACAGCCGCTACGATTAGGAAAATGCAGACTGATCGCCGCACCGGCCGCCCAAAGCCTGTTGCGTTGTTGTCAGAATCCATCAGCTTTCCTTATCAGCGCGGCTATCGTTCGTGTGCTCCGGCGAAGGCGGCTAGGGCCTCAGCCTCACGCTGGCAACCTTATGCGGGCCGATGTCGAACGAAACGGCGCTGTCTGAAATATCGAGCGGCGCCACATGGTCCTCCAGCACGTTTACAAGCTCGGCGAATTTGTATCGCGGCGGAACGCTTAGCCTGACCTCCTCGCCGCGGCCTGCATGCTCCACCAGCCGCAGCTCGATGCCCTCCTGCGCGAGCACGACTCAATCGTGCCGTAAGGCTCGCGCATCACCCGAGCGTGTACCGGCGGAGGATTTCACGGGCACCGCGAGCCGCTCACCGGATGCCGTCGAGCAGCAGGTTTGCGATAACCGGGCCGTCGTCGGTCATCGTCACCCAGACCACGTGGTCGAACTGGCCGTTGTCGAAGCCCGAAAGGCTGCTTGCGCCGCCGGTTGTCGCAAGTACGATGTAGCTTGCGCCGTCGCGGTCTTCCTTCGCATAGGTGTGATAGTGGCCGGCGAAAACCGTGTGCGGCCGGCCGACCAGGTGCTTCTCGACGTCTGCCCAGCCCTTTCCTGTCCGCCACATCGGCGCGTGCATTAACACGAACGTCCATCGCACGTCCGGATTCGCGGCGAGCGCACCCGCCATGTATTGGCTCTGCTCCTGGCTGATGTTCTGCGAGGGCGGGTCTTGCGAATTCATGCACAGGAACAGCACGTTCTTGTATGTGAAGTGATAGTATGGAAGCTTGAAACGCCGCAGCCATTCCTCGTGCATGACCTGATTCGTGATATCATGATTGCCGGGCAGGTAGAAGAACGGCATCTGGAGGTTGTCGACAATTGCGTTGAACTCCGCCCATTGGCGGTCTATCGCACCCCTATCCTGCGTGCCGCCTTCGATGAGGTCGCCCACGCACATCACAAACTCCGGCTGCAGCAGATTCACCTTCTCCGCAGCTTCTTCGAAAATACCCGGGCGCATGCCGCCCGTTCGGTCGGCCATTATCGCGAACTGAAAATTTGCGGGATCGTTCGCGAACGCCTTGGCCGTGCGGATGCATTGCCCGGCCGCGACAGTATCCGATGCGACTGTGTCCTGCACGGGCCGCGAGGTCAGGCACGCGCACAGGAAGGCTATCGGCAGCAATGCCAATGCGGCAATCAGATTCCGTTTCATTCATGCTCCTTTCGTATATCAGGCCTCGAGCGGCATTTGAACAGAATGAATTGTAGCGACAGATAGTGAGAAGTGCAAGCTCGGAGTTTTTCGGCGAGCTGAGCTTGAAACTCCCGCCGCGTCCGCTAAGATGGTGGAAAATACATTCGACCCCGACAGGAGAAATGATCCGATGCGACAATCACCCGACGTGCTGCTTATCATTTCCGACGACCACCGCTGGTGCGATTCCGGCTGCTACGACAGCGCCGACGCGCAAACGCCGAACATCGACCGCATTGCACGCGAAGGCATGCGGCTCGACCGCTACTACACGGTCGCGCCATTGCCGGGCGCCTTCGGTGTGGTCGAAGTGGTCGTGCGTGATGAGCACGTAGCTCGGCGACGGCAGCCCGGCTTCGGTCAGGGCGGCCCGAGCTTCGCAAACCTGTTCCTCGATTCCTGCGTCAATCAGCTGAGCCCACCGTTGAAACGGTGGGCTGATATTGGGTCGTCCTTACAGGACGGACTTCGCTGAAGCCGGCGCTTCTGCATCTTCATTACCCGTCTCCATACAAGCCAGCCAGGGCGAAATACTTGTAGCCCACGGTTTCAACCGTGGGCGTTGCTGGCGAACACGAGGCGCCTGTTGTCCTTGATATTTGGCTTGCGTTGGTGTAGTATATGGGCAGCTTCGTGACTTGTATGTTTCAAACGAGAAAGGCGGTATGAATTATGGCAGATATCGAACGCAAGGGTTTCCAGATATGGGGTGAGGAGCGCGAGGAGGCGTTGGCGGATTTCAAAGCCATCATCAAGGAATGGGGCCTGGCGATGCCGAACGTGGATCCGCAGGTGCTTGATTTCGGCCTGGGCGATTTCCACAAGGACGGGCTGATCGAGTATTGGCTGGCAAACAACGAGAAGGAAGGTTACTGCGGGAAGTTCCTGTTTGTTTTCGACGGCCAGACATGCCCCTACCATCACCACGATTTCAAACACGAGACGTTTTTCATCGTGAAGGGTTCGGTGGTTATGAATGTGGACGGCAAGGAGATGGTGAAGAAGGAGGGGGACCTGCTCGCGATGGATCAGGGCAGCGACCACTTGTTCACGGGCAAGGGGCCGGCGTTGCTGCTGGAGGTTTCCAAGCCTTGCCAGGCGAACGACAATATTTTCGAGAACAAGGAGATCGGCGAGAAGGGCATCGTGTGAATCCTGCCGCTATTGAGGCGGCTGTGCAGAAGCGGCGGTGAACGTGAACAGCCGGGCGTGGCGCAGGTGGAAACGCAGCTCGATCTCGCGGCCGGCGAGCGCTGCGAGGCTGCGGTCGCCCGGCCACCGCACCTTGCCGTTTGCGATGGCGCCGCGGGCACTGAGAATGCAACGGCTTCGGTCAGGATTGGAGACTACTGATGAACATCGCCGATTTCGGTCA
>Ga0307378_10006854_pt1 | contig 15454 bp, 13 predicted proteins | sample UN1MG_FD_202238 | JGI IMG/M metagenome (GOLD analysis project Ga0307378, IMG submission 202238) | Soil microbial communities from Risofladan, Vaasa, Finland - UN-1 | ecosystem: Environmental > Terrestrial > Soil > Coastal area > Acid sulfate soil | place: Finland: Risofladan, Vaasa | collected...
CGAAGCACGCCCTCATACCAGGCGGGGTTGACCCGGACGTCGGCCCGGGCATCGGTCCAGAGGGATACGCCCGGCATCCCTTCCGAGAGGCAGCAGAATCCGCAGGCGTCGGCAAGCGGTTCGACGCGGAAGTTGTCGTGCCGGCGCGCGAGGTGGTGAACCGAACGCAGCGCAAGGAACGGCGCAAGTTCGAGCGCCCACTCCATCTCGGCCGTCACGCAATAGGTGAGGCATACGCCTTTGCCCCCTCTGAGCAACAGGACGTCGCGCTCAACGGTTATATCCCCGGCGCGGGACACCAGCCGCGGAAACGGCTCCAGGTCGAACGCGCGCGCGGTCCGGAAACCGTCCGGATAGAAGCCGTCGGCGTACTCGCACGTCGAGAGATACGTTTCGCCCGATTCGGTCTTAAGAAGTTCTTCGACGTGAGCGAGGATGACGCGCCGATCCACCGGCGGTCTCAGCGCGGGAACCCAGAGACCGTGGTAGCGCCGCGCGGGACACGCGAGAACCGTCGAGGACGCGTAGCCGCCCGTGCCGTCGGTGAGGAGCCACTCGGTCGCCAGAGCCCGGTCAGTGTCGCGCAGGTCCTTGGAATCTCGGTGCATGGCAAGACTCCCCGGCTGAACCGTCCGTTGGGCGAGCCGGGCGGGCGGCGTCGGCCGGGGCGGCAGGCCTGCCCGCCCCGCCTAAGGCGGGTCAGGCGGGCTGAGGCTTAGTCTTGTGCGGCTCCGTCCGCCGAGCGGGTCTGCTCCACCTTCTCGACCGGCTCAATGGTAAGGTGGATGGCCCGGAGGGGGCAATAGGTTTCGCAATCGCGACAGAGGGTGCAGTGGGCGAGGCGCTCGAGGCTGATGTAGGACTTGTCGTTACACATTTCGAAGACGTTCGCCCGGCACCGTGCCAGGCACACGCCGCACCCCACACAGTCACGCGAATCGACCGAGATGGTGACCTTCTGGCCGTCACGCGCAAACGTCCCCACGACCTCCAGGTCGGGGCTCTCCTCGTCCATTTCGGAGACTTCGTGGGCCTGGAGCCAGGAGTGGTTGCGTATCTGGTGGCGTCCGCGGCGGCCCAGCTGGAACATGCTCCGGCCGCACGTCGGACACCGATGCAAATCCTCGAGTTTCTGGAGATACTTGACCAGCGTCATGACGAACGTGCCGTGGCTCCACGTCAGCGGGCTGACCGACAAGGGGCGGTTGGTGTAGGGATCGACCTGCTCGGCCAGGACGCCGGACTCCAGCGCGTGGGAGGCCGCCCATTGGAAGATCGGAATGGCCTCTTTGAGTTCCTCGACGGTGGTGCTTTTGGCGATGAGGTAATCGGCGAGCCAGATGGTGCAGGCGAACCAGGGGTTGCCCGGCACGCCGCGGCGGTCGCCCGACGCCCGGTGGTAGGTGTCGTTTTCATAGCGCGCCAGTCCCCCGACGGGCGTCTTGACCCACAGGGCTTTGGCGACTTGGTCCATGGTGCTGGCGACGCGCGGGTCGTCGGCTTCGAAGGCGTGGAACGTGAAGATGGCGAAGAGGCTGGCGTCGATGGTTTCGTCGGCCTCCCACCCGTCGCCGTTGGGCACGAGCCGCCGGATGAACCTCTGGAGCGACTCGCTCCAGAGGTGCTTGGCCATCCCGTCGCGGACCTCGGCCGCGGCGCGGTCGTAGCGTTCGGCGTGACGGTGGTCGCCGAAGGTTTGGGCGAAGTTGCGGGCCGCGATGAGCCCGCCATACACCGCCGCCGCCGTGAACGTGTGGACACCGTACCGCTCCTCCCACAAGTCGTAAGAGGGTCGCGGCAGCCCCGTTTCGGCGTCGCGAAAATCGGCCATGAAATCCGCGGCTTTCAAGACAAGCGGATGATACAGTGGCCGCACATACTCCACGTCGCGGTGCATCCAGAAATGACGCCACAGCGACCACAGGACCAGGGCCGTCTGGTCTTCCTGGATCGGCAGCCGCTCCTGGCCGTCCACCACCCACGGATGCCAGGAGGACGCCGGGGTCCCGTCCGGGTTGTACTTGTGGAGGAGGTATCCGCCGTCGGTGAGACAGTCGCGGCACAGGGTGTAGAATCGTCGCGGATTGTCGGGGAAACCCGCGAGGTCGAGGGCGTGGCAAACCAGGGCGCCGTCGCGCGGCCACATGTAGGAGTAGGTGTCGCGCGAGAACTGGAGGATGTCGGAATCGTTGGCGGCGATGACGGCCCCGCGGTTGTCGATCTGGCTGCGGATAACGAGCAGGCTGCGCTTGAACAGTCTCTGCATCTGGGCCGGCAGGTTCCCGAAATTGTAGGCCGGCCCGTTGACCCACGCCCGCCAGTAGCCAATCGTCCGCTGGAGCATCATGGCGGGCGTGCGGTCCTTGACAATCGCGTGGAGTTCCTTAATCTCGTCGTAGGAGCGCGCGGCCGCCAGGTAATAATACACCACCTCGGAGGCGCCCGCGTCGAGCGTCAGAGCGATACCGATCGTCGAATCGACGGCGCCCTGGCTGATCGGGTTGCCGGAGAGAACGCCGTCCTCCGCGTCGCGCCAGGTCCCTTCAGCGCCGCGAAAGCCGCACGTCCCCGTTGCAAACATATCCACGCCGTGCTTGTCCTGGCCGTCGGGCACAGGGCGGCAGAAACCGGCCAGAAGATACCGCCGGTTGCGGTAATGGACGACGGCTCCCAAGCGCGGGTCGTAGTAGGCCGTGTCGCCCACCTTCGTCCCGAACAGCGAGAGGTCCTGCTGGAGGAACAGGCGGATTTCACGCCGCTCGTCCGCCAGGTTCGTCACGCGGATCTTCTTGATAAAGACGTTGCGATTGAAGTCCACCGCGTCGTTGCAATAGAGTTTGACCTTCAGGCCGTCGTGGTGGAGGCTGACGCTCGTGGCCAGCGTCTCGCGGAGGTATCGCAGGGACTTCTTCCAGCCCTCTCCGCTGGTCCAGGCGAACCGCCGCGACGCGTCCAGGCCCGGGTCGTCCACGAAGACGCCGAATCGGCACGGTCCCCATCCGGCGTGGTTTTCCTGGCCGACGTAAGGGAAATACACGTCGCGGATCTGGTAGTCCGAATCGAACGCGATCAGAAAGTTGCCGTTCCCGACAGGAATATCGCGCGGCACGCTTCGCCTCCCCTGCGGCCGGTGTGGCGGCCCGGACTTCCTCGCTGATGCGGCATTATACGCCCCGCCCTCCGAGAATGCAACGGGCCTGCCCGCCTCATGTGTCACCCCGAGCGACCGAAGGGAGTCGAGGGGTCTTGCCGTTTGGCGGTACCGAACAGCGAGATCCCTCGGCTTCGCTCAGGATGACAACCGCGCAGGCGGGCTTGCCCGCCGTCGGTTGGGCGGGCGGATAAACGTGGTCGCCGCGGCGACCGGACTGCTGCTTAGCGCTTACGCCGACTGAGCATGAGGCCCACGCCGCCCAGGCCCAAGAGGGCTAGCGTTGCCGGCTATTCCTCCACGATCACTACCGTCGCACCACCTATCAAGTGTTCCGGATTTCCCAACGAACGCAGTTCTTCATGGGTCGGCCAGCCGCCTATGTTGGTAGCTCCCGAAAGTTCCACAGTGTAGGATCCGTTTCCCGCCTGAATTTTCTTCCGGTTGTTATGCCGGTCTATCAAGGTCGCCTCCTTCTTTTCCGCCGGCACTTTGATCGTAACCGGGGCCTTTGTGTCCGCGAAGACCATCAGCACGCGTCGGTCTTTCCCCGGCCCCCGGAACTCGAACAGGTCGTAACCGTCCTGCCCTCCGCCAGTGAAAGGTGATTTTCCTTCGAGGAATTCCGCCCCCTTGCTCCCATGAAGCTGGGCTGAAAATTTGGTCCCAGCGAACTCCTTCACCAGCACATCGCGGTAAGTCTTCAGCGCCGGCTTAGGGTTGCCCAGCATGCCATCATACAAACCGTGTCCGTTGGAGTTGTCCAGTTGGAAGTGGAAGAACCGGCTCACTCCGGCCAGCGACCCCCAAGCGAACGACTGCAGCATGTAGTCGCAATACTCGTCCTCACTGCACCCGAACATTCCGCCTTTGTCGGTGATGCCCATCTCAGTTATCCAGACCGGTTTGTCGCCCTGCTTCAGATAATCCTGCATCAGCTTGCGCTGGATGGCCACGTAGTTGTAGGTGTCCGTCGCGCGGCTGTACGTATGCGTATTCATGATGTCGAAGTAGTAGTTGTTCTTCTGCGCCTCCGGGTCTTTAAGGCATTCCTTCAGGTACTCTTCGAAGAAACAAAGCTCGGGTGGATGCGGCGTAGGCGGCTTTAACCCGTGTACCTTCAGGTATCCTTCGGAGCTCGGGTAGCATATTCCCGCAAACAGGACCTTGCACTCCGGATCGGCCTTCTTCGCTGCCAAGTAGAACGTTCGTTGGTACGCGAAGAACTCAACCGGAGTTCCTTTGAAAAAGGCGGGTCCTAGGTCCGGCTCATTCCAGCTTTCCCAGTATTTAATGATATCCCCATAGCGCCGCACGGATTCATAGACCCAATGTCCGTAAAGGTTCTTCGGGTCGTCAACCGGCCGCACGTTGATTCCTCGCTGCGGCGCGGTCCACTTCTCGCCCGGGCGATCTTTGTATATCGGGTCTTCCGCCCATAGCGCTCCATATCCCAGCAGCCCCAGCCACTCCAGCCTGGGATACGCCTGCTTTATGGCGCGCGCTTGTTCAAGAACGGTCCAATCCCACTTATCCGGGTCATCACCCGGTTCCTTGCGAACCGCGGTAAACGGGAAGTCCGTCCGAGCCATGATCGCTCCCGCGTCCAGCAGCTTCTCCGCGTATTCCCGGTTCCGCAGGATATTTCCGTTCGAGCACATGGCAAAGGGGTACACCTCTTCCCGCTCCCGCGCGTTCGGCGCCGCCGCCGACGCGATGATCGCGAACGACAGTGCAATGATGGCCCCGGCCACGTGGAACTCTGCCAGTCGCGTTCCTGCTTTTGCCAGTTTCGTCATGTTCGTGACTCCTCCATTCCACACGACCTGTTTCTGACCCTCCCCCGTTTTATGTATCCGGGTGAATGAGAATCTCTGCCGCGTTCCGGGTGTGTTCCTCGGGGCTCGGCTGCGTCTCGCCCCTCGGCATCTCCGAGAGCCTAGCGTATCCCTTCCGGGAGGTCAATTGCAAAACGTTCGCTCGAAGCGGCGAAGCGAGGCGGAGAGAATAGCAGGCGCGCGTTGCGAAGGCGCCGCGAACGCCCAAACTTAAACCGCTCTGGAGATGCCGCTAGTTCCATAAAAGAGAAAGGCCGGCCCTTTCGGGACGGCCTTGGTGTGGCGTCTGCGTCAGGCCCCAACTGGGCGGTTACGACTTACGCGTGCGGCGACGGCCGAAGAGCATCCCGAAGGCGCCCAGGTCCAAGAGGGCCAGCGTTGCCGGCTCGGGAATCGGCACGGACGCGATAGTGACATTGTCGATGTAGTCAGCCTCCGGAAAGCCTGCGTAGGTACTGCCACTCGAGAGGCACCAACGATCGCCCGCGGCGGGGGCCCAGCCCGTCGCGAGATCGCTCAGGACGGTGACGCTGTTGTAGGACACGTCCAGCGTCCCGTCGATGTCGAGGTTCACCTGGACGGGTGTTATGACGTCGTTAACGCGGGTGAAGGCGGCCGTGGCGACCGGCAGGCCCGTCCCGGCGCGCCGGGATTGGGGCCTCGCTTCTCAAGGACGCAAGATGTAGGAGAGGGCGGAAAACACATTCTCGATTTGCGCCCGCCTTCGCCGAGGTTTACCCGCCTGTGGCGGGCCCGCCAAAGGCGGGTAAAAATGCCCACCGCGCTCCTGCATGGCGCGGGGGATGAACCCCCTTCCGTATGCACAGCCTTGACGTGGGGGAGCCGGTGTCTAAACTGGCCCCAAGTTGCAGAAGGGGAGCGCGTCGCCGTGAGCCTGCTTCGGGACTTTACGGACAAGCCGATAAGGGCGAACCCGGTGTTCGTCCTGGCGCTGGGGCTGTGCCCGACGCTGGCCGTGACGACCAGCGTCCGCAACGGCGTGGCGATGGCGGCAGCCGCGACGGCCGTCCTGGTCGGCTCGAACCTTCTCATCAGCCTCATCCGCCGGTGGGTTCCCAACCAGATCCGCATCGTCTGTTACATCGTCGTCATCGCCGGCTTTGTCACGATGGTCGAGATTATCATGAAGGCCGTGGCACCGGCGGAGATCAACAAAGCCCTCGGCATCTTCATTCCGCTGATTGTGGTCAACTGCATCATCCTGGGCCGGGCCGAGGGGTTCGCGTCGCGCCACGGTCCGGCGTCGAGTCTGATGGACGCACTGGGCATCGGTGTGGGGTTCCTGGGCGCCCTGCTGGCCATCAGCCTCGTGCGTGAGATCCTCGGGGCAGGGACGCTGTGGGGATACGACCTGACGCCGATGGTCATCCGGGGCCGCACGGTTGTTCCGAAGTATCAGCCGGCCAACGTGCTCGTGATGGCGCCGGGGGCGTTTTTGGTGATCGGGCTGTTGTTCGGCCTGTTCCATTGGCTGGGCTTCCGCCGCCGCGACCGGGCGCGCCTGGCGGGCGTCCCGGCCGTCCCGCAGACGGCCAAAGATTTGCCGAAACCCAAAGACCAGGGCGAGGGCGACCCGAGCCGCGACCGGGAGGTCGCGGGTAGGGGAACCTGACGAAAAGGCTTGGGCAAAGAGGTGCACCGTGGAAGTCGGCTACGTCGAACTTGCCATCGGGTCCATCCTCGTCTCGAACTTCGTCCTGATGAAGTTCCTGGGCCTGTGCCCGCTTCTCGGGGTCAGCAAACGGACGAGCGACTCGGTGGGGATGGGCCTGGCGGTCATCTTCGTGATGACGCTGGCGTCGGCGGTCACGGCCGTTCTGTATCGCCACGTGCTCTTGCCGGGGACGGCGGAACACACGAATATCCTGCAGGCCATCGGCATCCCGTTTCCGACGGGCGGGGGGCCGACGGGAGGCCTGGTGCTGGTCCTCAAGACGATTTCGTACATCCTCGTTATTGCGGCGCTGGTGCAGTTCGTCGAGATGGTCCTGAAGAAGAGCGTTCCGGCACTTTACCGCGCTCTGGGGATCTACTTGCCGCTGATCACGACGAACTGTGCTGTCATGGGTGTGGCGCTTCTGAACACGACGGACTGGCGAGGTTCGGCGGCGGGGTTGCCGGTCCACAAGGCCGCCTTTAACGGTTTCTGTGCAGGGGTGGGTTTCCTATTGGTCATGCTGTTCATGAGCGGCATCCGGGAGCGTCTGGCCGAGTCCAGAGTGCCGAGGGCGCTTCAGGGTCTGCCGATTGCGTTCATCTGCGCGGGCCTGATGGCCCTGGCGTTCATGGGGTTCACGAAACTCTTTGGCATTGCCGTATAATGCGATAGCCGACGCGCGTCGGAGTTGAGGCTGCTTTGGAAGAGATTCTTCCCTATCTCGGTCCTGCCCTCGCGGTGTTGGGGGTATTGGCGGTCGTTTTCGGGGCCGTTTTGGCGCTGGCGAACCGCTTTTTCCGCGTCCAGGTGGACCCGCGCCAGCAGGAGATTGAGGAAGCGCTGCCGCAGACCAACTGCGGGGCGTGCGGGTACGGGGGCTGCGCCGCCTACGCCGAGGCCATCGTTCAGGGCAAGGCGGATTGCGACCTTTGCCTGCCGGGTGGCCCGGAGACGGCCTGCAGCATCGGCGAGATTATGGGCAAGGAGATTGCCGAGTTCAAACCCAAGGTCGCCGTCGTCAAGTGCCAGGGCTCCTTCCAGACCACGTTCGCGCGATTTCGGTACGTCGGCGAGCGCGATTGCCGGGCCGCCGCCGCCACCCAATACGGCCAGACGGCGTGCCCGTACGGCTGCCTGGGGTTCGGGACGTGCGTGTGGGCGTGCCCGTTCGACGCCATGGTCATGGACGCCGAAACCGGCCTGCCGCGCGTCCTGGAAGAGAAGTGCACGGCCTGCGGGACGTGCGCGGAGGTGTGCCCGAAGAATATCATTGAGATTCTGCCCAAAGACCGGTATGTTCACGTCCTCTGCCGGAACCAGGACCCCGGCAGGGCGACGCGGCAGGTTTGCAAGGTGGGCTGCATCGCCTGCCGCAAGTGCGAGAAGGTCTGCCCCGTCGAGGGCAGCGCCGTCCACGTGACGGGGAACCTGGCCCCGGCGGGGCTGGCGGCGGTGGACATGGAGACGTGCATCTCCTGCGGCAAATGCGCGCAGGAATGCCCGGTGAACGCCATCGGCAACTTCCGAAAACTGCGCCGAGAGGCGAAGAAGCAAGAGGCGGCCGAGGAAGCGGCCGCTTAAAAGGGGGCGCAAGAGAGGACGGAGTCGGGTAATGATACGACGAATCGGATGGCTGGCGGGACCAGTGGTCGGGGCGGTAATTCTTACGGCAACGGTCGCCTGGACACAGGAAAGCGCCGTCAAGTCGGCTCGGGAGGCCGTCGAGGCCGCCGACCCGGACCGGGTCGACCCCAATGAGATTGAGGGCGATGAGTACGACCTCGACTTCCGCTTCGACCACCCCGAGCCCATCGTCGTGGCCACGCCCGAAGGCGAAAAGCAGGTCTACTGGTACCTCGTTTACACCATCACGAACACCGGCGACGAGGCCCGCCATTACGTCCCGGCGTTCATTCTTTACAGCGACACGGCCAGCGTTCAGCGCGCGGGCCTCCATCCCGACGTGTTCGAGGCCATCAAGAAGACGCGCAAGATTCGCTTCCTCGAAAACACGGTGAAGATGGTCGGCAAGATCCTCCCCGGGGAGGACAACGCGCGGACGGGGGTGGCCATCTTCGCGCCGCTTGACCGCAAGACGGACCACTTCACCATCTTCGTCGAAGGCCTTTCGGGCCAGTACGTCGAGCGTCCTAACCCGGCGGCCGACGAAAACACGCCGGAGGATGAGAAGGTCGTCCGCCTGCGAAAGACGCTCGCCCTGGAATACAAGTTGCCCGGCGACGAGTGGTGGCTGAACCTGGACCAGCCCATCTTCGTCTCGAAAAAGTGGACGTGGCGGTGAGGCCTTGACGATTCACCGAGATGGAGTATAATATCGGGTGAGCGGACGGCCTGAGGTGACGAGGAGCAGCAGTCATGGCACATAAAAAGGGACAAGGCTCGTCGCGGAACGGGCGCGACTCGAACGCCCAGTATCGCGGCGTGAAGGCGTTCGGCGGCCAGGCCGTCAAGACCGGCGGCATCATCGTCCGCCAGTGCGGAACCAAGTTCAAGCCCGGCCGCAACGTCGGCCGCGGGCGGGACGACACGCTTTTCGCCCTCGCCGAGGGCAGGGTCCATTTCCAGGGACGCAAGGTGCACATCGTCTGAGCGTTTCCGATTCGCGGCCCGGTGCATGCCAGTGCTTATGACGTCGGGTCGTTTTTCTGCGCCGAACCTACTGGCATGGTGGAGCCGCGAGCGCGCGGAGTGCCGTCTCCGAGCCGAGCCGTTAAAGCACGGCCGCACAAAACCGGCTGTGGTGCGGGTCTGGGTTTTTGAAACGGTTCCGAGCCGCGCGACGGCAGGCCGTCGCCGGCGTGGCGGGATGGTGGGCCGGGCGCCCTCACGAGGCGTCCCCTTCCGGTTCGTCATCGGATTCCGGCCGGCTGCGCTCGCGAAACTTTCTCTCAATCTCCTGCCGCATCTTTTGCCAGTTCCTCACGAACGACTGCCACTGGCGGTAGGGAACCTTCTTGATCGTGCCGTCCAGAAGCAGCGCCCGCACCATCCCGTCTTTGTGGGCGTTGTATGGGGCGCCGTCGCTGACGATCATCAGGTCGGGCGGAAAAAGGGGATCGTTCAGGTTCACCTCCGGCTGGCCGGGTGCCGCGACGTACCGCTGATACGTCACCCTTCCGACCGGAACGCGGTACTTGCGCGCGTGCCCCGGGCAGGTAAGCCAATCGCGATTCTCCAGGTGACCGTCGGTGACAAGGGTTTCGAGACTCCTGGGCAGTTGGCCGTCGTGGTTGTCGGCGTAGGCGCACATCGCGATGTAGATGGCCCTGAGGTTTTCCTCGCAGGTGGTTTGCATCATGAGATGCTTGGCCCATCCGGCGACGGCCATCGCTCCGAACACGAGCGCCAGGGCCGCTCCGCCGAATATCCCGATTCGGGCGTAGAGGAGTCCGCGCCGGCGTCCGCGGCTGCGGCGGATATTGTGGTAGGCCGGGACGGCCGTCAGCCCTCCCAGGACGGCCAGCCCGGCGCCGATCGTCGCGCCGATCGTCCCCGGATACGCCACGAACCGCCCCAGGCCGATTACCAGCGCGGCCGCGACCGAGGCGGCGAGGAAGCCGACGCTCAGCACCGCCGACGTATCGAGCGGCGGGATGATCTCAATCGTTTCGCCGCCAATGACGACGGCCGTCGCTCCGCTCTTGTCCGCCCCGCCGACCGGTGTGATCGCGGAGCCCGACTCGTCCGCCTTCGGGACACGCAAATCGGTGCCGCACGTCGGGCATCGGGCCGCGCGCCCGGCAAACGACTCGTCCACTTCCATCTTTGCGCCGCAACGCGGGCATTGAAAACAGATCATCGCTTGCCCTCCGGCGTCCTATTCGTTGGCGACGACCGATTCACGGTACCCCCGCGCGAATTGAAGCCCCGCCAGCGCCAGCAACCCGGCGCCCAGAAGCGGTAGGGCGAAGAAACAGAAGTAGTACCACCCCGTATCCCAGAGGTCGAATCCGCCGACCGCTCCTCGCTCTGTATGGGCCGACCACAATTGCGAAAAATCGAAGAACGACCGCACGCTCTCCTCCTGAAACACCGTTTGCCACGGCACCGCGGTCGCCAGGAAAAGTAGCATCCAGAACACGGCATTCGTCAGCGGCCGAATCCCCGACAGCCGTCCTAGAAGCGTGATCTGAAGATACAGAAAGGCTGTCACCCACAACAGCACACCGCAAAGAACCCCGACGAACCGCAGGCCGCCGAGCACGCGCTCCGTCGCCCGGCGATACCGGGCCCGCTTTTCGGGGGCCCAGCGGGACGTTTCCTGCGCACCTTCGGCGCTGGGTTCATCCGGCGCGGGCGCGGCCGTTTCGCCGGTCGCCGTTTCCGCGCCTTCGGGTTGCGCCGTCGGCTCCTCGACCGCTTCGGCGGCGGCGTCGTCGTACACGCGGGCCCACTCGGTTGCCACGAATGCCGCCACGTGCGCCAGGACACATGCCATCGTCACCCAGAAAAAGATGACGGCGAAGAACCGCACCGTCTTCAGGGCCGTGACGAACGGCTGCGCACTGGGGTTCGGCAGACGAACCGGCTGGTCGCGTTTGGTTTCTTGCGCCATCTCATGTCTCCTTGTCCACCGCTTGCGGACGAGTCGGGGTTTGCGGCTAGTCGGCGGCCGAATCGCCGAGCGCTTCGGCGGCCGCCTCGACCGTCCGGTCGATATCCTCCTGGCTGTGGGCCAGGCCCACGAACCAAGCCTCGAACTGGCTGGGCGGCAAGTAGATGCCGCGCACGAGCATCCCGCGGAAAAACCGAGCAAACGCTTCCGTGTCGCACGCACACGCCGACGAGTAGTCCGTCACAGCCTCCGGGGTAAAGAAAAGCGACAGCATCGAGCCCACCCGCTGGACGCGGGCTGAAACTTTCGCCTCGGCGATCGCCCGCGCCAGCCCCTCCTCCAGCCGGCGGCTGGTTTCTTCCAGCGCGTCGAACGTTCCCGGCTCGGCCAGCACATCCAGCGTAGCGATTCCGGCCGCCATCGCCAGCGGATTCCCGGACAGCGTCCCCGCCTGGTAAACCGGCCCGGCGGGGCTGACCATTTGCATCAGGTCCCGCCGCCCGCCGTATGCCCCCACCGGCAGGCCGCCGCCGATAATCTTGCCCAGCGCGACCAGGTCCGGCCGCACGCCAAATCGCTCCTGCGCCCCGCCGCGCGCCACGCGGAAACCCGTCATGACTTCGTCGAACACGAGAAGCGCCCCCGTCCGGTCCGCCAGGTCCCGCAACCCTTCGAGAAACCCGGGCGCCGGGGGCACGACGCCCATGTTTCCCGCAACGGGCTCGACGATGATGGCCGCCACCTCTCCGCGATGGGCCTCGCAGGTGGCGGCAACCGCGTCCAGGTCGTTGTATGGTGCAAGGTAGGTGTGCCGCACGGCCTCGGCCGGGACCCCCGGGCTGGAGGGCGTGCCGAAGGTCGTCGCCCCGGAGCCCGCCTGGACCAGGAGGGCGTCGGCGTGGCCGTGATAGCCTCCCTCGAACTTGACGATGCCCGGGCGGCCGGTGGCGGCGCGGGCCAGCCGCACCGCGCTCATCACCGCCTCGGTTCCGGAATTGACGAACCGCACCTGTTCGACGGCGGGCATCGCCTGAGTGATGCGCTCGGCGAGTTGGATTTCCCGCTCCGTCGGCGCGCCGAACGAGGAGCCGCCTTTGAGGGCCTCCCGCACTGCCTCGAGCACCTTCGGATGGGCGTGGCCGAGGATCAAGGGGCCCCAACTCATCACGTAATCTAGAAAAGAGTTGCCGTCGAGGTCGCGGATGCGCGGGCCCGCCCCGGAAGCGATAAAGAGCGGCTCTCCGCCGACCGCCCGAAACGCGCGGACCGGGCTCGAAACGCCGCCCGGCATGAGCGCCTCGGCCCGTTTCATCGCTTCAACGGAGCGTTCCGTCTTCACGTTCGCCGCCTGCGTCCTCACTAACCGCCCCCGCGCCTGCGCATCCATACAAGGAAAGAACATGCCTGGCCATCGTCGAAACCCATCTTATGAGTCGTTGGAGGTGGTGTCAACGTGCTTATGCTGCTGCACAGGCGGCGGGAAACGGCGCCAAAATTGCACACAAAGATAAGGCGGTTGAAGAGAAAGCAGAGAAGCGAGAGTCCCTCTGCCTGAGTTTTCGCGTCTCACGGGTGTTGGGATTAGGGCCGCAGCGGCAAATCGCGTCAGGAAGGGACCCGCTCGCCCGAAAGGGTGGCGTGGGCCTCTTTCAGTTTCTCCATGATGGGAATCTTCTGCGGGCACTTCTCCTCGCACTCGCCGCACTCGGTGCACTCGGTGGCGGGTTTCCGCTTTTTCTGCCAGCCGCGGCCGAGTTCGGCATACTGCTTGCAGGCCGATTCCTTCAGGCCGAACACCTCGTGCCACTGGTAGAACTGGAAGATTTCGGGAATCGCGACGCCGTGCGGACACGGCACGCAGTAGCGGCAGCCGGTGCATGGCAGGTCGAGGAGTTTGCGGTTCTGTTCGGCGAGTTCGTCAATGCGGGCGACTTCGGCCTCCGAGAGCCCCTCGCCGCGCTCCGCCGTCGCCACGTTCTCGTCCACCATCTGCTTCGTCTCCATGCCCGAAAGCGCGACGTTCACATGCGGGTTCGACCAGACGAACCGAAGGGCCGCCTCGGCGGTGCTCGAGCATCCGGTCGCCTCGGCGATTACCTCCGAGGGCGTCCCCAGCCGCCCGCCGCCGACCGGCCCCATGACGGCCGTGCCCAGACCCGCCTCGTGGGCGTGCTGGAGGCACTCGGCATACTGGCGGTCCAGAAGGTTATACTGGACGATCATCGATTCGAACTCGCCGGTGTCGATCAGTTTGTGAGCATTCTCGGGTTTATCGTGGCAGGAGAAGGAGAGGTGCTTGATGAGTCCCTCCTCTTTGGCCTTGTGGGCGGCGGCCAGCGGGCCGTTCTCGTTGGTCAATCGCTCCATGTACGATTTCCAGGAAAGTCCCCAGGAGTGGTAGAAGTCGATGTATTCGGTGTCGAGTTGCGTAAGCGATAGTTCCAGGCGCAGACGCCAGCAGTCGCCGCACGCGTTCTGCAGAGGATTCTTCGTGGAGAGGTAGATTTGGTCTCTGGGGATTCCCTTGATGGCGCGGCCGACGGCGATTTCGCTCCCGCTGTGGCAGTAGGTCAGGGCGCTGTCGATGTAGTTAATGCCCTTCTCGATGCCATAGCGGACAATCTCGGCCGATTCGTCGATGCCCGTGTATTTTCTGCCATCCCTTTGGATCGGCAGCCGCATCGCGCCGAATCCCAGTCGCGAAACCTTCGCCCCGGTCTTTCCGAAATCGTTGTAAATCATCGTCATTTTACTCGCACCTTTTCCTGTGTGGCCGATAAAAGGGCGGCCGCCCAGGCGGCCTCCGAACCCTATGATGCCCATTTTACGCTCACGGCGCAAGTTGTCAACCGATGAGTGCCGGGGAAGGGTGTGGCAGGACTTTCCGGCGCGAAAGGCGACCCGCCGCCCGTTTTCGTCGCCCCAAGGTCCGTCGTGAGCGAGAGCCTGCCCCTTTGGCAGGCTCAGGGCAAGCCCCTTCGACAGGCTCCCCGAAGGGGGTCTGTCGGGTCCCTGTCGGATGGATGCCTTATGGCAAAGGGACCCCGGGGGGGGTCCATCCGAAAGGGACAGGGCATGCTCTGAATCCCGGCGCGCCGGGACTGAACGAGAGCACTTCTTACGCACAGAAACGATTCTATGGAAGCGCCGAAAAAGTTGCCAGGACCCAAGTCCTTGTGACACAAGAGGTTACGGCACACTCGTTGTAAAGGGCGGATTTTGCTCTTGCATTTTCCTTCGCACACGCTGTATATTGCCTGTCATGGAACGGGAAGACAGTCGAGAGAAGTTTTGCGGGGGTGACGTGTCCGAACAGGTCGTCTTGGCGCTGCGTCGCTTGATCCACGCCACTGACCTGCATTCTCGCTCTCTGGTTGCCCGTTATGGTCTGACTTTGCCCCAGTTGGCCGTCCTGGGGGAACTGTCGCGCCGCGGGTGCCTCGCGGTCAACGAGTTGACGAAGGCGGTTCATCTGAGCCAGGCGACGGTGACCGGAATCCTTGATCGTTTGGAGAAGCGGTCTTTGATCGAGCGGCACCGCAGCGACACCGACAAGCGGCGCGTTCTGGTCCGGCTGACGCCCGGCGGCGAGAAAATTCTGTCGCGCCGACCGCCACATCTTCAGGAACACTTCGTCTCCGAATTTGCGAAACTCCAGGATTGGGAACAGACGCAAATCCTCTCATCCCTTCAACGTTTGGCTGGCATGATGGAAGCCGGGCGTTTGAAAGACGGTCGGGTGTTTCCCGACGCTCGCACCGAGATGCCCGCCGAACCGGTCGGGGCGAGCCCATGCCTGGCGCATCCGGATGTCGCGCCGGGGGGTTCAGGAGCCGGCACGCCCGCGCGGCCCCACACGTCAAAGGGCGAGAACTCAGAGTCACAAACAGGGGCCTGAAACAAAGGGGGTTCACCATGGCTATCCAACAGACAGAACCACGCTGGCTTGAGCGCATCCAGGAGATTCCTCGGGGATTTGACGACGTCCGCTTTCCGGAGGTTGACGTGTCCCAGGACAGAGAGTGGTGCGAGATGATCGTTGACGGCGAGCGTCGCCGGATCCGCCTGCACGATTACCACAGGTTTTACGAGGTGCCCGGCCTGTACGAATGGGTATTCTACGAATGCCTCGAGTGCTGCTCTCCCAGCCGCGTCGCGCGTTTGCTCGAGTCGCTGATTGAGGACTTTGCCGAAAACCCGGAGGATCTGCG